>Ga0131853_10027441_pt1 | contig 10220 bp, 11 predicted proteins | sample TergutLab28metaG_FD_92764 | JGI IMG/M metagenome (GOLD analysis project Ga0131853, IMG submission 92764) | Labiotermes labralis P1 segment gut microbial communities from Petit-Saut dam, French Guiana - Lab288 P1 (version 2) (version 2) | ecosystem: Host-associated > Arthropoda: Insects >... | reverse complement strand
TATTGTCACGGCCACCGCATCTGGATTGATCTCGAACGGGCGGGCGGTCTGCAAACGCTTTCGATCAGTGACGACGGGGTAGGCATCGGGCCGGAAGAAATGGAACGTGCCGCGGGTCTTGGGCTGCACAACCTGCGTCACCGGGCAAGCCTCCTGGGCGGCTCCTGCTCCGTGACCCGCAACGGTTTGGGGGGCACTACCGTCGCCATTAGCTATCCGCTACCGGAGTGTTCTGGTCATGCACAGTAAATGCGCTAGCTCAGGCTGTGCGACTCAAATCCTGATCGTGGATGACCACCCCATCATCCGGGACGGGATGACGCTCTTGCTCAATCTGCAAGAGGACCTGCACGTCTGCTGCGCAGCGGGCAGCGCCGAAGAAGCGCTGGCGGCGATGGACTGCCAGCCCGATATGGCCATCGTGGACATTAGTTTGCAGACGGATTCGGGACTCGAGCTAGTCAAGACACTCCGGCACCGCTATCCAGATCTGGCAATCCTTGTCCTCAGCATGCATGACGAAAGCTTGTTTGCCGAACGCGCACTGCGGTCCGGGGCGAACGGTTATCTGATGAAGCTCGAGGCCACGGAGCATGTCGTGAGCGCCATCCGCGAAGTGCTGGCGGGCAACATCTACATGAGCGCCGCCATGCATGAGAAGCTCGCGCGGGCGCTTGCCGTCCCACACAAAAAGCCCGAAGGCCCGATTGCAAACCTTTCGGAACGGGAATTCGAAGTTCTGCATCTGATCGGACTCGGCTTCAGCACCCGCGATATCGCGGCGAAGCTGAGCCGTAGCGTGAAGACCATCGAAGCGCACCAGGCCAATATCAAAGAAAAGCTGGACATCCGTAATGGCAAGGAGTTAACGCGCTTCGCAATTCAGTGGATCGAGAGCCAATAGGGCTCAGCCCGCCCACTGAATAAGGCAATCCCCTAGCCACTTTTAGGACGAGTGCCTGATTCATGCACTTGGGGTCGGCGCATACAGTCGTAACTGCCCGACACCGAACGATCTAACTCCGGTGAGTCTGCGGAAACCGTGCGACGGGTCCGGCAGATGGGAATCACACGCGGCACACCGAAGGAGCGATCATGCGCGCATTCGACGTCATGACTACGTCAGTCGTCACCGCCCGACCGGACATGACGATCCACGACGCTGCAAGACTGTTCGTCGACAACCATATCGGCGGCATGCCGGTTGTCGATGCGAATGGAGAGGTGGTGGGCATCGTCAGTCATCGCGACCTCCTGCATCGGGTAGAAAACGGCACAGGGCGCAGCAAGCGCCCGTGGTGGCTCGAAATTCTTGCATCGTCCCCGCGCGACCAGGCGGCGCGGTATGTGAAGGAGCACGGTCGTCTCGTGGGCGACGTCATGTGCGACCAGGTGATTTCGATCTCCGAAGACATGCCCCTCCAGCAGATCGCAGATCTCATGGAGCGTCGGCACCTCAAACGGGTGCCGGTGCTGAAGGACGGCAAGCTCATCGGAATCGTGTGCCGGGGGAATCTGATTCGCGCGCTCGCGAGCGTCGAACCGATCGTGGACGGCCGAGCACATGACGATGCGAGCCTGCGCGACGCGATAGTTCGCGAAATGCACGGGCAGCGCTGGGGGTTGCCAAAACATAGCGTGCTCGTCAAGGACGGCGTCGCTCATCTGTGGGGTGTGATCGAGTCCGACGAGGAAAAGCGCGCGATCCGCGTCGCTGCCGAGGGTGTGCCGGGCGTCAAGCGCGTAGAGAGCCACTTGCTGTCTCAAGGTGTGATCCCAACGCTGTAGCCGCCCTCAATCGCGGATCGTTTGCATATGTTCAACCCAGTCTTGCTCAAGGCAGAGATGTTTGCATTGAGTAGTGACCCGTTCGTTACAGGAGGAAATCAGCGAAGTGAAACGGCTTGTTTTGGCACCGCTCGCGCTCGCGTTACTGAGCGGTTCCCCTACCGCCGAGGTCAGTCGGATGTGCGACTAGCTCGCTTGAACACCCGCTTCACCGCATCAATGGGGCGTTGACGCCGGTTGCATACAAGAAGACTTGTCGCACCAAACGTGGCAATCGTTGGAGGTAGCTCATCATGAAATACCTTGTTCAAACTGTCGTTGTCCTTACTGTCACGGCTGCTCCGGTTCTCTCGTTCGCACAATCGAACGGTCCCGTGACGACTGAGCAAGTTCGCGCCGAGCTCATTCAGCTCGAACAGGCCGGCTATCACGTCGGTGACGGCGACAATGCAAACTATCCAGCCGATATTCAGGCTGCGGAAGCGCGCGTGGCAGCGCAGAATGGCGGGAGTGGTTATGGCGGGACGGTCAGTGGGTCGTCAGCGTCTGGCGCGCCCATGGCTACTACTCCCGGCTTGAAGCCGGTTTACTTCGGTCAATAAGACATCGCGTTGACGGACTGGCTTGTGTGGTCTCGAAGCACGTCGCACTAACGCATCACACGCTACTTGAAAGCCCCTCTCCGGAATGGAGAGGGGCTTTTTGAATGTTTTGGGGAGGGTCGGGATTGGCTGAGGGTGGTCAGGAAGAGCTCGGCTAATTCACTTTTCGATCGTCGCGCAATCGAGGGGCGCCAGGGCGAGGATTTACCGGCACCTCAGAGCTTGCTCATAAACTATCCTTGGCATAAACAACAAGCGTTCTCGCCTTAGACGGCGGGCGCATGGTTGTGCGTCGCCGAGGAGGCCATCGCTATGGCTATCTGTCGCCATTTGATTCGCTGTCTTCTGGCTGGGTGTTTGGCCGGTAGCATTGCCGCCCTGCAAGCCGCCTCTCCTGCCGCAACAGCGCCGCCCGTCTCGCAGAATTTGCCCGGATCGCCTGCTGCACAGTCGCAGGCGCAACTGAGTCTCAAGGTCAGGCCGTGGACGGGCGACTTCAACGCGATGCTCGACCGGCGCATCATCCGTTTTCTGGTCCCGTACAGCCGCACGCTTTACTTCGTCGACAACGGCCAGGAGCGCGGGTTGTCGGCGGAGCTGGCGCGCGACTTCGAGCGTTACGTCAACACGAAGTACGCGAGCCAGCTAGGTAACCGGCCGCTGACGATCGCGCTAATTCCCACCACGCGTGACAAGCTGCTCCCGAACCTGCTCGCCGGTCTGGGCGATATCTCTGCCGGAAACATCACCGCAACCGACGAGCGGCTGAAGATCGTCGATTTCATTGCGCCGCGCGACAGAAAGCCGGTGCGCGAACTGGTCGTGACAGGGCCCAGTGCGCCACCTCTGGCAACGATCGACGACCTTGCGGGCAAGGAGGTCTATACGCGTGCGTCGACGAGTTACTACGAAAGCCTCCAGGCTTTGAACGCGCGATTCGTCAAGGCGGGTAAGCCGCCCATTCGCATCAGGCTCCTGCCGGATGCTCTCGAGGATGAAGACAAGATGGAGATGGTCAACGCCGGATTGATCGGCGTCGTGATCGTCGACGACTGGATGGCCCATCTTTGGGCACAGGTGCTGCCGCGAATCAAGGTCCACGATAACCTGGCAATCAACAGCGGTGGCTACATCGGCTGGGCGATCCGGAAGAACAGCCCGGAGCTTCAGGCCGTGCTCAACGAATTCTACGTCGACTTCGTGAAGCGCCAAGGTGTGGCTGACTACCGGCTGGCGCAGTACATGAAGCAAATCAAGCAGATCGCCAACAACTCCGGCAGCATGGAACGCAAGCGTTTCGAGCAGACGCTTGCGCTGTTTCAGAAATTCGGCAGTCAGTATGGCTTCGATCCGCTGATGCTTGTGGCGCAAGGCTTCCAGGAGTCACAGCTCAACCAGAACGCACGCAGTCACACTGGTGCGATCGGCATCATGCAGCTCCTGCCCGCGACCGGCAAGGAGATGGACGTGGGCAATATTTCCACTGCGGAATCGAACATCCACGCGGGTGCGAAATACATGGACCAGCTAATCAGCAAATACTTCTCCGATGCGCATTTCGAAGCGACCGACCGTTCACTCTTCGCGTTCGCGAGCTATAACGCAGGTCCGGAAAACATTGCGAAGATGCGAAAGGAGGCGGCTTCGCGTGGACTGAATCCGGACAAATGGTTCAACAACGTAGAAGTCGTCGTAGCGGAGAAGATCGGCGCGGAAACAACGACCTACGTGCGCAACATCTACAAGTATTACGCTGCGTACAAGTTGATTGTCGAGGCCCAGGCAGCGCGCAAGAAGGCGTTGGAAACGACACAGCCAAAGAGTTGAGAGAAGCGGCTTCGAGATGAAACCTCCAATCAGGAATCCAAATGATCCATCCATTTTTTACGGATCGTCGCGTGAAACGCTGAAGCATTTATGGAATTCCAGAAAAAGACGCGACTAGCTTCAACACAATACGGTGCCAGAAAGACAGGGAGAGTAACCATCGTCCTGATCGCCGCCAATCCGGAATAGATCGTCCAATCCGACTGTTCTCCGTTAGAGGCCCGCTATATACGAGGTCTCAGGGCATGGACGCACACGTGCATAGAGCCACGGCGGCCATATTCTTTCGGAGAATGTCCCATGGCAAATCTGACCAACAAGACCGCCCTCGTCACCGGCGGTTCGCGCGGCATTGGCGCCGCGATCGCCAGGCGCCTGGCCGCCGACGGCGCCGGAGTGGCGATCACCTACATCAGGGGCACGACTGCCATCTCCGGTGGGGCTTGCTCGCGCAACGTCCGCAACTCAATCATTGGAGTTCCCGTGAACGCGAAAACTTTCGTCGCCCTTTTGGTCGCCTGCTCAGCATCGCTGGCTGCTCCGGCTTTCGCAGGCGCCTACGTACCTGCATCCGACTCTCGCTCCGACAGCGGAGCGCCATCAACGCAAAGCAGTCAAACGACGCCGTCGACATACAGCAGCGTGGTTCACAAAAACCATCGCGGCGTCAGCGGCAGCGCATCGGCGAGGTCGCAGTCCGGCAAGCGCGCCCCGGGCGACAGCATCGATCCCATGTATCGCGGAGGTTGATGTGCCCGAGGCGGCACGCGAGAAACCTGGCACGCTGATCAGCTCCCTCGTCGAAGCACGTTAGGGCCGGGGCGTGGCGGAGACACAGCAGGAAGGCAGCGCTGCTAGAGATGGTGCGGAGCTATGTCGACTCGTCGCATTTGCATCCGACCGTCGCAGCGCCCGAAACGGGTGCGCCATGATGCATGCCGGTGCACGTTGGTACCGGCGCAGGGCAGGGGAAATGCATCGCACGCCCCAAATGCCTGCATTTTTCATTGGCACGCTTCTCGCTTTAACGAGTGGGCAAGGAGCCGGCGCAGTATCCGGTTCAGACAATCTGGAAATGGACAGCTAGGGTTCCGGCCTGCTTCTCGCAGGTGCTGGTCCGAGAGCTGGCGACCTCAGGCGAGGTTACACGGCGGGATAAAAGCCCGGGAGAGAACGCGATGTTTGCGCTGCTCCCTGCCGTTGCTAACCGTCCCCTTCGAGGTCAACCTCATGCGCAAGCTCGTTCGCTGTCTTGGCATCGCCGCCGTCTCCCTCGCCACCTTCGCTTCAACTGCCGCGTTCGCCGCGGGCCGCAGCGACTTCAAGGTTTGCTGGACCATCTACGCCGGCTGGATGCCGTGGGGGCAGGCAAAAACTCAGGGCATCATCTCGAAGTGGGCCACGAAGTATGGCATCAAGATCGATGTCGTCCAGTTGAACGACTACGTTGAATCCATCAATCAGTACACGGCTGGCAAGTTCGACGGCTGCGCGATGACCAACATGGATGCGCTCACCATCCCGGCCTCGGGCGGCGTCGATTCGACGGCCCTGATCGTGAGCGACTACTCGAACGGCAACGACGGCGTGCTCATGAAGGGCAAGGGCAAGCAGATCGCCGACCTGAAGGGTCAGCAGGTCAACCTCGTGCAGTTCTCGGTCTCCCACTACCTGCTCGCACGCGCTTTGGAAAGCGCCCATATGAGCGAGCGCGATCTCAAGGTTGTGAACACATCCGACGCCGATATCTCAGGCGCATTCGCGACCCCGACTGTTCACAACGCGGTGACATGGAATCCGATGCTCGCTGATCTGAAAGCGCAGCCGAACGTCACCGAAGTCTTCGATTCGAGCAAGATTCCCGGCGAAATCATGGACATGATGGTCGTCAACACAAAGACGTTGCAAGAAAACCCGGCACTCGGCAAGGCACTGACGGGCGCATGGTTCGAGATGGTCGCGCTGATGCACAGCGATTCGGCGGCGAGCACCAGCGCGCTGACGTCGATGGCGAAGGCCTCCGGTACCGACCTTGCGAACTTCAAGGGGCAGCTGTCGACCACCGCGCTTTTCTACACACCTCAGGCGGCAGTCGCTTTCGTCACGAGCCCGGACATGCCGAAGATCATGACGCGCGTCGCGAAGTTCTCCTTTGACCACGGTCTGCTTGGCCAGGATGCCAAGAGTGCGGATTCCGTGGGCATGGCGTTCGACAAGAACGTGATCGTCGGCGACAAGAACAACGTCAAGCTGCGTTTCGACCCGAGCTACGTCGAGATGGCGGCCGCGGGCAAGCTCTGAGACTGATTTCGAAGCAACAACCAGGCGGTCACCATGCGACTCATCAATCGACATCCGAGCCGGATCGGCAGCATGATGCTGCTCCTGCTGCCGTTCGTCGTGCTCTTTGCCGTGTATTTCACGGGATCTGCGCAGCGGCTCAAGCTCAATCCCGATGACAAGCTGCTTCCGAGCGCGGCGCAAATGAGCGATGCCGTGAAGACGGTCGCATTCACCGAAGACAAGCGCACGGGTGAATATCTGTTGTGGGACGACACCCTGTCGAGCTTGCGACGACTGGGTATCGGTCTCGTGGTGAGCGCGGTGATTGCACTGGTGGCCGCTATCGCGACCGGCTCGTTTCCGCTCGTCAGCGCAACGCTCTCGCCATTCATCACCGTTGTCTCGATGGTGCCTCCGCTGGCGGTGCTGCCGATCCTTTTCATCGTCTTCGGACTCGATGAGCTATCCAAGGTCGTGCTCATTGTTTTCGGCATCACACCCATGATCATTCGGGACCTGCATGCTCGCGCCCGCGATATTCCCGCCGAGTTGTGGGTCAAGGCACAGACGTTGGGGGCCACGAGCTGGACGGTGATTCTGCGTCTGGTTTTGCCGCAACTCCTGCCGCGCCTGCTGGTGGCGATGCGTCTCTCGCTCGGCGCTGCATGGCTCTTTCTCATCGCCGCTGAAGCGATCGCATCGACGGACGGCCTGGGCTACCGCATCTTCCTCGTGCGCCGCTACCTCTCCATGGATCTGATTCTGCCGTACGTCGCCTGGATCACGCTGCTCGCGTGGCTCACCGATGAGCTGCTTCGCCGCATCACGCAGTGGTCCTTCCCCTGGTACGGCGGAGGTGGGCGATGATCGAAGTCCGCAATGTATGGAAAGAGTACGGCAGCCAGGTGGTCCTGGAACGTTTGAATCTGACGATCCAGGAGGGCGAGTTCTGTTCGATGGTCGGCGCTTCGGGCTGCGGAAAGTCGACGTTTCTGCGACTGCTGCTGGGGCAGGAGCAAGTGACGCGCGGCGAGATCCTGCTGGACGGTCAACCGCTGCCCGGTGAACCGGACGCCCATCGTGGCGTGGTGTTTCAGCGCTACTCGGTGTTCGAGCACCTTAGCGTATTGCGCAACGTAATGCTGGGACTGGAGCTTCCGAAAGCGAAGCTCACGGGCAGACTCTTCGGAGCGCAACGGCGCGCCGCGCGAGACGAAGCAGCGGCCATGCTCGAGCGGGTGGGACTCGGTGCGGCTTTGAACAAGTATCCGCAGCAACTCTCCGGTGGTATGCAGCAACGCCTCGCCATTGCGCAGGCCTTGATGATGAAGCCGCGCGTCCTGCTGCTCGACGAGCCGTTTGGCGCACTCGACCCCGGTATCCGCAAGGACATGCACGCGCTGCTCTCCGACCTGTGGCGCGAAGCGAAGCTGACCATTTTCATGGTTACGCATGACCTCAAAGAGGGCTTCACGTTGGGAAGCCGTGTGCTGGTTTTCGACAAGGTGCGCGTGGACCCCCAGGCGCCGGGCGCCTACGGAGCCCGTATCACCTACAACATTCCACTCGACCGCAGCCGCGAATCGGTGTCCGCGGTGCATCTGGCACGCGCGGCGGTTCAAGGCGCGTCCAGCATGGAAGTGGTCTCATGAAGGGAACTCGAACATGAAGTTATTGCTTGAAGAAACCGTACCGGGCGGCGGCCATACCTCGCTCATCGTCAAGCGCGGGCAATCGTTGCGTGTGACTGACCTGCACGGTGGCGCCAATGTCAGCGTCATGATGGTCAATGCAACGGAGAAGAGCGAGCGGCTGAATCTCCCGGATTCGCTGAAGTGCCAGCACACCGCGAAGCTCACGACGGGTCACTGCCTGTACTCCGATATGGGGCGTGTTCTCGCTGCCATCGTCGACGATACATGCGGGTGGCACGACAGCATCGGTGGCGTCTCGAACGCCGAAGAGGTCACGGCACGGTATGGCGCTGGCCGCTATCAGGAACTGCGCAACGCGTTCTACCGGAATGGCACGGACAATTTGCTCGTCGAGATGGGCAAGTGGGGCCTCGAGATCTCAGACCTGCTGATGACGCTGAATCTTTTCAGCCGCGTTGATGTCACCAGCGTTGGAGAGCTGAATTTCGTGAGCGACAACTCGAAGGCCGGCGACTACGTCGAACTGTATGCGCCGATGAACACGCTTGTCGTGCTCACCGCGATTCAGCACCCGCTCGACCCGAACCCTGAATATGCGCCCAAAGCGGTGAAGCTCGAATTGAGCGAGGCGCAGCCCGGCGTGGCCGAAGTGTGCCGTACCGCATGCGAGGAAAACGTGCGCGGCTTTATCAACACAGAGCGATTCTTTCTTTGAGCGGAGGCCACTTCATGATGAGCACGCTTGTCGTCAGCGACAAACAGCTGGAGAGCGCGGTCTACCGCGAGACAGTGGCCGCGGGTGAGCCCTGGCTTCACGAAGTGAAGGCGGGCCAGACACTGCGCATCGTCGATCTGGAAGGCAACCAGGCGGTCGATACGCTCTTCTACAGCCTCGCCGATCCGCGCGAGCGCTTTGACCCACAACGCACGCTGCGTCGGCAGAAGAGGCTCTACCTGACAGCCGGCTCGGTGTTGTACTCGAATCTCGGCAATCCCATGCTGACCGTCGTTGCCGATACCTGTGGACGCCACGATACGCTCGGCGGCGCCTGCGCACAGGAGAGCAATACCGTGCGCTATGCGCTGGGAAAGCGCTATATGCACAGCTGCCGCGACAACTTCCTGCGCGCTTGCGCACATGACGGCCGCCTCTCGAAGCAGGACATCGGCGCGAACGTCAACTTCTTCATGAATGTGCCCGTCACGGCGGAAGGGGGGCTCACCTTCGAAGACGGCATTTCGGCACCGGGGAAGTACGTCGAACTGCGTGCCGAGATGGACGTCATCGTGCTGATTTCCAACTGCCCCCAGCTGAACAATCCGTGCAACGCCTACAACCCGACGCCAGCGGAGCTGCTGATATGGGACTGAAGCATCTCCGCAGCTGGATCTCGTTCGTCATGCTCGTGCGTGCGGGACGTCATTTCACGCTCACCAGCGAAGTGCTGACTCAAGCAGGTCGCTGACGCAAATACGGCCGTGGACGACCGCGGCTCGCATCTCCCACGGCGGGACGGCCCGCCTCTGAATCAAGATTCCTTCCATGTTCGAGAAGATTCTTATCGCCAATCGTGGCGCTATCGCGTGCCGGATTCTCAGAACGCTGCGCGAACTCGATGTCACCGGAGTCTCCGTTTTTGCGGAGGCGGATAGAGCGAGCCGTCATGTGAGCGAGGCGCCCATCGCGCACTGCCTGGGCGATGGCCCCGCGGCAATGACCTATCTCGACACGGAACAAATCCTCGCGGTCGCTCGCCGCGAGGGCGTGCAGGCCATTCATCCCGGGTACGGATTCCTCTCCGAGAACGCAGCCTTCGGCGAGGCTTGCGAAGCGGCAGGGATTGCGTTCATCGGACCCACGCCCGCGCAGCTGCGTGCCTTTGGTCTGAAGCACACGGCGCGCGAAATCGCGGAGAAGGAAGGCGTGCCGATGCTCAGGGGAACCGGCTTGCTCGGTGACCTGATGGCGGGGCTGGAAGCGGCAGAAGTCATCGGCTATCCGGTGATGTTGAAGAGCACGGCCGGCGGCGGCGGTATCGGCATGCGTGTGTGCTGGAACGCGGCC
>Ga0131853_10027440_pt1 | contig 10220 bp, 7 predicted proteins | sample TergutLab28metaG_FD_92764 | JGI IMG/M metagenome (GOLD analysis project Ga0131853, IMG submission 92764) | Labiotermes labralis P1 segment gut microbial communities from Petit-Saut dam, French Guiana - Lab288 P1 (version 2) (version 2) | ecosystem: Host-associated > Arthropoda: Insects >... | reverse complement strand
GATAACTGTATTAGCATAGACATAATATAGAACAGCAGCATCCCCATGTACCCACACCTCCAAACCTCCAAACACATACAAGATCTCATGTCCCACCTCACCTCACCTCCCCCCACTATATACAGCACATAATAAATGTAGTATAGCTGCTTACTAAGTATTTCATGTAAACCCTGAAGATGACCATTGTCAAGCGCCGAAACATGTAGTTGTACCTTATGCAGTAAACAATAGTTATACCGCTACCATCAAATAAAGTTGTGTTAGACAAGTACATAACTCCACTTTAGTTCAAGAATAATCCATCCAGTGACAGCCATGCAGATACCGGCAGACTTAGGGACAGACTGACATGACAAAGCTAATGGGCACTTTTTATGACTGCCCAAATGCACCCAAAATATTACGTGCATAAAATCAAACATTCAGCACATACATTTCTTGAAATATTTTCCTTCCTGCTTCAGGCTGAACTCTGATTCAGAAGTTCAATTTCCAGAAAAAAAATACCTATATTCATATTATCCACATTATTATGTCACTTAGTGTTTGCATTCTTCAATACTGTGTAATTAAATCATCAAAACCACTGAAATAGTGAGCATGCTAACTGTAGCAAAACGTTACAAACACACCACCAACGTAATCAGCCAACACCAACACTTTCATCACCAGAAGAAAATTCTTGTTCCATGATCTTCCACAGGCATCTGCTCTATTCATACTGCATAATACATAGCACTTCTTCAAACCCTTTAAGATGGATTCTTGTGAAATGTCATTCCAAGCAGTCTTAATCCAATACCCAAGCAGTGCTTCAGACAATCTTCCTGCAAGTGTCATTGGGCAGTTCCCAGAAAGCAGCCCACTCCCCACACAGGTGACATAGTCAGTCTTTCAATGGTTTGTTGAGTTCCCCCATCAAAAACCTGTAACTTAGAGGTCACACTTCCTGGTATGTGGTGTGATCACTAGGTTGGTATTTAGACTGGATGCCACTGGAGTTGTCACTTTCTCTGTTAAGTGACCCCTGAAAGCAGTTACAGATAAACAGGAGTACATGGGTTTTCCTCAAATTTAGCAGCCACCTCAAAATTCTAAGTGCCTGAAGAGTGACATAAAATTCCGTAACAAAGATCCATAAATATTAGGCACCACCATCAGAAATTTAGTTGCCCAGATGGTCTAGCTCCCAGGATCTGTGCACCCCTGAAAACCAGCATTCCCAGACTACTCTCAGCCAATTGCCAATTAGTTCTTCTGTATCTACCCTTTCCCCTTACATCATACACAATTCCACTAGAAAGTCTAACTTCCAAAAAATTCTTTCTCCTCAACATAACACCGTCACAGTTTCCTCCTGTCAGCCAGAACAGCAAGCATCAGAGTTATTCTGTTTTTCATTTCCTGTTGAGTTGATAGGTGATGACTTTGATCCTCTTGTATGAACCATAGTGTCAGTGTTCAAAAAAAGACCGGAGTTTCATCTGTGTTACCCACTTGTCATGGGCAAGTAGCCAGTGCACGTTAATTATACAGTGCTTGCATGCTAACAATGCTTCAAGTTAGCCTGCAGGAAGCTTTTGTGCTAATGTAGTTCTCCAATGAGGAGCTAACTTTCTATGATGCATGACTCTCACTGCCCAAACCATTACAAGTGTGATACCTTGCTGTGGGACCTTCAGTAATGTAGTAACTTCCAGTGTACTTCACTCACATTCTCTCTATAGTAATGGGAAGGCCATTTTCACATTTCTCAAGCACAAAAACCAGAACTTCTTCAATGGCAGTGAAATTCCCCTTCTTGAGCCCATAAAATGCTTTCTTGTTTGAATTTGCTCCCTAGAAATTAAGAGTTCTTTTTGATTGTCCAGCAGAGTACATTGTTGAACCCACTGTGCTTTGGTAAATAAATATTATTACATATTTTAATGTCCAAGTATTCAACATGCTTGCTCTATACAACCACCTTCAGGCACGAGTGTATATAATTTAAAACTAACAGAAATGCATTAGAAATATATTGCATTTTGCAAGATTTTTTTGGACTTTGTCCATCGTTTAATTGTTTACGAAGTATGACATATTGGAAGTCCGCTCTGCTTCCATCTTCAGGCAAGGAAAGCACCTACTCGAGAACGTGGTGACTGTGAATAGCTTTTGTTATGTTTATTGGACCGTGCATCATTTTGCTAGTTGAATAAAGATAGACCAACTTGATGTCACTTGCTTGATTTCATTATTCAATGCTCAACATGTTTCAAATGTTAGCATTACAGTAGTGCTTCAGCCTGCATACGGATACCACACCACCCCAGCCAAAGTACAACGTAACAACAACACACATCGAACCAGAGCAACACAACCCATGAAATAACTCAACAAATAAGTCGCAAGCTCCTGACGATGGACGTACTAACATTCGAAACATGTTGAGCATTGAATAATGAAATAATAAAGCAAGTGACATCAAGTTGGTCTATCTTTATTCAATGAGAATAGCTTTATTTAAGGGATCCATCATGATAGGTGTAGTCCTCACCTTAAGATGGAAGCAGAGCCTGCTTCCAGAACATTATGCTTCATCAAAAATTGGAGGACAGAAAAAGTTCACACACACACAAAAACACAAAAAATTGTTAGAAGCACATTATGCTCCACAACACACAATTTCAGTGTCATGGTACCCTGCAGTTGTTGCATTCAGCTGCACGTTTAATACCTTCATTTTAGTATTTAAATAATGGTAATTAAACATGCATAATAACTACAAAACATTACCTTTGGCACTTCAGACATTGATGTGACATCCCTTTCACCAAAACCACCCATGACTTTTACAGAACCCTCCTAACTTCAATAGCTTTTCATTATATGAATATGACTTTAGATGAGCTGTCAGTATATCGGTAAAGAAATCAAATGTACAACATAATGTATAAAATCACTGTAGCAGCCATGTCATGTTCCTTACTTACCTAGCTGCAGCAGATACAAAAACATTCAACTTATGCACAGAAAATGAACTTTGTGTGCAATTATGAGGTAAGCTCCTCATGTTTCAGATGATGAATTGGGAACAATTCTCACCTTATAAACAGGGAAAACATTTAGAGAGTCCTGTGTACATCATTCTTACTCATTAATGTGTGCTAGAAACTCGAGATGGTGGACTACCACCACCTTCACACCTACCCCCCACCATCCAACCGCAGACATGTGAGAATACATTATGATTTATAGACTTGTACAGACCCTACTGTTCAAAATGTGATAAAACCTTGAATGTGTATGAACAGCACAATTATACAACTGAAATTTGGTACTTCCAGATTAGCCACAACCAGTGGGTTAATGTTTATAAATACCTCACAGCAGAAAAGCCCAACAGATATCTGTTGAGACTGCTGGAAATAGTGCCCGTGCCACAAACGCTACCAGCTGGCTCAAAAAAGCGTATTTTAGAAATATGATGTTGTAATGCTTGCCCAGCTTGACTGTCAACGCAGTGCTGCAAAAGCAGAGTACATAGCCAATAATGGTTAACATATTGACATGCAATACCCAAGCACCCACCAATGCAACATATGACACAGAGGTATAAGCATTCCTCCTTCAAAGTTCCAGCAGGTACAAATGTGGATGCTCTTTCTTACAGCAAAATTTAATGAAGATTACATTTTAAAAACTTATAACTTACCATAAATGCCTGTTGAGATACATGGGAAGGCCTGAAAAGGAAATAAAACAGTAAACAGGTCAATTTTAGGCATTCACAGCAATTCAATGCTAATGTGGAACTTACTTTTGGGAAAGAGTGTCATTTAAATGCAGGCTGCACAGTTCAGCTTCAGCAGGGAAGTGGGTTATCAGCTCAATCCAGTACAGAAATGCACTGTCCTGACTCTGAAGGGAAAACGCCTCAATTTTACACAACCTTCAGGCCCTAATTCACTGCATGAAAGATATATCCCACATCACACGTAGTCAATAACAATTTCATCACTTTTACTTATTACTTATGGTTATACAAAAACAACAGGATGTTTACTATTTAGTACCTCACAGCTCTAAATTTAACCTCCCTTTCTAGGGTTATCCATGAAGAAAATACCCACAGTTCACCCTCCACATTTCCCAAGCTGCACCTTGATGCAGGTTTCCAACCATTCACAACATTATACTCATTCAGTCTCTCTCTACCTAATGGTTAATATATGTACCACCATGTTAACATGAAAAAAAAAAGAAAACTGCATTTTGCCACCAACTGTATTTATACAATCTGTATAATTCTTACAATAAATGGTGACCTTTTCTTGACATGACACTAACTAGCTGGTCTTCCTACTGGAGACACTGTGGGATATAAGCTGAATATTTATGTGTATTATAGATTAATTCTTGTCTTCAAAGGTTGTCCTATCATCAGAGTGAATGCCCAAAGCCAACTATGACTGCAATGGTCAGACTCACTACTCAAGATCTGGTTGTTTGTCCTACCGTGGGCTCCATGCCAGGACAGACAGACAGAACGACAGTCAGTCAGCTGCAGAGTGGCTAGGACAGTCTCCAAATGGTTGAAGTCCTACTTTTCTGTCTCACTTTTGATTAGCTATCAGCTGACTAATAAAAAATAATCAGTTTCTACTCACGTGAACCCGCACAGTACAACTGGGAGGGAACCCTGGGTACTTACTCGACTTTCAGGATGGATACAGTAATGTAATGTAGTGCAACATTGTGTAACCATTTGGTTTTTTCCCCATGATTCTGGAATGTGCTTGTAACAAGACCCAGATTGGTGAAATATGAGTACTTTAACTAGGAAATAACACGCACCTTGCTTCATGGCTGTTTGTTTGGTTGAGGTAACAGTTGCTACATTGGAGGTATGCGCGACCAAGATAAGTGATGTAAGGGTTTGTAAGTCATCAGAAAAATTCATGATGTCACAGCGCCACTATAAAATCCTAGGAAATTTTGGATTAAGAAGAGGCTCACTGAAGCACACTTTGGCCGACGTATTTGGAACTGCTTTCTGATGATTCTGTGCCACTTTGAAGTAGAATTTTACTCAGGGGAACTTTATGTTGTTGTGATGATATGCTACATTGCATTCTGGCTGTTGACCAGAGGTAAGCCATATTGACTGACTTTTAAATTATTTATTTATGTGAGTCGATTTTGGCAACTGAATTACTTTTCTAAGTTTGTGAACACATTGGGATTATATGCAGTGGCATGACAATTAATTTGGTTAGCACAACTGGATATTGAATTTGGTTGTAACTAGTGAACTTGTGGAAACTATTTTTGACCTGTGTAATTAACTTATGTATTTAATTTGTGTACATATAATTAGACAATAGAACCTAGTGTTAAAATAGTTACAAAATTCTCTTGACTGAACTATACAGTCCTCTAGTTCCTGAATTACCTAGTTGCTCACAAAGGCCCTTGACTTCGGCTACAGCTACCACCTACTTCCACACCCACGGAAATTTGTAGAGTAGTGCCTAACAAACGGCTATAGTTGGCTTGCCCAAATTACCGCTCAGCCTGGGCACTACAGTAATAAGCACTGACATACACACAGACATCTGCATGCCGTCAACATCCAAACTCAGGATGCACATGAGTTAATTAATCACAAATGACATCTCACAAATGCTCCTGCTGTGCTTACTGAACACTTTCACCTCCACAGTTTGCAAGCACTGACAATCCCCCCTGACCAGACACTTATAACAAGCACTCCTACACAACTCAGACTCACTGTTTGTCTGTAAATACTTCCTGACACTTTGGAGGGGCATGCTGCCTCCACCCTCAGGATCTAAGCAGTCCAAAATGAGCACTTTGAGGCAGCAAGCTGCTCTGAAATGACAGTAACCATTTTCAAATTGACAAGACATCACATCCGATGTTTTAAATCTTTATAAATGCTGTTGTGAGAACTACAAACTTATTACTTTTTGTTTTCTCTTAATTTTGCATGAAGAAAATGGTTGGCTACATCTTCAAGCTTCAGTTCTGGAACAGCCATGAAAGGTAATCTTTCAAAGAACAGATTACACAAGTACAATCAGCATCAGAGTGAAGACAAGAAAAAGCTGGAAACTCACATCACCATCCTTCGAGCAAACAGGCTGTGCTTGCCACCTTGGTAAACTGGCCCAGATAGAGCTTTTGTGACAGAGAATTATGAGCTGGGATTCCTCAAGTTCATCTTCAGAAATAATGGGTACAGCTGGAAGCAGATTCAATGAGTATTCAGTCCGCTTGCAAGGACCACAAAGCCCAGCACCAAGCCTATGTTAATCACCTTCCCGCCATGTGTCCAGACAACTGACAGCATCATCAGCATCTTGTCCCAATATATTAACAAAGATGATGGTCCGCTACCCCCCCCCCCCCAAATCTCCACCTTCCCCTTCCCTGCCATGGCCCCCAACTTAAAATCATTGAAATCTCCAATTCACTATTTTAGAGACTGTAGATGCCCCTCCTTCCCCTACATAAGTAACATGGTGCCACAACCCAGCAGAATGGAGTGACATCAGCTGTTCCATTGTGACAGCATATATACTTCCTTCCTTTCCTTTATTTGCTCCAACAGACTGTATATAAATGTACCATATTTAGAGGAATTCTTGAAAAATGGAAGCTTGAAACATGGACATCATACAATTCTACAACTTTCCAGTTCAAATATGGAAAATTTTGATAATCCCAAAAATACAATACTCTCATTCCAATTAAGGGTACGAAAGTGACCAGACACCATGCCCAAATGCTTCATACTTTGGATGTCCTGGATTCAAATCCTGGCCTACAGACCAATTATCCTGAAGTTCTTCACTATTTTCCTCAGTCATACAAGAAGCAAAATATGGGATTGTAACTCACATTATGCCAGCACAAGTAATGACATGAAATCAACAGTAACAAGACTTAGCCAATAACTGAAGCAACAGTGATAACAACAAGTAGTTTGGCTTTGGTATACGTTCAGTACATGATGTCACATACTAAAGATTATGGTTGTGTGGTAATGACAATTTGAATAATAACTGTTGTCTCAACCACAATTCAGTCATTGTGTAGTCTGTCTTATGACAGGTCTATAGCTTCTTCCAAAGCGAGTTCCCCACACGGAGCAATCTAGTTCTTCATCTTTCCACTTCCAGTATCCTCTCTTTCCTTTAAGGTCATCCAGTAGCTGTTTACATCTTTTTTCTCTTCTTCCTGTCACTTCTATCTTTCTCTCTACCTTTCCTTCAATAACGTGTTTCAGAAGGCAGTTCCTACACAAGATGTGACCAATCCAGTTAGCCTTCCTTCTTTTTATCTTATGCAGAATATTACTTTCCTCCTTGACTCCATGTAACACTTCTTCATTTCACACATGATCAGTCCAGCTGATTTTCTCCATTTTTCTCCATCACATTTCACAACTTCCCAGGTATTTCTGATCAGAACATCAATAAATATAAGTAAACATACTACAACGAATAATATAAGGAAGCAGAACACACAATATGTTCTGTTAACCCCACCTGTGAGGCCAGCTGGGGAATTTCATGTATTGGTTACCACTTGACAGACAAGGAGCTTAACAATGTGAATTAGGTCTCGTATTTTTGGCACGTTTTTATGTCTTATGTCTTGTGAAGGTTCATACATTCACCATCAGAAAGTAATGGTTGTTTTTACACTTCTGCTGAATTTACTTATTAACATTTCCCTTATAGCTTTTATTTGTTCTGAGTATGAACACACAGACCTAATTTCAAAATGTTTGTTCTTCATTGTAATGGTTCCAATAATTTTTGGTCTGGTACTGTATTTTATATTTGAGGTATACATTTGCCGATTCTCACACAAGATTCATGATGACTTGTTGGTTTTAGTTCAGTCAATTATGGTTTGGATTAGTGTTTTCACCTGAAGACACAAACAGAATGCTTTTGAAAGTTTATCAAGTGTTTGTGCTCAGTGAAAATAGAAACATCCTGGTATATACTAGTGATGTTTCATTATATATGGTACTGTCAAGTTATTTATCTGTCACCCCTCATACAAAAATAGTATCGTACCACAGTCCGCAGCCTCTCTGTGATCAACAATTCAAGAGAAGTTCTGTAGCAAGATTCCAGTTTGTCAGGCTTTTCACCATGTGGTCCAACAGTGTGAATTACATCTGCAAATAAAGTTACCAAGTCAGTTTCTGCAAGTATTAAGAGCGGCACCTTCTGTTATGTTCTGAGTGTTGCATTTAAATGACTCACATTTCTGCCTAGTACTGAGAAACTCCTAAGTGACTAAAGGTCAACTATTCTGGTTGCTTTTATTGTCTGTTTGGTCCTTCCAGCTGAATAATGAGACACTACTTTAAAATACAGCATAACCAGCTTCTTTCACATCCCTCCACTTTATCGCTCAGAGTCCCATCTCCCATTGACTCTATATAACCCAAGTAGCTAAAAATAGTTTTAATAACAAACTAAAGAGCTCTTGTGCAAGGTCTGTGACACTCTGAAGCCAAATGTTTTCATACCAAGTATTTGCTTAAGCATTTACAGTCAGTCCTGCTGTAAGACAATAGTGACATTCTTGTGAGACCTCACGTAACAGAACACTGCATAATCAAAATAGGGTCAGATCGGAAAAAGTTCGCCCATCATACAAACTTGTATCATAACACTGGTCACTGAAGTCATGAATAAGAGTCAACATGTGAATGCTAAGGATCCCTTTAAACAAGCAGTGTTCACCTATTAATCAATCATATAACAGTCCATTCATGTTAACAAAATATGTGTAACAGGAGAACTGGCAGTAACTCAGATTATACGATTTTATTTTTAAATTTTTGGGTGCTTATTGGTACAGTACAAATAATGTAATACTAAGATAAGATCAAACTTAAGTTGGAAGATCTGTTCACACAGTAGTGTTGATAAAGATTCAATCTACTGCTGTCTACATGACTAGAGAATGTAACAAATTTGTTCTTCTGTCAACCTGTTCATTAAGATGTACCGGTCTACCCAATTTTTGGTCCCTGGACGTAAAAAAATGTAATTAAATATTATATTCATCTATGAGATTTGAGATTCTCACAGCACATGAAACTCAAAACAGTGACATTATGGATTATGACACCAACAGTACACAGTCATCCTGACTGTGGTGGGAAAACAAACTCTGCCGATGTACTACACAGTACTTCAGTGGTTGGAGGGAGGAAATTCTGCTACCATTCAACCTCTTACACATAATATAGGAAGTACCTATGAACACTGAATAATATAATGCTGATGAGTCATAGGTGAAGAAGGTAGATGCCGCACAAAGGGCATGGAATGGTCTGGTTCTTTCTCTTGTGCACTTTAATGGTCACAAAGCACTCAGTTTGCATGCACCCAGCCTAAAAATCATTAGTTCAACACCATCAGCTGTCAGGGTGAAGTACAAACAGTTTTTACTGGTATTATTTGTCCCTTGAGATCCTTGTCATCTTTGTTCGTTTACTGCAGAAATCAGCCTATTTAACACAGTCTGCAGAACGTATTACACTACATACAGCTGTGTACAAAAGTTATTCAGTTCCCAGCAGGTGCAAGAGATATTTTTCTCTTCTCCAAAACTGTCCACACTGGATATGGGCCCACCCAGCCTCCTATTCAATGATTTCTAGGGGCTCTGTCACCCAAGGTACAGCAGCTGGAGGATGACAATGACCACATACTTCCACCTACTGCAAATATTAAGAAATTATGGAGATACACATCCACTTTCCCACAAGTCTTCATGGCACAGAGAAGGGCAGCTGTAAAAAGGTAATCAAACATTTCATACATTAAACCATCCAGAACCATTCAGCTGTATTCATACAAAACAGATCAGTTATCAAACACATGTTCTCTATCTGTCAGACACTGAAGGAAAACAGAAATACAGTGGTCCAGAGAAGTGACTTACAGATATTAACCTTCAGAGCTCGTGCGTCCTACCGTTTAGGATGGCATTTAAATACCTCCACGCTCCCTCATGGCTCGAGCGTCCTACCCTGTAGGACAGCCACAGCCTCAGCCGTTTAAATATTTCGCTCTCAATATATTTAGGGAGATTTCACTCATTTTTAGCATCACACTAGAAGTTTTTCCAGCTTCATGCTCCGACTGATCTACCGGTTGAGAGAAAACCACATG
>Ga0131853_10027439_pt1 | contig 10220 bp, 7 predicted proteins | sample TergutLab28metaG_FD_92764 | JGI IMG/M metagenome (GOLD analysis project Ga0131853, IMG submission 92764) | Labiotermes labralis P1 segment gut microbial communities from Petit-Saut dam, French Guiana - Lab288 P1 (version 2) (version 2) | ecosystem: Host-associated > Arthropoda: Insects >... | reverse complement strand
TTTTTGAGTTTTAGAATTTATGGGTAGTGAAAAAACGACTCAGGGGAGGGGGCCCGCTACACTTTTCATTTTAACACCACCCGCCCCCCCCCCCCCTTTTTTTTTTTTTTTTTTTTTTTTAGCCTTAGCCGTTGCAGTCATTAGTTGTTGGGCTTATGTAGGGGATAGTAATGTTAAGCTGGATCTTGTTGAAAGATGGAATGAGTTTTGTTTGTGATGGTTTTACAAATTTCTGGATCCTACACATAGAGATGACTGTATCTTATAGGCCTTTAAGGATATTACAGATTCCTCTGTGCAAGATTTTACATTTTTGCACTGGTGGCTATAAAGAAAACTGCCTCCTGGGATGTGGTGCAATATTTTCTGGTAGTGGGGGTCATTGTTTCAGAGGATCCTGCAACGCCCATCTTCAGGGTAGTTGATGATGGCTGCAGCAGGTTCCTGTGAAGTGTCTAAAACATCTGTCAGACTACAGCAGGCATAAAATATCAGTGAGGTTGGGAGATGGTTAAAGACTCTTCACACACATGTGCTGCTGTGCTGGCACACAGGACATTACTCTTTCTGCTTCATGGTTTCAGCACATCATCTGATGTGGGAGACTGGTGTGTTATTTGTGTGTTATTGTTTGCCTGATGACAGCTATTTAATATTAGTTTAGAAAATGTAAGTGAACACTGACATTGTTGTAGAGTGATAGCAGTTACATGAGTCTTGCAGCCTTAATCATTTCTAGGATTTTTGGGGGTGTAGTCAGCATTTTCAAGGTCAGGTTTTTGCTGCCAAGTCTTGCTTCCATACTCTGCCTCTTGTATAATAGCACTCAGGTTGTGAGATATATGGCATGCAGAACACGTGGTATTTTTATCTCATGAGACAGCTGTAATCCGCAGCGGACCACTGGGTTTGTAATAGACAAAGCATCTCCAAGTGAAGTTGCATGTCATTGTTTGTTGTAGGTGTATCATGCCTTCATACCTCCTAAAGATGAAGTGAATCTCAGCATGTTGTGGTGTTTTTTAGTTGTTGGATTTTCAACGTATCCTTTTATAAACTTCCTGTAAAAATTTGAGGAATGACTCGACTCTGCTTATTACTAATTTAAGTACTTGTTCTGTGCTGCATTTGATGTTTCTGTGATTATTGTTACAATATCAGAATAGCAATAATTTGTTAATGCATGTGGCGGATTTTTATCCATTTCGTACATTACTGTGAACTAAAACAATGGTTTTATATACCTTTGTTATTGGAAACATCTGGCCTAGAAATTACATTACATGGTAGTTTCATGAGTTGAAAGACACTAGACTCATATGACTTATAATTAAATATCTACAGTGTAAAGTGAAATTACATTTAGAATATATTTGCAGTTTTCTTGTATTCCTTAACATATTTCCTCAGCAAGCTACTTCTGTCACTGACATATCAGTATTTTCAGAGTCAGGAATCGGTAGGTGAGCGGTCAACTGTTATTGTAACAGCATTTGCTTACTTGCTAATTGCCATGATGGTCCTCATAGTTGATGAGAATACATTGGAGCTGGGGTTGAATAGAGCTTACACAAGCTTCAATCAGAGTGCAGCTGCATTTTTAGAAACACAGGGTCTTGATTCATCGTAAGTATTGAGTTTTTTAATAAGTGATTTCTTGTAGAAAGTGTATAGGTATAAAGAAATAAATAACATACCAGAAGTTTTATACTGATTTCAGGGGTCCTGCATCAAAACTAGTGTTGAAATTCTTCCTAGCTCTTTGGTGTGCCCTTCTAGGGGCACTCTTCACCTTTCCTGGTCTACGTATGGCAAAAATGCATTGGGATACACTCAGGTACTAGAATTGCACAAAATAAATATAAGCATTGCTGTCTTGTACCACATATTTGAGAAAATATACTGTGTGGAGGAAATGCAACATGCAGAAGATGGGATTGAGTCCATTCTGTTAAAGTGCTAAACACTGACCTAATATTCCTTATGTATACAGTCCGTTCTGTTGAGGTTACCTGATAGAAGTTATAAGTACTAGATGTGCATTTAACTTCTGTCATTTGGCTACATTAACTTTTTGCAGCCTACTATATTTGGAAATTTGTAACACTGTACATAGATATCCAGTGGAATCAGCCAGGTAGCTAGTAAGAAAACCAAGTAGGGACCTTCCATGTCTGCCATAGAAATAACTGATTTTTCTCTCTTTGAAACTTCCTTATTTTCATTGTTGTGCAGGTACTGCAGTGAAAACAGGCTACAGAGGTTTCTTCTTAATATAAGCTTTGCATCTCCATTTCTGCTGGTTCTGCTGTGGGTTAAGCCGGTGAGCAGGGATTACCTGACTGACAGGATCTTCCATGGTATGGCAGCTCCACTGATGACTGAGCATGCATTTGAGACAATGAGACTACTCCTGATTGTTGCAGCAATTCTCTTACGTCTTGCTGTTATGCCAACATACCTGCAGGCGTACCTCAATATGGCATACCATAGGATAGAGGAACAGAAGAAAGAGGCTGGCAGAATAACTAACACGGAGCTGCAAAAGAAGGTTTGTGTTTCCAGAGACCAGAAATTTGTTGTCAGCCATTCGCCAACATGTTCATTTTTGGTTTTGAGCTCTGTTGTAGGCCCGTGACCATATTATAGTTATGCAGTGGTGCATTTTGCTGATTTATTTATCACTGGACCTCCTGTTAATAGAGAGGAGAGTTTGATCCATTGGGGTGTGTGTAATAAGCACACATTTTTCACTGCACTACTGAAGTGTCTGGAAACATCTTTGTTTTTATACTGCTGTAAGCCTCTACATAGCATTTGTATTGTTTGTACATAAATCTCATGGCAGTTTCATTATATATCTACAAACAAAAGTGGTAATACTTATATATTTTAGTTGCCTTTATTTATTATATTTTGTAGTTTAAATGAAAATCGGGGAATTATGATTTTTTGGTTATATCAGTAGTAAATATAAAGTGGCAGAAATTTGTTATAATTGCAATCTGGCAGTAGTTTTTTTTTTCTCTCCAACAGATATCAGCTGTTTTCTATTACCTGTGTGTGGTGGCACTACAGTATGTGGCTCCACTTATTATGTGCCTTTACCTTACATTCATGTATAAAAGCCTAGGTGAGTAACATGCCTGTTAACTGGATCCCAAGATCTTGCTTTACTATTTAATGTACAGTTCTATATTACATATTTACTCGGATGGTTTTGTTAATTAGGAGTATGACTGAAAAAAATGTGTTTGTAATAACACTGCTGTGTGAACCTCAAATGTTGCAGGAGTATGGCTGTTTTAAAGTTCAACATCACATTGTATTTCAACTGGTAATTATGCAGTGACTGTCATTGCATTGTTTCTGGAGTATGGCTCTTCAAATATTGCAGTAGATAAAAAAAAAAACCCTAGCCCTTTTGTTACCAGCCATATAGTATTGATCATTTTCAGCCTTTATATTGAAATTGAATTGGTATTTTAATTGCTTATTTTTTAGGCAGCTACAGTTGGTCTGGTTTATTCTTCAGTCCCACAACAGATGAATGCTCTGCATTGCCAGCTCAGTTTGTGCCATTACCCAGTCTTACAGGTGAAGAGTCAATACGAGAGTCTGCTCAGCAGTTCACACTTGCCCTTGACTCCCTTAAACAGGTGTGTGCCCATTTATGGGATTAATTCTTCTTCTTTGTTCAATTCTTACTGGAATTATATATTTCTGCTGTATTGACTTGAAGAAGTAAGATCTTTTTTAATTTTCTCAAAATGATTGTGATTGACAGTATGATAGTGTGCCATGCCACATTTTATACCTACAACAAAATAATGCTATCTGTTATGCAGTTTGTACATACAGACTGGTCAGATACTCACACAAGTACAACAAAAGTTATGTGAAGTTGGTTGTTAACAGGATGCTGTCATTTAAAATGACATCTGTTTAAACTGGGGCTGGTAAACAGTCCCAAATGTGGTAGATGCAAACAGGGACCTGCAAAAGCCTCACATGTTCTTTGTGACTTGAGGTTTTGGCCACATTAAGCCTCAGGCACCTGGGTCAATGTTTTATGAAGCCAGATGACTCTGAGAACCTGTCTAGTAGTGGGGCTGCTAATTTCTGGAATGTAAGGGCTGCACAAAAGATCATTTATGGTCAAAGTGCATGGGTCACTGCACTGTCTGCCCTTCTATTCTATTCTATTCTGTTGTATTCTTTTCTTTTCTATTATATTGTGTGCAGTGTGAAATTTAGTGTATATATTATATAGCTTCATAAGCCAAGGCTTTGATAGCATTAATGTTCTTTCTAGTTTGCAATTTAATAATTCAGTTTCCCTCATATTGAGCTGTGGCAACTTATCACATAACCACTTTGATAAATTTTGTATGCATTGCTTTTGAAAAGAAGGAGAAGTGAGAAGTGTTTTCTTTAATGATGCTGTCCATTGTTAAGGTTATAATGTTGATGACGGATGAACAAAGTATGACCATTGAGCATTAGTGGAATCATACTTATGGGAAAACTGAAGTGGATGAAAAAGTGTCCCATTTCCATTTTTCGCACTGAATATTTCATGTACCAATTAGCTTCTTAAGAAGGACTCTGCTCCATGGAGTATGTAAATAATTAGGAATATTTCATGTGAATTGTGCTGGGATTGAACTTGGACCTCCAGTAGATAGGCCAGCAGATACCTTCCTGAGTCATGGCACAGCCTCACTTGTTAAAATTGTATTACAATCAACACCACTGCCATGACAAACTATATCAGTTAACCTCTGATCTATAAACAAGAAAATTTAATACAAGCATCTAAAATGCAAAATTAAAACCTGTGGGTAGCCACCAGGAAATCCTTGTCATATGAGTTTGATCTTCCCATATTCACTTTAGCCTAAGTTCTCTGGACAAGCTACATTCTTCAGATAACCCTGTTATACTAAATTTGGAAGGGCCAAGATCGTCCATGGGAAAATCATCCCCTACTTTTATGAACAGAGAATACTAGAGAACAACATGAATTTTAACTAAGACTTTCAGCTTCCATAAGGATTATGTAGCTCCCTGAAATCTTATATTTAAAAAAAAAAAACTATAGTTACATAACAGTCCATTGTTTATGACAAAGAATTTAGCAATAACATAACTAATATATTTATGGCTGGTAAAGAACAGAACTTTGTGAATAATACAAGTGTAAATATGATATTTCAGTTGTCTTTTTGACATATTTGAAAGTTATTATATAGATTTTTCTGTGGGATCAGACATATTTCTATGCACTTGTAGTGGCCATATTGTGCTACCCGTCAGTAAGGTGTTGACTATGGCAGGTGTCTAGTTCTTGCTGCATAAATTCTGAAAAAAATGAATGCATGGTATTTGAATAAATGTGACATTTTATTAACTTATGTGGGAATTTTTAAGGACAGGTAGGAAGTAATGGGCTTGTAAAAGTATTTAAGAGGGTGCAGTTGTAGATCATGTCATGTTTGTTGCAGGTTTTCACAACTGATGTGTTCAGGGGTCTCTTTGGCTTTGCAACATGGTGGTGCTGTTTTGCACTGTTTTCTACTTCCTCACTGGGGATGGTGTATCAGTCCTACTTCAGTCATTTTTAGTCTAGTCATAATGATACGAAAGGTTTGTTTTATGATTTCCCGTATATGTATCTTATTTATTCAGTTACTCTGTAGTGTAAAGTGTTAATTTATCTTGAATGAATTTTATTGTGGTGCAGTTGCATCTTACTGCCAAGCCTAGTTACTTTAGTTCACTAAGTGAGTGCTGCAGCTCTCGGTATGTATTCTGTTGTTGATCTGTATATACAGAACACTACTGGCAGTTGTAAAAAGTTTTAAAAATTGTAACAGAAATTCATATTTCAAAGCTTTGTTGCAGTATTTGGTTAAAAATACCACGTCCCATTCTTTTACCTATCTTTGTTGGATCTTGTGATAGCTTATGGCATTGGATATCTCTGGAAAGAAAGTTTACACCAGGCATTGTAGTTTCAATGTTGCAATAGTGGGTGGAGCTAGTGGTGTTAGGAGGAGACTACAGAGGTGCAAAGGGGGGAGGTCGGCCTGCAGTTTGGTGCATGGGGCAGGGTTACCAGTCAGCATTTCCGATGATGTGGACAAACATGGTGAAGGGGTCTGCATAGTGTGCGTGGCACAAACCACCAAATACTCGGTGAGGCAGAAGATGTAATGTGTCTTACTGTTGTACGGGCTGAGGTGAACCTTCATGTGGTTCTTCATCACTGGGATGAATGTAGGCCCTCCAGCAGTTGCTGATGATAGTGGTGCCGGGTAGGATCCGCGTCTTAAGGATGGCGAGCAGTGTCCCGGCAGAGCAGTCTGTGACATACAAGTGCAAGGAAGGTCCTGCCTGATTCCTGCTCGACACCCCCATACATCCATATAGTGGTTTGCAGCCTGCTGCAGTTATACTCTGTCCTGCCGAAACAACTCTCATCTATTTTGACCTTTCTAGAACCTCCCAGTTGTGACTGTATGATGGTCAGCTGTGAGTTCTAGGTGTGTGCTGTGAGCAGGAATGCGGCTTACAATGTAGTATGACAGTAGCATGATGTTGAGTAAGGTGAGTTGGCCCTTAGCAAACCGAAGTGAATAGTGAGTGCTGTGCCATGCGTTTTACCGTCAACTGTCGATAACCTTACGACAGGCCCAGACATAACTGTTGCTGCTTGAGGGTCTGGCATACCACTGCATTTTGCCCTAATGGGATGGGCACTGCATCTCAGTAGGCAGGAGACGAACGTCTTTGAGGAACTAGATGGTGGGTTTCAGAGATGAGAAGAAATACAGCAAAAAGGCTAATGTGATGACATCATTGCAGTCATTTTGAGACGCCCTGAAAGGTAGCAGTGGGACATGCGGCATCTGTGTGAGACATCTCTGATGCGAATAATTTCATTTGTGTTAATGAACATAGCCACCTAGAGAAACTGGCGAAACACATGACACGTATAAGGAATCGCGCACGGATATTCCGAAGACGAAGAACCATTACAAACATGAGAAGAGTGGGTGGGGAGGGGTGTGAGAAGTGTGTCTCACTTTGAACGAGAAAATAAACAATACCAGAGAGCTAGCCTAAACCATAACCGATGTCTCTGTTGATTGGTTAATTCTGTCTGAAGGGGAAAACTTTTTATATCAGAGAGATAGCCAACAGAGTAACCGAAGTAGTCTCGATTGGTTGGTTCACCTGTGGGTGGGGGGAGGGGGGGATGTTGGTCAGCGTGGGCACTTCTGGCCACAGCTCGCAGCCATCATCTGCTCTGTCATTGCACACTGGATCCAGTGTGTTTGGTCTATATACTGCACTAGTGCAGATTTTACTTCGGTGTGGTTAATTTGTGCACCTTTGTGCCATTGGATTTCTTTTGATCTTTGCTGTCTCTGGCAAATTTTTATGACTGGTTGTCCTTTCTCTGCATTCATTGTTCATGTAAATCAATGGTAATGTGATAGTCACTAGGGACGTTTATGATCAAAAATTACAAGAATTATTGGCTTTGACTGGGATTAGAATATTGTTGTGTCCCTTATTCTGGTGTATCAGACACAGGTTGTCTTGACAAGGATGCTATTGGCTGATTGGTTTGCATTCAGGGTCTAGGGGAATGTGGTGGTCTAATGTTGTTTGTCAGCCTTGGTTGTGAATGCTCCTAGAGACAAATTACGTTATGTTTTTTAGAATAAGTTTATTGCTGCTGGAACAGTAAATACAGATGTAATGGGTGATGGATGTACCCACGTTACACCCCTAGAGAAGGCAGATTGTGCTGCAGTCTCTAGCGATGAGTGCAAACAAACCCCTTACACCACACAGTGTACAACCTGGAATGCTATCAGCTCAGTATTTTTCGATTATGTACAGTAATTTTCATGTTTGAAGTCTGTAATGTAGTGTAGTCAAAACAAAATATTAATTACATTTTATGTACCATTCTATACAAAGGGATAATATGTACTAGTTGAGTTTCTTTTCAAATGTAGTAGAACCCCTGTAAGATGCTTCTGGAAAAATTAAATGAAGTGGGGTTATTTAGTTGGAAAATGTCTGAGACAAGTAAGCTGAAATTGATATTATTCTTTACAAATTGCACATTTAATTATTCATTTTCCTTATCAAACCACATATCAAGTGCTCCCTTCTTAATGTGATTTTGACACATCTGTGGACATAAGACAAGATTTTTTTTTTTTTCAAGCACAACTGGTAGGTGAAGAGCCTGTTCTTGCTGGACCTGTTCCATAAATACCTACTGTAATTTGCTATTCTCATGCTGGTTCATGGTGCATGTTCCACACAAAGTGTGACATTGCATTACACTTTGTGAAATGCACCTGTGGAAATAGATGCCAGCGCAGTCAGAATGTGACCTCATTTCTTGCTATACATTTCCACAGATTGACGTGGAGTTTCTTATTTGTTTTCCTCATCTTTGGTGGCTGCAACTTTGGAGAGGAATCTGTATGGACTGGGAGCATTATTTGGTCACCGGATTTTGGTAACAAATTTTACAAATGGGAATTGATGTTGAGGTTTTGATGAGAAAACATATTAAGTGGGTGAAAAATTTGTTGCAACATGAACCTTTCATGCCTCTTAGCCAGGAATTTTTAAAGCATAAACTTATGAAAAGGGCTTTGTATATGTTAAACATACTGGAAAATTTTGTTATGAAATTATTCTGACTTCTTTTTATTTGTCTTTGTCTTCTGTGGCATTCAGTGCACTTTTGGGCATGGTGTCTTTTGCTGGAATTTTCAGAGTTGAGATTTTACTAGGCAAGGATGTCAGCCTCACACCCAACCCCAAACCTGGAGGGCCAGGGCGTCCTTTGTCTGACACCTAGGTCAAAACCTGTCTGGCATGAGTGGGCCTACCAGCAGCTAGGCTGCTACTCGCATAACTTTCAAATTTCCTGGTGCATTACCAGCTTCTTAACCCAGCTAAATATGCCTTTGACAAGGTGGGTGTACCTTTAAGGGAGTCTGACTTGTTAGAGTGGAGAAATTTTTAAGTTGGGCCATTGTAATTGGGTTTCACTGTATAATTTTTTTTTTTTGTGGGTAATACAAGTTAAATATTGTATTTTTCTTGGATCCTGTGATCATGCAATGTTGATATTGCAGGAATTAAGTTCTGCCTATGTGCGTGAGACATTATCATAGTTTAGAGGACTGTTGTATATTCTTCAGGCAGTGACTCACACTCTGCTTGTACACAGAGCTGCAGCACATGAAGCAGGCTGATAATAATTACTTAATTGTTATTTAATAATTTGTTTTCAGAGGAATGTGTAATGGATCTGTGTTGTTTAATTTTATGTTCTCTAAAATAACCATTTAGATATCTTATACTGATAGCCTTCAATAAATAAATGTATTTTATTCAGTGGATGAATTTATGTTATTCTGATTGCATATGGATTGTTTGAGTCTGAGTTCTATAAGTTGTCATACCTATTTGTTTTAATTAGAATTGATATTCTACATTACATTATACTGTATTTTATTGTTTTAATGTTGATGTATTTTGAGTTGATTGTGACATGATATGTAAGTTGTAAATTGGATCAGACATGTTGAATGTCACGTGTGACGTAAGTGGACTGAATGAGCAGACTAAACAAAACTAAAATATTCTTCATTTTATGGACAAGATGGTACAGAAGTATGAAATGCAGTTGCAAAACTGAAATATATACATTATGTTCTGATACAATTCCTTTTGTGTCCGTTTTCAGAAAACTGTATATTGCATTAACAGTGATCATTATGGCCTTGGAAGATGTAGTGAAGTGTGTTACAATAGAAGCACATTAATGTGCAAGTGGATTAACTCAGTTCTTTATGTATGAGATGAAGAGACATACAGGTGATGGATTTCCTTTTTATGGCTTACTTTCCATTAATGCAGGTCAGTTGCAATTAGAGTGGTAAGAGGACAGTAATGATTTTCCTGTTGTAGGCTGCAGTTCAAGTACTTTGATCTGTTAGGCCAGTGTTCTGTGAGGTGAACGAAGTTGTACCATTCAAGTCAAATGAAATGTTGGCACTCATTTTGGAGTGGAGTCTCCCCCCCCCCCCCCCCCCCCCCCAACACCCGGGAGATTAATTTTTTCTCCTCTTCGTTTTTTTCACCCACATATTTTTTAAGAGTATTTTTTTTTT
>Ga0131853_10027436_pt1 | contig 10221 bp, 7 predicted proteins | sample TergutLab28metaG_FD_92764 | JGI IMG/M metagenome (GOLD analysis project Ga0131853, IMG submission 92764) | Labiotermes labralis P1 segment gut microbial communities from Petit-Saut dam, French Guiana - Lab288 P1 (version 2) (version 2) | ecosystem: Host-associated > Arthropoda: Insects >... | reverse complement strand
TGAAGTTGAAGACAAGACAAATGAAAGGTCTCTATATTTGTTGATCTCTTCTGCATAAAGCATAATGTTCAATGCAATTATAATTAATTTGCTCTTATGCGAAGAAGTCTTTCCGAAATTCTCTACGACGGGTCTGTGGGTCTGAAACGGCGGGACGAATACTGTTAACTTCGGCTGTATGGATCGTTTTCATTTCTTATTTTGTTTAAGTATGAATTAAGTCTTTATCCTTGTAATATGTTCTTCATGGGAATTAAATTTTCATAAAGAAAATAAAAAAAAAGACGAAAGCAATGAATTACTTCAAGAAAAACGGTAGTTTGAATTGCCTTTTCCATTTGCCCCTATAGCTCTTTAACATTATTTAAATCAGAACATTCATTTCTTTATTTCCAATATGACAATGCAATGTAGCATGAGACGTTACGATCCTACGTTTTGTTCTTGATTATTAAGACACTAATTATCTGCACTATATTTTTGTAACACTTAGGTAGATGGTGTAGGAAGAGTACATTATTTAATTATTTTGTATGAAATAATACATAGATTCTGCTTGAAACCTGGAAGTTTTATTTCACTATAGGATCCAGAGCGTCATGCTCCCCTTCTTCAGTAGGAAAGTACGCATTTATTCTTTCTCTTACAGTAAATGACACCAAACAATTCTCCAGCTGGTACTGTGTAATATAATAATCTCGGGTGTCCATTCGTCTGGGATGTCACGTCGTCTAATTTTGGAAGTGCAAAATTGAATGATTCTGCCAACTTCTAAGATATTTGTAGCGCCGGTGTTTGGTGATTGAGTATGGAACACAGTTGGATTAATACTAACAGGAGAAAACCAAAGTATTCGGAGAGAAACCTGCTCACCGCTGGTTCCACGTAGAGTGAACTGAGATCGAAACCAGGTCTTCCCAGTGAGAGATCAGTTTATAAGCGCCTGATTTATAGCACCACCATCGACAAAGCCTATTGTCACTGAACATATAACTCCTAGCAACAAACCTGGGAGAACATCAGAGGTCCCTTTGTGGGCTTATGTGCGAATGTGGCAGAAGGATTAGGCCCCTCACGTTGAAAAAAAGTTTAGCGTAAGTTTATTTCTTGTGATGTGTGCAACACCTGCTAGTAAATGAAATTTCGTATCTTCATACACTAAACCGCTTGCCACGTGCTGGTAACAACACTATCTTGCAGACACTTTGAATTACATTTTCGATTAATCAGATTTACATGTGTAATTTTAATATGTTTCTTAAAACCCGAAATCGAAATGTTTACTGAATACCCTGTGAGCAATTATAGGTGTCTCCGGAATGAAATTCAGGGAAATGCATAATGCGTCATGCTCTTAATAAGTTCCTTAAAATTCTAGAGAGAAAGGACCCACATTCCATTTGTTTGAGCCACTAAAATTCTGTACTGTTTAACTGGTTCTATTTAGTTAAGATTGAACTCCTCTGTTAGCGTCAAATGAGAGAATTGCTTAATGATTAATTAATTCTAACGCTGTAGGAGGGAAATCGTAGCCTATATTAAGGTATTATCTAGGCTTTTCTCTCGAAAGACTGAAGACATCTTCGCTAGTTCGTATTAACTGGTTCGTGGTTAAATATTTGAATACCGGACACCCCGCACACGAAGCTGGAGTAGCAGCTACTTGAGAGAAGCACTAGACTGTAACCGAATTTACTCAATGGATGCAATTTAAGTTATAGAGCAGAGTAATTCTTGAGGGGAAGTTAGCCTCTCATCTTATAAATTATTCCTGTCTTTAATGAAAACAATATGTTCATTGCTTAATTCAGAGGCCATAATTTTTTGGGCCACATTATATCAGTTCTCATTCTTTTAACCCATTTAGGTGCATGATATTTGAAAAATATAAGAAGTCATTATTTTATTTTAAATTGACTAAAGAAATTTTTTAAAATTTTAACCCTTTGGGCTCCAGGATCTTTATTCGTCCCATCGTCTGCTTAAGTAATTTTGGTTCGAGCGTTACAAATTGCATGCATTATTTTTTGTTACTATGTATTATATGAAAATCTTTAATATGTAGCACTATAACGCAATACACGGTCACCATATTTATTCTGCATTGCCCGCGACAAAAAATTTTGAGTTCTCTCAAATACATTATTGTTCGTTTTCAAGTTGAAGTCCATTCCTTCTCCGTGCTAACTGATCATTTTTACGGAAGGAGGAAAGGGCTCTCAGTTAAGAGCGTTTTATGAAAACATCTATTGTCATTCGAAAAATTTTCGTTATGCCCTAGTGATAAAATAATTGTGTCTTTCTGTATGAATGTTCCACTACGAGGTAAGGTCGGCAATTCGGACTGTTTGAAGAGAAAATTCTCTGTCACAGACTCACGTAAGTCTGTGAATATGGATAATGTTGTTTGACTTACTTCAAAGCAACAAAAAATTAGAAACTATTTTTAAAAGACCAGAAAGATATATTATTAAATTAAAGCTAAATTAAAGGACGAAAAATAATGTGTTGTGCCACGAAGGTGAAGAAACTGCAGCAGTGGATATCGCACATAAGTAATATGTGGCTGAAGAAGATTTGTTACTTGTATGTGAAAATATTTATGAAAGTAATTTTTTTGAAGAATTACAAGTTTTGTGTTAAGAAATCAGGGTTTATGTATTATGCTTCGGACCACTTCTTTACGCATGCTTTGGGCATTCACCTGCACAATTTTTATAAATAGTGTCACTATTTTGTTGTGATGGTGTTTATACACTCGCACATTTGTTAACTATAAGCAACTTTAGTGTTCAAATGAAAGAAATTCTTGTACGTCGTAACGTAACCAGCTGCTATGAAAGTTTGGAAGATATGTCCCTCAAGTCAACTAACTAACTAACCAGCCAAATAACTAACTAACTAGATAGATAAATAAATAAATGAATGAATGAATAAATAAATTAGTCAATGACGAACTCCATGGATAGTATTTCTTCATCTGGACAAATAATTCTCACATATTGTGAATATTGAAATTTCATTGAACTCCAAACAACTGACCGCTTTCCCCTGTCCTGAGCTGCACCAATCCAGTCAACGCTTTACCATCCTGTTCCCATCATATTCATTTTACTATTTTATTCTGAAGAACGCTTGTGTCTGCTAAGAGCCCTCTGTCGTATTGGTTACTCCTGCAAACCCGTGTAGGCGTTTTTCTCCGTCGCCGAAAACTGTACACACACGCACATTCACACGCACACGCACACGCACACACACACACATGAACACACACACACGCACACAACACACACACGCACGCACAAGCACACACACACATACACGCACACACACACGCACGCACACATGCACACACACACACACTCTCACACGCACACAACACAAGCACGCGCGCATGCACACACATCCTGTAACATGACTGAAGTGAATGTCGCTAGAATTTCTGTTTCGGTCATCCCCAAAAAAGTTCGAAAATTCTGTTTCCTGAAGTACTAGCCCTGATAATTTCCGGTGGGGCGAGATTTTCCGCACCTGTCCAGATCGGCCCTGGGGCTCTCCCATCCTTCTGTACAATGGGTGCCTGGTCTTCCCCGGGGGTAAAGCGGCCGACACCCACCCAATCTGGCGCACAGTTAAAGAAAGAGTAGAGCCGTACCTCTACTCCCCCACTGACCCTTCGTGACCTGTTCTAGGGTGAACTTTACCTTTACCTTTACTAGCCATAATAATAATAATAATAAGGATAATAATTTGTGAACAACAATTTTCTTTCCCTTAACCAATGCGAATTTTTAGTTGTGCTGTGAGTGTAACAGAACGCCTTTGCCTAAGCTCTCTCTCCGGTTGACGGTCTTCATTATGAATTCAGGCTAAACCCACCCCTCTGTGTTTATTCGTAGAGAGTAATACCAGTGGAAAAAGGAATGGAGCAATTTAAAGTCTTGTCGCACAAGCGTAGGAAGAAATACAGCAAGGTCGTAAGATAACAAAACCAAGCAGTCCTGTAATACACTGCACAGTGTGGTGAACTGGAATGCGAAATGATGTTGTGAAGAAGGGGGTATTGCTTTTTACGAGTGGGTAATTATTACAAGAATCTTTTCGTTCTTCAGAAATTTATAGTCAGCAATATTTAAAATATTCCTTTTCTGAGCCATGAATGTATATTACAATTGAGAAAGATAATATTTCTTTTTTACTGAACGACCGATGCATAAAAGTTTTGAACTTTTGTATGGTAGATTATAATTAAAAATTATGGCAAACTTGGGATGAAAATATTTAGATACATAAACACAGAAGTAACTTCAGTTTAACAGAAATATTAATTTAATAAATTGCGACAATGTGATTCTTTATTTGACGTTCAGGTGACCTTGCATCGTGAAAAATTCTCATAATAAAACCAACTAGATGCGCTAATTTCTCAAATTTATTTTTGGAATAAAGCTCTACATGTTTCGGACATTTCCTCTATCCAATCATCAGGAGTTTTTCACTGTACAATGGTATGTGTCATACAGGTTTGCTGACAGCTTGCGAGCAGGATCAGGACGGAACCAGTTCCGTCGTAAGCTGTCAGCAAACCTGTGTGACATATACCATTGAAGTGTGTACAGTGAAAAACTCCTGATGATGGACAGAGGAACTGTCCGAAACATGTGGAGTTTTATTACAGAAATAAACGTGAGAAATTAGCGCATCTAGTTGGTTATATTATAAGTAATTCTCTATATTCCTGCATTTATTTATAATGTCTTACCTTGCATTAAAATACTGGAGAAAATATCTCACAAAATGAAGACGGGAACTGAAATGTGTCAAATTGCGACTAGCATGAACACATGTTGAGGGAAAGGCAATACCACAGAGCGCCGTTAAATGTCGCTGTTGTAGCTGTGTATTTCCTTTTTAATTTTGAAGTGAGTTTGGCTGAGGAGGAGAACATGCAGTGCTGACCTGCTTACGTGTTTGTACAGTTGCAACACACTTAAAAATAAACTACAGAATTACGTAGTTTTAATGGAACTTCACGACGTGTCCAGTGGCCAGAATAACTTACATAAGGTCTTAAAACTTTTTCTCAAAATCCTATAATCTTATTCCACGTCGTAAAATAAGAAATGACTTTTGTAACTACGGGGGTATGATAATAACAAAAAGCCTTGTTTTTAGCTATGATTCAGTATTTTGTTTAAAATATTTGTATGGCTATTTTATGTTCTACCTTTGCAGTAGACTAACTACTCTGAAGTCCATGGATTCAGGTATGGGTTGTACTGTAGAGGTCAGGAATGTTGAAAAGAAAACGAAAGTAATTACTAATAGAATAACTCTGTGCAGCAATATTCCTTGTCCTTTTGTGGGACCTGAAGTCGGTACTCTCGTCTGAAATGCCTGTAACCGCCCACTAGACTGAGAATTCACGTCGTTTAGAGGATCACGTTATGGCACGTGGGAAACTAAATACCTTGCACAAAACAAAGGTTTACTACATAAGCTCATTTGACATAGAGTCTGTTTGTGTAGTTCCGAAAGTGGCTTCATGTTCATAGAGCGACAGTTCGGTTGTAGGTGTCAGGGGTCCATTTTGTGCGATCGAGATTTGCAGAAAGGAAGAAGAGGTTTCATATTGCCGATTCTTCAGCTTATTCGCCAGGATATGTTTATCTACAGGAATTTAAATCGAGCATCTAATAACAGTCAGGCAGTAGCATTATTCATCACACTGCCTATCACGACCAATAAATCTAGGCACTCGATGTTGATTTCCTCTTCTAATACGCCACTGCCAATTACCGTGTACTTTGTAAGTTGTGCAGGAGATGTACTGGAAAAGTAAAAAATTTTTAAAGGAATTAATTTGAAAACTACATTTTAGTAGTACTCACACAGGTAGATCTCATTATTTTAAACTTTTATATAAAAAAATGAGAAAATAGTTTAACTTAAACTTCAGAAAAATCTGAGGTTTCGATGTAGTGCCGGAATTAATTACTGGAATAACAACTGTTCAATTTGGTGTATGCTGTTGGTGATTGGAAACTATATTTTTTTAACTGTATTCCTATGCCGCGACATTCTCCGACTTCATGTCACTTTGATTCTACGTCTGGCAACCTGGAAAGAAATAAATGTCCACGCCCGTTCTAAAGACTTCTAAAGTAATGTCAAGTTTGTTTCTTTGCAAGCAGAGTGGCATAAAAGAGCTGCAAGAACTTGTGGTCGTTAATTCACCGTGACCCATTTCTTTAATTCCAGACGCCAAAGAAGAAACGGTAACAAAAAAGTACTTTGCAACGTTTGAAATTGTTTTTTTTAAGTAGCAGGATGCTTTGTGAAGAAATAATTTTACAAACAGGATAAATAACATGCTCACGTAGATTTTTAACAAAAATAAAACCTTATCTTCCCATATTTTCAGTAATTTCTTACTTTTAAAAGAGGAAAATGAGTATTGTTTCATTTTGATGAAAAAACTCGGTTGACGGTTGAAAGTGAATAGGATGCCAAGAAAATGCCGCAGCAAGTTGAAATGGGTATAAAAGTAATCGACCAGTTCTTGGATATAGCAGTTCATGAGAAGAGTGGAGCTGAACGGCTGCTTGGGTTTATACAGGCACCGGTTGCAGTTTGGGATATTTATGTTGTGCACTGCTGGGTAGGCAGGGGTCTGCTCAGAATAAAACATTTACACTTACTAATTTATCTTCTACATTGTCTCGCCTTAATTATCATCATATTAATATTTTTAACCTATTTACATAATGCACGTTATATTTCCTTTCGCGAATTTAATTATACCTCGTCAAATGAAAACAAGTGATACATCTGTACCTGCCACACGTTGTACGTAAAACAAGCTGTTCTCTATTTCAGCTGCAGAAAAGAATTTACACGTCACCTGGAAGAAACACAGTTCTGGAGCAGTAAACGTCACGTGCAATGCGCAGGGTGTGTATCCAGAACCAAAGATGGCGCTCTACAGGGATAGTAAAAATAAGTACGTATGAAGGGCTTATTTCCTCGAGTTTTTCGTAAAAAAATATCTTTCTCTTAGGCTGACCCCAAAAATGACTCTGCTTCCAAGAAAATTATTTTCGTAATGGAGTTTTGAGAGGGAAGGGATTAGTTTAATGAACATTTACACACACACACACACACACACACACACACAAACCGTAGCGGTTCTTAAACAAAGGAATCTCTAACAACCTGATGATGCCCTATATTATAAAATCTCTCAGGATATACAAAACATGTAACACGGTATCACAGTATTACGACGCATAGTTCTTATTAATATCTCGGTGGTTTCAGCCTCGAATGTCAGTTTATGGATGATATGTTTGCTCCTAACCTGTTATCGTCAGCCCTTTCACCTTTATGAACCTTATCTAATATTTTCCCCCACACCTCAGAATTCTTCAAAGTAAATTTGTTGAACCCAAACCATGCGATGTAATATAACTGACGCTATTTAGAAAGGGGTTTAATTCGGGTAAAATGGAGGCAAATTCGAATTCATTAAGACATATCTCCTTTACTGCAAGAGGCATTATATTCAGTTCATAGCATAATTTAAGGTTCTGAAGAAGACTTATCACTTATAACTCGCTAGTTGTTTTGCGTGCCGTCTTCCATCTGAAATTCAGAAGATTCTATTTGCCGGATTTGTGGATATATTTTTATAAACAGTATTCCACAAGAAAGCGACTTATAAATAACCCTATGAACCTTGATATTTTAATGAAGGTCTGAGATCAGAAATAAACTATTGCGATTCAGGGCACTTTCTTAATGCCGTGTGTTAAGGTGTAAAAATGACACTGTTTCTGTCAGCAAATAGGCTGAGTTGACTTTTAAAAACTTTGGTTTGTTGTGTTGCGAACATAAATGAGAATTATAATGGATGGAATAAGTGAGCAACGGTGCGGGATATGGCTTTCTCAGGAACAATGACTATTTGATCATGTTACTTCATGCCACGAATCAGACCGTTATTCTTCGACGTATTGCCACTGAGCACTGACAAATTCAATCCTAAACAAGTCAGTGTGAGGTTTTCAGTTGACAAAATGGCGCTAGAGAAGTTCCTTTTCTCCAAGTACTTCGGTTGTACCCCTGCATGGTAATTTCTGCCATGCTGAAAAATAACAGACTTCGTGCACGCAAAGCCAAAATGATTCACACTGAGCTGTTGTAAGCATCCTTAAAACAGTTCCTTCTTTCTTGTGCAATAACATCCTTTTGCCCAAAGGATAATAATCGAGAAATACCGAAAATAAAGTCTTTTGTTGTTAGTCAAATTAAGGTAGTAACATAAAATTCATTATGTCTCATGAACATTAAATTCTTACATTTGTAAGTAACTTACACCAGCATGTCAACACAAATTATCCACCGATATGGATTCAGAAGTTTCATTACATTCTCCATAAGTTATCCGTTGTGTTTTTATAACAGAGTTATTCATAATGACATGGAAATCAAATTAAACCCAAACACTGAGAAATAATATTAGTCTCCCGAATACAGTCATGTCTTCGCAGTACAGTTAAAGTGTGAGACTGAGAATGATATCTCTTCCTTTGCTCCAAGTATTAGGATTTGTGTCTTGCATTTTCAATTAAATTAGTATTTCATCGTCTCCAGGGTATTGATGTATTTTCGTGTCCATTTTTTCTTTCGGTTTTAATTTAATATTAGCATTAGAAGTCTATTTTCATCCATCCCTTATTTAAATACGTTAATAAGAATTCAGTTTTTCGTTTATTCTTCAGATTATGAATTTTAATGCGCTCCGCGTCTCTGTATGTCTCTTAAATTCTACGAGGATTAAAACACACTCTGATCTTAAAACCCTTAGCTCAGCTGACCTGATATTAGTTTTTAAAACTTTCCTTAACTTGTCTAATGCTATGTACACACATACTTGTATTAATTTGTCAAAAATATGGCCGTAATGTTTTAAGATGCTTGTGTTCGGCTAATTAATGATTTTAGCCTCTAAATTGTTCTAGTCTTTCACTAATATGTCGGTCAGTGTTTGTAATATTTGTTAACATAAATTGCACTTCAAAATCACCGACCAATAAACCCTTTCCGGTTTTGCGACACAGGGAGAGTCTGAAGGACGTCATAGTAAATGTGAAGAAGTCACACACGTATTTCGACATCTCGGCAACAAAGATCCTTGATGGCGGAGACGTGCAAACACCCACCATGTTTGACTGCGAACTCCAGATACCTGAAGCGAAATACGCTGTCAGAAAAAGTGTCGTGTATTATCCAGGTAAGCTGATTGATGAAGATTCCCTAAAGTTTGTGATAAGAGCTGATTTATTTTAAGATTATTATATTCCATATTGTTCATAGTTCTCAGTATTCTTAATGTACACGTAACTTAGGAATTTGACCATATCGCAGTCTTAAAGTTTCAGATTTTCTGAATTAACAGGTTATACCTAGCTTTCTGCTAACCCTTTTTCGTGACCAGTGGGATTAAATTCGGGATAACCTGAACGCTAGAACTTTAAGTTAACATTAGAATATTTCGAAGCTCTCTTTCTTGAAATAAGAGTGGTAAATTATTAATTAGTATTAATTAGTATAATAATCGCGTGTTACAAATATGTATCGCTCAATGGATAATTTATTACATAATATTGATGTATGTATCGTTAATAGAACTTTCTTTTGCAACTCATATTTTTCTAGAGGCTATGACACACATACATTTCGATTTGTAGACACATAACAATCTAAACAATAACAACGCCACTGCTGTTAGAATGTCGTGGATAACAAGTGTGAAATGACTGTAGAAGTCTCTACCACACTATACAAGTTGTTGTCTGTATGTTGATTGTGAACGGACACCAGTATAACAACTCCCCATCGGATAATCAATAGGAAATGCCAGACGGCTGATAAATATCAGCGAAATGAGTGCATGTACAGAGAGTCCAACATGCTGCTTTGCATTTCGTTTACAATAAAACCGAAAGGAGAAAATACACCCATCATCAAGTCTGGTAAGAAACATAAAAGTGTCAATAATTATTTTACAATATTTATTAAAACCAACTAATTGCCCATACTTGTCAAACCATTAAAACCACATTGTTAGATTAAAATGGATTTAAAATATCTCCTACATGTTTCAATCCCTCTATGGGATCATCCTCAGGGAGCATAAAATAATGTAGGACTAAAGTT
>Ga0131853_10027434_pt1 | contig 10221 bp, 10 predicted proteins | sample TergutLab28metaG_FD_92764 | JGI IMG/M metagenome (GOLD analysis project Ga0131853, IMG submission 92764) | Labiotermes labralis P1 segment gut microbial communities from Petit-Saut dam, French Guiana - Lab288 P1 (version 2) (version 2) | ecosystem: Host-associated > Arthropoda: Insects >... | reverse complement strand
TCGTGGCGCTGCCACGACCTCGATTTTTTGGCAATTTTCTACTCAAAAATCCATCTTTTTATTCTCTTTGCAAACCATGCACACAGGTTCTTATATTTGGATAAAAATCGGGTCGGAATAATCGGATTCTAACATATTGGTCCCGTCTATGGCCTCAGTCGTGACAAAAATCGTCAATTGTCCGCTAAAGCGGCTGCCGCTTGGGGTAAGTGCGCCGTATGAGTCTATTTTTTGTTGCAAGTCAAATTGACCGTCAAAACCAATTCGGTCACTTATTGGCACTCCCCGATAGTATATTCTTACCACATCTCTTGTTGGATTTTGTGATGTACTTTTAACTCCGTCCCATCTTAAAATATTATCGTCATCGATGGTCAAATTTGTCGGGGTCTCAAGTTTATCAAAACTTTGAATGGTTGCACTAGCAGGATTTGACAGCCCCGAAGCATTTAAATGACTATTAAATACAATAACAAAGAAAGTATAATTGCCAGAAGGAAGCCGCCTAAAACGCTGCCCTCCGTCAAATGTTGTTGCCCTAAGGCTAATAGGATAACTATCTACGACAGTGCCTTGTGCGTTTTTTATAACAACATAATGGCGGAATGCATCCTCATCAGCGGTATCCCATCTTAAAACCAGGTTGTCATCAATGGTCAAATTTTGCGGTGCGGCAATTTGGGGGCCCGTTTGATACTCGGTTGGCAGCGACACTGTTTGGTTGCCGTATGTTATTTTAATTTCTGTCGACATTTTTATTGTTAGCCCAAAATGGATTTGGCGAGCATTCGTTCTGACACTAGCCACCCTATTGTTTTGGATACTAATATAAAAATCAAACGAGTTAAAATAATCCAACAAGACGGTGCGGTATGTATTGGTCGATACTCTGTGCGGCACAACTCGGCCTGCCAGTACCATTTTTAAACCTTTTAGCAAGCCCTCTTGATAGTGGTTTGAGCCTCCTGCAGTACTGCTTATTACTGATACTCTTTGCCATCCGCTGCCGTCATCAGTGGTGAGCCACCGATTCTGCCAATAATCAGTATCTTGCGAAAACGCATTTAACTCAAAGGTATAATCGCCGTCGCTTGTCCATGATGTGTTTAAGCTGTGACGCAGGCTGCCTTGCGTGACAATACTTAAGTTGGTGTTTGACTCTTCGACAATTTGGTTGTCTGCATTGTTTATTTCAATGTATTCAGAAAAAATTTCCATTTTAAAGTTTGGGTTTTGGCTGGAGAGTTGACTTATTGTGTTGTCAAGCGGCGCTCTCCATACTGCAAACTCTGATGACGGGCAGCCGCTAAAGGCAAGCACGGCAAAAAGTGAGATGGCAAAAAGGGCTGACATGACTAAAAATGGGACAATTTTTTTAAATTTTGACATAAAATATTGCTCCTTTGTTATTAAAACCTATATTGATTTAGGCTTTTGTGTTAATTTTTTTAGTTTAAAGCATTAAAAAAATAAACAGGACGGTGCATAGCCCCAAAATCAGTCCGATGACTGCTTGGGTGTTTTTTTTGTTTTGCCTTAAGCCTAAGACCGAAAAGATGACGGTGGCGATACCTGCAGGCAGGGCCAAAAAGAGTATAAACGAAATGTTTATGATAGTAAGCACCCTGTTTGCAAAAATGGCCAGCAGCCACCCAAAGACGATGGTTGTAAGCAGTGCGCCGATTGCCAAAAGCAGTTTTGGGGTGTCAAAGGTGTTTAATACAAGGCCCAAATCCTTTTTTTCCTTTTTGGGGGTGGGGCAGCAGTTGTCGTTTTTTTGTTGGGCGGGCGGAGTGGCGGAAGAGTGCGGAGTGGTGGAAGTGGTGGAGGAGCTAGAAGAATGCGGATTTTCGGCCGAATACGAATGCGAATGCGGCGGCTCTTTTGACTCTTGTGCTAAGCCGCAGCTGTTGCAAAAGTTGGAGCTGTCTGGCAGTTTTGTGTTGCATTTTTTACAGTTCATTTTTTTATTCCCCTTTTCAAAGTGTATAATAATATGTATTGTATAATAATATATAGCAATTATTTAGATATGAATATTTTACCATACTTTATGTCCGTTGGCAAGTGTTTTATGCTCTTTTAACATTTTACTCTCTTCTTATTTACTCTTTTACTCCATACTCTTTATTTCTTATCCCATAAAACCTTCGCTTTATTTTCAAGTTCCCCGCCAAAAAAGCACATTATTTTGCCGACCTTCAAAAACGGACTTTTTCAAGTTGACTTATTTGTTTTTTGTTGCTAAAATATTTATTAATATGAATAGCGACTCAATCCTGTCCAAAATTAAAAATCATCTTAACAAAATTGACAATTCAAAAATCAATGCCCTAGTCGCCGTTTGCGATCGGGGGCAGGTTTTGGATTTGGCAAAAAAAGCGGACAGCAGACAAAAAAGCGGCGCTCTTAATGGGTTGCCCGTTGTCATAAAAGACAATATTTCCGTCAAAAATATGCAATCGACCTGCTGTTGCCTTGCTTTAAGTGGGAATATTGCACAAAAAAACGCCTCAAGCGTGCAAAAACTTGTTGACGAGGGTGCAATAATTTTGGGGATTGCCGGCATGGACGAGCTTGCAATCGGGTCGACAAATGCCACTTCGGCCTTTGGTGCGGTTTTAAATCCGCTTGACAACTCAAAAGTGCCGGGGGGCAGCAGCGGCGGGTCGGCAGCAGCAGTTGCGGCGGGGCTTTGTGCCGTTGCGCTTGGCACTGACACGGGGGGCAGTGTCCGTCAGCCTGCGTCTTATTGCGGAATTTTTGGGCTAAAGCCCACAATCAATTCTATTGACATGGACGGGGTTTTTCCGCTTGTGCCAGAATATGACCAAATCGGCATTTTGTCTGGCAGCCTAGACGATTTAAAAAGGGTTTTTGACACAATTAAAACGCAAAAATTTTATCCAAATAAGGAAGTAAGCGGAAAGTTTTTTAACAAGGAAAAAAAGTACAAGGTGGGGATTATTAAGCATTTGCCCACGCTTTTTGAAGACGACAAAAGGATTTTTCAGTCGGCGATTGATTTTTTAAGTCAAAGCGGTCACGAAATTGTTTGCTTGTCTGTGCCTTTGGTTGCCTATTGCGACCAAATTTATCAGTCGCTTGGCAGCTTTAGGGCAGTAAAAAATTTGTCTACATATATAAATATCGACAAAAATGACCCGTCAAATCAGCTTGGGGTTTTGGGGCAAACAGCAAGGGAGCGGATTGTTTTAGGCGAAGAGGCAAAGGGGGGGCAAGATTTTGACAGCCTGCTTGAGATAGAAGAGAGGTTTAAAATTCAGTTTGAGGCGATTTTTAAAGAGTGCGATTTTGTTTTGACCCCGTCGACGCCGACAGGGGCCTTAAGGTTTGACGAGGACAAAAATTCTAAGCAGTACAAAACGACCGATTATTATGCAAGACCTGCCTCGATTGCAGGGCTGCCTGCGATTTCTGTCCCGTATGGGGCAAGCAGCGAGGGGCTGCCGATGGGGCTGCAGCTGATTGGGGGCAAGTTTGAAGAGGAAAAGCTGTTTAAGGCAGGCAGGCTGTTTGCGTTGTAAATTGGTTTTTTGAAGAGGTGTTTTTTGGTTTTTTGAAGTTAATTTTTTGGATAAAAAAAACAAAAAAGCGGATTGGTTTTTATTTAAAACTTAATCCGCTATTTTTTTATGATTTTTTGACTGCTTTTTTGGTCAATTTTCTTATTGTTCTATTGGCAAATTTAAAAACTCTTCTTGCCGCTTTTGATAAATTCTTGCCGCCCGTTTAAGCGAAAAAAAGTAGTCGTTGTACTCGTTTATGTTTGCCTGTCTGCCGCTTGAAATTTCGCCCCTTTTGTCGCCTAAATTTGGTGCTTGACCACTCTTTAATTCGGCTTTTATTTCTAAGTTCGTTTGTACGCCCTTTATTTGCCCTCTGCACTCCGTTTCACCCTGGCCGTCCGATTGCCCGTCCATATTTTCCGTGCCGTTTTGCTTGTCTAAATCGTCAAAATTTGTTGCGTTTTTTTGCTCGCTTTTGCTTGTTTTGCTGTCAAATTCTCCTGCCGATTTGTCTACATTTTCTACGCCTTTTTGGCTGTCTTTAGCTTCAATTTTGCCCGCAGCACTCTTATTAATATCTACAAAATCGCCATTGTTTGTCATACTTTCCCGTGTGTTTTTTTGCTCCATTTTTGCCCCTTTTATCTTTTGTTTTCATTTTTCGTTTCATTTTTAATTTTAAGTTTTAACTATAGTCAATTAGTTTATATTTAATTTATATAATTTGGACGAGTTTTATATGGATATGGTTTAAAAGGGTTCTTTATAGTAGTGGGGCTACCATAAACGGTTCTTTTTAGACTATATGCGATAAAAGACGCCAAAAGATATTATTAAATGTAAACTAATTGGCTTTACATTTCCCTAATTTCAAAATCCAGCCTGCCGCCGCTTAACTCGGCCGCCCCGTCCATTATCGCCCAAATCCAATCGGCATACGAGGCCGCTCGCTCGCTGGTTTTAAGTGCCCTGTTGTTTGCATTAAAAGTCCGCCTTGCCGTGACTCCGCTGTTTTTTATAAAGCACTGGCAATCGCCGTTTTTTGTTTGAGCGGCCGACACCAATTCCCCTTCGCCAAGCGAAAATACATTTCCTTTAAAATTCATTTTTATTTTTCTCCTGCTGCCCTTTTTTAGCATTTTTTGCTTTTATTCGCACACGCAGCTGCCTGCAAAACAGCCGTCTTGCAACGATTTTTCCTGCCGCTTAACAGGCTTTTTTAGCCCTTGCTGCAAAGCGCTTATGCTTGTCAAAATGTCTTGACAACGCTTGTCAACCGCCACAATCGCCTTTAAGCCCTCGCACAGGCTGTCAATCGTCGCCGCAAACTTTTTCTCACGCTCCTTAGAATCCTTTAAATGTATAATAAATAAAAAGCAAAAAAGCGTTGCAAACAGCCCTGTATTTAAGGCCGCACCAATAATTTCCGCCGTCCCCATATCGTCTCACCCCCTTTTTAATTAAACTAATTTAGATATTTTGCTTAAGTTTCTATGCAAATACTGACCTTGGACAAGCTGCTTGACCCCCTTGTCACAGTGTATCTGACGCTGTCGCCTGCCCTGATTGCACTTGATACAAGCCTTGGATTTAAACTAGAAACCGCAAAAAACATCACCTTTCCGCACTTGCAAAAAATATATGCAGCTCCGCTTGACAAAAAAATCCGCTTAATATTTTTGCCGCACCCGTGCCTGCCAATCCCGATATTTAAGTCCCTTGTTTGGTCAAAAACGCAATAAATCCCCTGCCCGTCAATCAAAAATCCGTCGTTGATTTTGCCCGCAACGGCCGCACTTATCACATTATTTTCTAGCCAATAAGCAAAACTTGACCTGTTGGTTTGCTTATCAAAAAAACAAAGTGTTCTGTTTTCAAAATAAATTTGTGTCTCAAAGTTTTGTCTGATATGGTTTAAAATAATCGGATTATTTAGCCAATTTTGGATTTGAACGCTTGCCGAAAACGGATTTAACGCCCTTATCTGCCCTTGCCAAGGCAAAACTGCGACAAAATCGCCCATTGTTAGCAGCTTTGGCGGATTGTTTTGGTCAAAATTTTCCTCAACCTTGCTAAGCTCAAAGCGGTTGTTTATGGTGATAAATTTTAATATTCCGTCCAGTTTTGTGACTAAAAAATAGTGATTGTTAAGCAAAATCGCTGCAAAATCGTCGCCCAATTGCTCGTTAAACTCTTCCTCTTGATTTATATAAGTGTCCCTGATTGCAACAATTTTAAAGCCGCTGCTTGTTGACACAATCGCCGACCCGTCACGGCAAACGGCTGCCGCCCTGCCCTTGCCAAAATAATATGGCTGCAAGCGGCGGTTTTCGTCCGTTTTAAATAGAATGATTTCCCCCTCTCTTTTTTCTAAATTTTCGCCCGAATTTTCTTCTAAATCTTCGCATAAGTCGTCACAGTCGCCCTGCTTTAATCCAAAAAATCTTCCGTTTGGTTCGCTAAAAACTTCGGCGTCTCTTTTAGTTTTAAACCCCAAATCGGTCACAAAGAAAAGCGTATGAGCAGTCGGAAAAACGCTAAAGGAAAGCTGCGTCAGCCCGTTTATGGTCACATTTGATATATCAATCGGCTGATTAGAAAGCGGCACAGACCCGTCAACACTTGCCCTGATTGATACATTAACTTGCTCGACATTTGCAGCAAAAAAGCGGGCGACTGCCTTGTTTTGATAGCTTAAAACAATTTCCCGTGACAAATTTAGCTCGCCTATCGTGCTAAGCGTGATTTTGTTTGGACTTGCGTCAATCGTCACCTTTAAACTTGTCGGCTGCATCAAATCAAGCCCCCGATTTATGGGCAAAAGAGGGGCGGCCGCATTGCCGGCAAAAATCAAAAAGTCATCGGCGTTTATGGTCAAATTTCCAAGCAAAAACTGCGCTAAGGCGTTGTCGCCGCCGCCCGTCAGTGCCGCACCAAAGTGGGGGCTTAGCTCGCCCCTTGGATCGGATGCGTTTAATGTCAAGCCGCCCGTGACAAAAAGCCGCTGATTGCTTTGCTTAAAAAGCGACACCCTGCACGAGGACACAACCGAGTTTTTTGATGTGTCAAAAGCAAAGCCCGTTTGTACAATTTGTGTGTTTTTTAACTGGTCAGCCGCCAATTCGATTTGGTATGCGGCAAACGGCTCGCCTTTGGACGGGTCAAAATTAAAACTGATTAAATCGGTCTTAAAAAAATAAAACTGTTCGTCATCTGTCTTTAAATAAATATAATCGCACGCCCTTTTGCCGTTTTTATGGGCATTAAAAAAGTTTTCGATTTGCCCGTTTTCTTTGACAATTTGGTCTAAATTTGAATTTTCGCCGTCATTTTTAAGCGAAACACTAAAATAATTTTCCATATTTGATTTTTCCCCCTATGACAGACTTGCCTGCAATTTGGCGTTTATTGTGGTAGTTGCAAAAATTTCCGTCTGACACGCCCTTATGCGGTTTAGCTTGTTTTCCTTAATTATTACGGCGACGGGGCTTGATTTTTTGACCAAATCCACTTTATTTGCCCTGCCGATTTGCACCACATTTGTTAAGCTAAAATCTGCACCAAGTGTGGCCGCATACGAATACACACCGCTTACAAAGGCAAAAACAAGCCCCGTGTCGGGGTGAAACGAGATGGAAAAATCGCTTGCGCCTAAGACTTTCCACTCGTCGGCTTTGTCAGTGCAAACGACGCCGTTGCTGTTAGCCCCCGTACTGTCAAAGGGCAAAAGCGGCTTAGAAAATAGGATAATAATCCTGCCGTTTGGCTTTTTTTGGCAAACGGAGATAAAACATGAGTCCAAATTTTTGTGTACAACAGCAAACACGGCCGCCTCTTCGCCAAAATTTATCCCGCAAATGTCCGCCTTGCCGCCAAAACCAAGGCAAAGGCCGTTTTGCAATTTTAGGTCTTTTGTGCTGTCAAAAATAAAGAGAGTGGTTTTGCCCGTCTCGCTTGTGACAAGGCCGACGCTTTTTGCCGATTCGCAGCAGGCGGCATACTTTTTTTGCCCGATTAGTTTTGCTTCGCCCATGACCAAAATTTCGCCGTTTTCTATATTGATTTGTGCTAAATTTTGGGCTGAGGTGCTTTTGTTTTCCGAATTTGCTGCCATTAGGGCCAAATCTGTTTGCCCGCTAATGTCGGTTGTGACCAAAAAACTGACATTTGCTTGTCCGTTTTGGCTATTCAAACTGCCGCTGCCAGCAATAATTGCCTGTCTTGATGCCGCTCTGCCGCCGACCAAAAACACAATTTCGTTTGCATTTATTGCATTTTTTACCGACAAACTTAAAACAATCCCGACAACCCCTTGCCCCGTCAGCGACCCGATAAATTGCCCCTTTGCCCCTTTAAGCGTCGTTTGTCCGATTTTTAGCCTTGACACCTGCTCTTGTCTTGGTTTAATTTTGTCAACCCTGCCCTCTAGCTCTTCTAGCTTTGTTAAAACACTGTTTAAGCTGTTCATGCTACCCCCTGTCCACAATTGTCAGCACAGGCCGTGTGATAAGACAGCCGCTTTTTGTCGTAAAAATGCCAAAACTAAGCTTGTTGCCTTTTAAATTGACCTTGATTTTTTGAGCAGAATTTGACTTTTTTATATCAAACTGCTCCCCTCTTTCTTCTGATTTGACAAAAAAAGTCATGTCGACATTGGTGTCTATACTAAATTCGGTCAGCACTTTGCTGTTTTCTGTCCCCAAATCCGTCATCGGAGACACCCATTTTTTTGTCAAATCCTTGTCAAAGTTTTTGCCGTTTTGTTTTAAAACACCCACTTTTTTGCCTGACAGCACCAAAATTTGGTCTTCAAAAAAAGCAAAATCACTGATACAAAACCCCAGCGAAAGTGCGTATTTGTCCAAACTTGGCTCAAAAACAACAAGGCCGTTGTTGGCCAATCCGCCGCCTACACTATCATTTTTGTCCAAATTGTCATCATTTTTGTCTCCGTCTTTGTCATCATTGCCATCACTTTTGTCGTCCATTTTTAAATTGCAGGCCAAAAAATACTTGCCGCCAACGCCAAAGCCTTTTGCATTTGTGGTCGGATTTAAGACATTTGTCAAGTTTGTCAGCACCCTTTTTGTGCTAAATCCATCAAATAAATACAGCCCGTCGCTTGCCAAAAACACAATCCTGTCCCCAATCAAAGCCACCGAGTCAAAGAAAATTTTGCCGCTGGATACAAACAAATTGGTCAACGAAAAGGTCGATTGGTCGGCAAAATTAGATAATCTAGAAATTCCGTTTTCTCTAAAAATATATAAGTGATTTAAAAACGAGACCAAATTTCCTATCCTGCCCCTGTCGTCAACCATCTTAATATAGCCGCCCTCTGACAGCGACTTTGTCCAATTTGTCGGGTCTAAATCGGTCGAAAAACGCAAGTTTTCGCCATCGATATCGGTCACAAAAAGGCGGTCTAGGTGGACAGAAAGGGCGTTGATTTGGGGCGAATTGTCGACAAAATAAGGCGTGTCAGTGCCATTAAAAACAGCCATGTTGTCGGATGAGGAATTTATCAACAAAACATCTTCGCCCAGCAGACGGTAATTTATGCCCTTTAAACGGCCATTTATTTTTAGCGGCTGTTTTTTTGCCCCGATTTGTTGCCGAAAATGAGTATAAATTTGACCGTTTTGACTAAGTAAAAGCGTCTGATTTGTTTGGTTTGTTTTTGTGCAATTTTGCTTAAAAACAAAAAGCCGATCGGCCAAAAAATCGGCTAAGGGGGCGTACTGCTCGACCCCGTATCCATCGGTCAATGCACCAGAAAAAAAGTCAAAGTTGTAGTTTTGGACAGCAATATCTTGCGGCAAAACAGACTGGTCAAAGGCCGACTCTACCCCTTTAAAAAAATTGTCAATCCTGATTTTTTTTGTGCTTTTCTTTGGTTGGTTTATATAATTTTTCATTTTTTTATTTTTTCCCTCCCCTTAAAGCCATCGCCTTTTTGCGACCTTTAAAGGCCTGCGGTTTGCCGTAGCGGCCGCCAATTCGTCTTTGTACCTTTTGTCCCACATGACCGCATCGGGCAGACCATTAACAATGCAATACTCTGCCGCAATACCAAAACCAATCGTCCTAGCCGTCACCTTGGCCAAAAACGGAATATCATCTTCAAGCGAATCAATTTTTGGCAAATACGAATACTCTATTTCGGATAGGCCGCTTGCCTCGGTCAAAACCCTGTCGGGCAGCACGCAAAACCTTTGCTTTGCCTTATTTTTAACCACCGACAAAATTTGCAAAACTTGGCAATCAAACTGGCACAACTCAAACTCGCCGTCATAAATGTCGATTTTTTTGACCCTCTTAAATGCAAAAAAGCTGCTTGCTATTTCTTCTATCACGGCTTTTGCGTGCGACAAAAACGCCCGCCCCTCGCCCTCGCCCTCTGCCCCGTCCTTTAGCCTGCCGCTTAAAGCATCAAGCCCCAAATTTTGTGCCGCCTTTATGCAGCAATCCCTTATTGTTGTTTTTTTCATTTTTTTATTTTTCCCCTCCGCTTTTTTATTTCTTTTTAAAGCTATAGCCAATTAGTTTACATTTAATAATATCTTTGTGGCGTCTTTTATCGCATATAGTCTAAAAAGAACCGTTTATGGTAGCCCCACTACTATAAAGAACCTTTTTAAACTTGCATCCATATAAAACTCGTCCAAATTATATAAATTAAATGTAAACT
>Ga0131853_10027433_pt1 | contig 10222 bp, 9 predicted proteins | sample TergutLab28metaG_FD_92764 | JGI IMG/M metagenome (GOLD analysis project Ga0131853, IMG submission 92764) | Labiotermes labralis P1 segment gut microbial communities from Petit-Saut dam, French Guiana - Lab288 P1 (version 2) (version 2) | ecosystem: Host-associated > Arthropoda: Insects >... | reverse complement strand
TGTTACCTTAGTTTCTTCAACTAACATTTTACAGGTAAATCCACGATCTTACAATAAGGGGGTTCTTTTTACTTTGTCACGGGCACTACATATTGTACTAATCAACGCCACCAATCATCAAAAACCGTCACCGGCATTACCCTTTTATGACACGACCTTAAATACCACATCTCAATTTTCTCAGCATCCGCATCAGAAACAAGCTTACCCTCTAAATAGTCATCAATCGCATCATAAGTAACCCCAAGAGCAACTTCATCAGCAATCCCAGGCTTATCATCTTCTAAATCTGCTGTCGGAACCTTGGCATAAAGATGCTCAGGACACCCTAACGTCTCAAGCAACAAACGCCCCTGCCTCTTATTCAATCTAAAAATCGGACACAAATCAGCGCCACCATCCCCAAACTTCGTATAAAAACCAGTAACAGCCTCGGCAGAATGATCTGTTCCTAAAACCGCCAACCCGCGCGCTGCTCCAATACTATACTGAACTTCCATTCGGTGACGCGCCTTCACATTCCCCTTATTAAAATCCGACACGCTACTGCCAAGAGCCGCCTCAACAGCATCCACACTCGCATCCACAGCTGGCTTAATATCAACCGTTGCAACAGCACTTGGCGTAATAAAAGCGAGCGCATCTTGACAATCATCCTCATCGAATTGCACACCATAAGGTAACCTCACTGCAAAAAATTCATATTTGCCGCCAGTTTGATTAAGCTCATCCACCGCCATTTGCGCCAACTTCCCAACTAAGGTACTGTCTTGGCCACCTGAAATACCCAATACATAACCTTTCAAATCGGGATGCTTCACTAAATAATCCTTTAAAAATTCAACACTTCGGCGAATCTCAAACTGAGCATCTATCTGAGGTTGCACTTCCATCTTAGCAACGATTTTTTCTTGTAACGCTCTCATCTACATCACATCCTTAATTTCAAAACTTCTTTCGAGCAAGCAACACTATTCTAATCACTGAATACACAATCCCATACACTACACTCACCAAAAATAGCGGGATAACAGACCAAAACGTTAACTCCGAAACATCTGTAATCATCGCATGATGCGCAGAAACATTTGGTAACACCCACAAAACAAATCTAAAAATCGGATAAGCTTGCGAAATGGGATATCTAGTCATCGCAACAAGACAAGCAAACATCGCATATAAAGGCGTATCACCCTTCTTAGCCGTTAAGCGCGGATGAATCATGGCACCGAGCGTGATACCGGCAAAGTTACTCCCTAAAAAGAGGAGAAATGAGGAGCCAAAATAGCTAAGTGTAAACTGTTCAAAAAATCCGGTGAAACTTAAAACAGTAGGAATCGAAATGGTTAGCAAACTGACACAGAAACTGATAATAAATAAGAAGACAACATAAATACTGTAATAAAATTTATCACTTTTCACGCGCAAAATCAATAATTGTTCTGTTGTTTCATCGGTCCAACTATGACTGATATGACCTAACCAAACAGCGACGAGAAATGCGAAAATTTCCGCTAAGAAAAGATGACTGAAAAACAAAGCAGGACGAGTTTGAATCGCCATATATAACATCATTTGTAAAAGCACTAGAAAAATAACTGGGATCGCATACTTTGAGGAACGAGATAAACTATACAAGTGAAAATATAAAACACTCATTATTTTAGACATGCGCCATCCCCCTTAACGACCAACCACAAGCCATCATCGCGCTAATAACCTCATCTGTGCGAGAAACATCGACATAAATTCTAATACTATGCTCCTTCCGATCAACTGGATAATCCAATTGTGGCAAATTCAAATCACCTTTTTCATCTACAAACGTTAAAACAAACTCGTCAGCGACTTCCACCTTTTCTACGCCACCAACTTCAATCTGTCCATCTTTAATTTCAACAATCATATCAGCAATTTCGTTCATCAAATACTTCTCATGACAAGACATCAGAATCGTCATCCCATCTGCAAGCAAATCTTTCATTTTTTGAATAAAAACACGCTGGCTCTTGGCATCTTGACCAGACAATGGCTCATCTAACAACAACACATCAGGTGTCGATAACAACGCCTGAATCACACCAACCTTTTGTAACGACCCTTTAGACAGAAAATTTAGTGGCGTATCCGCCATATGACTCATAAAAAAATCCGCCAAAAAAGTCTGAATCAACTCCTGCCGTTCATTCTTGTCAAAGCCATCAATTCGACTCATTAAATCTAAATACATCATAACTGTTAAATTGCTTCGCGGAAATTGCTCAGGCACATAATGAAAAAGCAGTTTCTCATCATAAATGACCTTGCCGCCTTCAATTGAACTTAGACCTGCAATGATCCTCAACAATGTACTCTTCCCGACACCATTATGACCAACCAATGCTACCGATTGACCCTTATATATCGATAAATTTATCCCTTCCAAAAGCGTCGTTTTCTTGAACTTCTTCACAACATTTTCCAGTTGAATTACTTTCTGATTATTCATCCTAAAGCCTCACTCATTTCTACCACTACATTTCTGAAAATTTTGATCACTTCTTTAATTATACAGGATAATCTCACATTTTAAAAGTCTTTTTTGCCCCACTGCTTGAAATTAAAAAAGCTTGAAATCCATCAAGCTCTATCAAATTCATCCCCTACCCCCTTATACGGTAGTGGTTTGACGTTATTTGGGAGTCTTTTTATCCCAAATAACGTCAAACCACTACCTCTGTAAGGCGAAAGCCGCGCAAGATTGAACGCATAACATACCGTAATGACTGAAGCAAACTTAGGTGTCAGTCACTCAGTAACCACCGAAAGGGGTTTTTTATAATATCCTCATATATCATCAGAAATCCCAGCATCTTCCTCAGGGCAATCCAGCTTAACTTTAAACGTAAAGGTATGGGTAGCTTTCCCAATTTCTCCAATACTAATAAAAAGAATTTTAAGGTCTTCGCTCACTTCTTTCAAAGCAACCGCTTCCTTCAAACTAGTTGTCGAAAAAGATCCTGGAACATATGTCGTCGGATAATTCGCCTCAAAAGTCAAATCCTCCGTGATCATCCCTGACGCTACATGCACATTAAAAGGATTGATGATAACCCTCCAGATAATTTCTCCAGTAGCTCGATCATAGCTTCCATTTTTCGCTAATATTCTCGATTCAAAAGGAACGACTGCTGTTGGATGCTGCTCTGTTGGCACGATTTGTCCAAGCGTTCCATCTAAATTATATCGTTGCCAATCAAAACTCACAACACCTGTGTTACTGAATGTACTTCTGAAAGACTCATCAAAATAATGCGGTGCGATTTCTGTAGCAAAACTAATCCGATAGCCATCCGTTCTAAAAGGCGCTCCAATCGTCATTGTATAAGCATCTTTTTCCTCTGAAATATCCAAATCACAAACCACAGCTTCCCCACTTAAATCTGTAACGCTCACAATCCCATTAAAAAGTAGACCTGCAGAAATCGTATCTGTGAAAACCAAAGATTCACCGATTAAGGCGCGACCTTGCAGCTTAAAGTATACTGTCCAGTAGATGTTTCGCCCTGCTTGAAAGCCAGATTTATTCGACATCACACGATGACTGCCATCAACCTCAAAAGCAGCTGTGCTTGGCTCCGAAATGATTTCCTGCCCATCCTTATCTACTAAAGTAGCTGTACTGCTTAACATCAAATCAGTAGCAGATTGACTTGTCATTTGCGCATCAGCAAGTCTTGTCTCGTAAAAAATCGTTATCTCCTTTGGGTCAAACGCTTCGATCTCAAGTCTGATGCTAGAAGTCCCTGGCACATGTGTCGCAACCACCGCTGCTGTAATATCTCTGTTGCCACAAAAAGCAGATAATGTTCCAGGTATTAGTACATGTTCGCTGTTACACCAACACGCTGATAAGATAAGCGGATATTTGGTTTCTACAGTTCCTGGTGTGTAAATAGTTGTCCAACCGATCCGATGATTGGCAAACACACCACTTGTTTTTTTCACCTTATGTCTGGTTTTGCTATCAAGTACGAACGCCTGATCAGTTATCGTTTCTAGCTCTGTCATATTATCCCCTCTTTTGAAGTTCTTATTATTATCATATGAAGGCAATCGCGCGATGGTGTGTGCTTAAAAAATCGGCAAAAGAAAACCCCTTTGAGAAAGGGGGGCTATTTAGTTAAAAGCTATCTTGCGGCTTAAATTCAATAGATAGTGTTAAATAGTGATCATCATTAGCCTCATCATATTCGTTAAAATAAATAATACGGCCACCTTTTGCTGAAACAGTGTCTTTTAAATGATACAAGCCTAAACCACGACCATCACCCTTTGTAGAGTACCCTTCTTCGAATAATATGCCGAAATCTAACACAATATCCTTTTCATAATCATTCGTAACACTTAAAGAAATTCGCGTGCTTGTGACGATTAACCTAACTTTAATCGGTCGTTTGACAGCAGCATCCAAAGCATTATCAAGCAACGTTCCAAGCCAATGCAGAATTTGCTGTAAATCAATATCTTCATGATCTTTGTAATAACCAATATCAGGTATAACTTCAACACTTGCCTCGTGCTGTTCTTGCTTCAACCTAATAAATTCAGTGATCTGTCGCCTCATCCCATCAACAGTCTTATTATTAAAATCTACACTGCTTAAATCGATACCAAAACGCTTAGATAACTCATCAAACTGAGTGATAGCATCATCTATTTCATTCACCCGTCTGATCGTAATTCCTGTACTAAGCAAAGCATTATGTAATTCATGAATCGATACCATCTCCTGCATTGATTTTTGATAAAGTCGCTTTGTCGTCGGAATTAAACTCAACCCCACCACCAAAATAGAGAAATAAAAATAGAAGAGAAAGACGACATCACGTTCACTTGGATCGGCAAGTATTAAGTAAGCAAGCAAAGTGAAGGCAAGGGTTAGAATCATTTGTCTTAAAATTAAATTAGGCAACACATTTCGTTGCATAATATTGAATAGCTTGTATAGCTTGAACTTTTTACAAATCACAATCGTGATGGCTATCTTAGCTATTTGAGTCAGTGGAATGAGGATGATTTGATCTAAATTAATAAGTGTCATAAAATAAAAAGGTATTTCAAGCATGATCCGAATCGTAAAAATCACAACACCCATCAAAAAAGTTTTTGATAAACGATAACCATGAATCAATTTTAACATAATTATGCCGGCAAAAAAGAAAGCCAATAGAAAAAAAAGGTAGCTATTAGACAAATACCTAGTCAATATAACCACACCCACAAAGCCTAGCGCACTCACAACATGCCCAGGCTTCATCAGCATTTTCTTTCGCACTAAACAATAAGAGACTACAAAAAGAAACACAACATCCATCAAGGTTCTCACAGTCGCAGAAAAAAGGATATCCATTTTAAAATACACCCCTCATCGCTCTCAACATCTCTTTCTTATAAGCTTCCCCTATCTCAACTTTCATGTTTTTGTACTTAAGTTCCAACTTGTTTTCTGTCCGATCTATCTTTTTCACCATCTTTTTGTTAACAATATGACTTTTGTGACAGCGAATGAACAGATCCGACGAATTATAAGTCTTTAAAAAAGTTTCCAACGACATGTTCGTAATTTCTTTATACTTGAAATCGTTTAACCTGTTATCATAACTCGTAATTTCCAAATTATTAGAATTCAAGACTTTGGAGATGAGACAAATTTCACGCGTATCGAGTGCTTCAACAATTGACTTTCCAGGAATCATTAGCCGCTCATTCATTTGATCTCTTAAATCTTCTCTCGCATTAGCAAGCTGTTCAATGAGCTCATCAAAAACAACATCCTTTGTTAAATAAACGATGTTTCCGTAACTTTTATAAACATCCAATTGGTAAGTCGTATCATCTCTAACGGTTTGAACAATGATCGGTTGCTTGCGTGAATAATAACTTCTAATGAGCTTGATCAAATCTAATCCATCACCATCAGGCAAATTGAAATCAATAATAAAAATTTCAATCATACCATTTTCAATAATAACCTTAGCTTCTTGGAACGTTTCTGCTTTTAAAATTTGAAATTCATCTTCAAAATAGCGCCGAATTAGCCGCTCTAAATGATCAAGAATTTCTTTGTTATCTTCTATTATCAATATCGTCATCATGCAACATATTATACAATACGATTAGCAGAAAGGCAAGCACACAACAAAATAAACGACCCCCTACCAAATCGGCAAAGAATCGTTTTGATCAAACATTAAACTTTTTTCTTTTTTACCCTAACCCTATCAAATGTCCGAATGCGCGAACAACAAGCCCTGCGATCACACCCAAGAAAGGATTATTCGTCAACTTCGTAACTGCCATCGTAACACCCGCAACTGGAATGTTTGAACCAAACCGATCAACATTCGAAATTTGAGGTAAAAATGTTGCAAAGATACCGATGACTACTAGAAATCCAGCAATACTTTGGGTCGGAATATACTTCGCAATTTTTGTAACAACACCCAAAATTAATAATACAGCAAGAAGAATCAAAACTGAGACATTTCCAAGTACTGGCCAAGGTGCTGCTGCCGTTCCTGAAATGATCGTTTCAAGTGGCATCCCACCGAATAACTCACTGGCAAACCCTGCAATACCACTTACTAAAGTTAAGTGATTAAAGTTTTGATAAATTGGGGCTTCTAACCCTGCAGCAGTCCCTGCCATTCCTGCATTGATAGCTCCAAAAGAAGTGGTAATTCCAATACCTAAACAAATAAGTGCTAAAGATGCCATGATGGCTTTAAATGTAAATTTCGGCTTAACAATTTTCCAATCCTCTGTTTGCCAATAAGCTTTCGTCCAGAATTTCCCATCTTCGGTTTCACCCTCAAGCGTTGCTAAGTCCTCATCTTGATTTTTACGTTGGAAAACCAGATAATAAATGGTTGATAAAGTCACTGAACCTGCTACTGTGTAAACCAAATCGTTTGAAGAACCTAAATGCCTTGCAATCACAAAAATAGTAAGTGCACTGACTAAAGAAACCGTACCAACGCCAACATTCCCCTTTTGCTTATCAATGATAAAGTCTGTTCCAACTTGAGTTAGCATCAAACCAACACCAGCCATCATCCCAGCCATAACAGCAGGTCCAGCAAATTCAATCGCAGACGAAATAGCACCTGTTAATCCTAACACTGCCATCATTACTGACGATAATAACAATGCGGCAACCCGTTGGTCACGCTCTTCCGTTTTACCAGCCAAGGCAATCATCGCTGACTGACCTGTAATGGGTGTAATAAGGCCTAAAATCCCACTAAGAACAGCTGCAATAACTAGCCCAATACTCGCGGGCTTTAATTTAAAACCTTGTGTCTGAGCAAATACCAACTGCGTCAAACCATTAACCCCTACAAAAATAACACCGAGTACAAATGGAATAAAATAATTCATCTCTACATTACCTACCTAAGTTTATTTAGACTGATTTAGTCTTCATATACCACACTTTCTAGTGCTTTTGCATCAAATCGCTTCACAAATTCCGTCATCAACTTAACAACATTATCATAATCATCTCTGTGAATGATTGAACCATTTGAATGAATGTAACGCGATGGGATTCCTAAAGACATCGCAGGTGCTCCATCATGAGCACGATGCATTGTCGCAGCATCTGTTCCGCCACCCATTAAGACATCAAACTGAACTGGGATCTCAAGCTCTTTAGCAAGCTCAACTACATACTCGCGTAAAGCACGATGACCGATTGTCCCACCATCCATTAACATGATAACCGGACCCTCACCCATTTTAGACTTAATCTGATCAGCACCTGGAATTTTCCCATCTAGTACCACATCTGCTGCAATAACAATATCAGGATTAATGATATTCGCAACTGTTGCTGCACCACGACAGCCTACTTCCTCTTGGACTGTTGCAATCCCAAAATACTCATTCGGATGATCCTCGCCTTTTAGATTGTTTAACACATCAATCGCAAGCGCACATCCAAAACGATTATCCCATGCTTTTGCAAGTAAATATTTTGGATTCGCTAATTCTTGGAACTCTAAATAAGGCGTAATCATATCTCCCGGCTTAATTCCAGTCGCTTCAGCTTCTTCCTTATTATCGACACCGATATCAATAAACATGGCATCTAATTCAGCAACTTTCGTGCGTTGATCATGCGTTAACACATGTGGCGGTGTCGACCCGATAATACCATGAACTTTCTTACCTTCCCCAGTCGTAATTGTCATTTGCTGAGATAATAAAACTTGTGACCACCAACCACCAACTGGCTTAAATTTAATGAATCCATTGTCATCAATAAAATGAACAATAAAGCCAACTTCATCTAAGTGTCCTGCAATTGCAATTTTAGGCCCGTTAGCAAGACCTGTTTTTCTTGCGATAACCGATCCTAATTTATCTTGCGTAATTTCATCAGCATTATCCGCTACATATTCCTTAAATACTTTACGAACTTGACCCTCAATTCCTGGAATACCATTTGCATCTGTTAGTTCCTTTAAAAACTTTAACTGCTTATCCATTTTTTATTCCTCCTTGACTTTCACGTGTTGATATATGCGCTATGCACACACCGACATATGCACATTATAGCAAATTAATCCAGAATAAACAAACGTTTTCGTTAAATTTGTGAAATTCGCCATAAATCTCATCTTATGATGCAGATTAGAATTTGCTCGCGCTGAACTGAATAAATAAAAATACAGGCAAATCTCCATGACAGAAATTCGCCCATATTTTGTTTTAATCATTAATTTTTATAAATCATCTGGTAAGATAATTTCAACTTCCTTACCTAGTTGTGATGAACGATAGATCCCATCTACAATTGCTTGGTTATAAACAGATTGGATTAACGGAATTGGTGCTGTTCCACCTGTATTAATTGCTTCACAGAAAGCTTGTACTTTACTGTAGAAACGCTCATCAGATGGTTGGCGTAGTGGGATAGATGTTTCGCTTAATTGACCTTGTACATCATGATACATCGTAACTGGACCAATTGTGCCATCCCATGCACCTGCCCATCCGCCGTCACCAGCAGGTTTAATTTTTAGTCCTGCATCTGTACCAAAGAACATCGTATCACCAGTAGAATCCATGTGCATTGCCCAAGACATTCTAAAGTCAAGTGCGATTCCACCTTCAAGACGGATTAATGCAGCAGAGAAATCATCTACTGAGAAGTTTTCTGCATCATAGAAATATTTTGGATTTTTACCAAATTTATCAGATGCAAATGCAGATACTGTCAACGGCTTAGGATAACCAATTGCCGAAAGAACCATATCTAAAGAGTAACATCCGATATCTGCAAGTGCACCAACACCAGATAGCTCTCTACGGATAAACGTTCCACCTGGGATACCACGACGACGTCCACCACCTGTTTGAATGTAGTAGATCTCACCTAAGTCTCCGCTACCTACAATATCGCGCACAAGATCCATGTTAGGGTCATAGCGTGGTTGGAAGCCAATCGTTAAGATTTTGCCGGTTTCTTTAGATTTTCTATACATACGAATTGCATCTTCTAAAGTTACAGACATTGGCTTTTCACATAAAACGTGAACACCAGCCTCAAGTGCAGCAATGGTACACTCTGCGTGAGTCGTATTATAAGTACAAATACTAACACCATCTAGCCCAAGAGCTAACAATTCATCGTTGTTGTCAAAAGCCTGTACATCTGGAAGACCCGCTCTGTCGAAGAACTCGCGCGCTTTACCAGCAACAATGTCTGATCCACCTACGATTTCTACTACTCCTTCTTCTACCAAACGCTTGTAAGAATCTAGATGCGCATGTGCAATGCCACCTGTTCCAATGATTCCAATACGTAATCTATTTGCCATTTTGTTTCCTCCTTCGTTTTAATACACACATTATAGCAGATTGATTCGGAATATACAAACGTTTTCGTTGAATTTATAAAATTCGACCGCCAAAAAATCATTTAATTCACAACTATTGATCAGAAGCAGTCATTTTTTTGCATTTTTTCCTAGAATTTAGCACATCATGCCTTGACAAATCAGGCTAAAGCATGTAAAGTTAGGAGAAACGTGTTAGAACACGTGGCTTTAATTTAGGTTCAGAGAGACCAAGAAGCACATCATTTATATCGTCATGATCAACTTATCTTTTTGTGTGTTCCCACTTTATCCCCTTAAGCCTCTTTGTCCTCTTTTAGCTGATTTTGTAGCTG
>Ga0131853_10027432_pt1 | contig 10222 bp, 18 predicted proteins | sample TergutLab28metaG_FD_92764 | JGI IMG/M metagenome (GOLD analysis project Ga0131853, IMG submission 92764) | Labiotermes labralis P1 segment gut microbial communities from Petit-Saut dam, French Guiana - Lab288 P1 (version 2) (version 2) | ecosystem: Host-associated > Arthropoda: Insects >... | reverse complement strand
TTTGCCTTTCCGCGTCTGGCACTTATCACAACGCCTGATGTACTCCTCTATGCTTTGTCGCATTTTCGGCCACCAATACTTGAGAGATATCAGCTCAAATGTCCTTTTGCTCTCCGGGTGGGCCACGAAAATGGGGTTGTGATTTTCAGCGATTACGTCTTGTATAAGGGATTGTGGAACTAATAATTTAGGCTGTTTTCCTTTCACCCTTCTATACAAAACTCCATCCATGTCCAAAATGTATTCACCATCTGCGGTAAGTCGGTTCTGTATCTGCTCATTACAAAATGAATCCTTCTTTTGTTCCCTAAGCATGAGCTCCTTGCTCATTAATTGGTTATCCTCAACCAGTCCGACGTGCCAACTTAGTGCATCTACGTGCTTAAATTTGCTACCAGGTACATGTTCAATCTCGAAAACAAATTCAGACAAACGTAGGCTCCAGCGCATAAGGCAGATGTTATGGCCAGCAAAATTTCGTAGAAACTTGAGAGCTGCATGGTCGGTTCTCACTAAAAATGTTTTCCGTATAAATAGCACCTATAATACTTTGTAGCCCACACAACTGCTAAAGTCTCTAGTTTTGATGCTGAATAAGCGCTCTCTGCTTTATTAAGCTGCTTGATTGCAAAGGAAATGGGTCTCTCAATGCCTTCCTGCACTTGAGACAAGAACGCACCCAGTCCTACTGTTGAAGCATCAGTCGTCAATATAAATGGTAATTTGCAATCTGGAAATGCCAACACAGGGGTGTTGCTTAATTTACTCTTCAAATTATCGAATGACTCCTGACATTCTTGGTTCGAATCCCATATTTTATCTTTCTTCGTTAGCTGTGTCAAAGCCTTTGCAATGTCAGCAAAGTGAGGGAAAAGTCTGCGATAAAAAGATGCTAACCCAAGGAATGATCTAACATATTTCACTGATTGGGGTGTTCGGAAATTTTGCACTGCCTTCACCTTATCCGGCGACGCTTCAATACCGAGGTAAGACAATTCAAATCCTAAGTATGTAAACTTGTCTTTTGCAAAGACACATTTCTCTGGTTGAAGTTGCAAATTGGCTCTTCTAAACCTTTCGAAAACGTCAGATAATCCCTTGGCATGCTCTTCTGCTCTATCTGAATAGACAATAACCTCATCCATACATACCCAACATTCAGTTCCTGTTAAGTTCTTCAAGACCAGATGCATTAACCTCTGAAAACTAGCTGGGCTGTTGGACAGTCCATACGGCAGTCTATTGAATTGATAATGTCCTAATGATGGTACTGAAAATGCTGTCTTTTCGCGGTGTGACTCATGGATATTTATTTGCCAAAAGCCTGAGTAACAGTCTAGTACAGAAAAGTACTTGCTACCCGAGAGGGTCGACGTTGTCTCCTCAGATCGGGGTAAAGGATAGCTATCATACTTAATGACAGCGTTCAGTGCCCGAAATTCCACGCAAAACCTGTACTTCGGGAATCCATTGTCATATTTTTTCGGCACTAACACTACTGGCGATGACCAAGGAGAATGACTTGGACATATGACCCCTTAATCTAACATCTTCTGAACCTGCCTGTTCATATTCTGTCTTAGAGCAAATGGGGTTTTATATGGTGCCTTCTTTATAGGAGTTGCATCTCCTGTCTCGATTTTGTGCACTACTACACTAGTACTCTTAAAATTGTTGTCTTCATCGTGGTGGAAAATCCCTGCATATTTAATTAAAACAGGTTCTGTACTTTTCCTCTCGGTATGAGACAAATGTGCTAGCTTCTCATCTATATACTTTTTAAAACCCTTAGGTAACTCTTTATTGTTTCCAGAAAAAAATGTCTGCTCTGTACCTCTATCCGCGTCATCTTCCTGGTTAACTGAAGCAACTAGGTACTCAGAAACCTCTTGGGCTACCCCAATTATCCTTCCCTTGGGTAAGGTCAGTTCCTCATCGCTGAAGTTCGCAATCGTAAGCGTTATAGAATCAGGTGGATATCTGATTTCCGGAGTGCTGTCCAGCTGCTTACTAACCTTGAGATCATGTGGGACGTCTGGCGCGTGCATGTTGAACTGAATGCAACTAGTGGAAAACGCGCTTTTTCCAACTGGCTGACTTCTGTGTATTGCTACACTAGGTCTCGTTAAAACACGGGCCACGCATATGCCTTCAATATGTACATGTGCCGGTTCCACACACAAAAGGCAGGAGGGATTTCTAGAATATCCTCCTTGTAGTTCTCCTGGTACTGTATGCTTAGGTCTGGTCTGCAACACAACTGTTTCCTTGCTGATGACCGTCCACGCTTCAGAACCATTCAATACTACTTACTATAACTACAATACTACGAAAATTTCTCAAATTGCTATTCGTAGTGGGTTTAATGCACCCTGGTTCAACACTACCCTCCCAGGAGGAATTCTGAGGAATCGAAACGTGCGTGATCAGGCCACGCCCCTCTCTCCGATTACACTCCTCCAAGGGAGCTTCGTGCTGTAATGATGCAACCAAATCCAAATTTGAATGCAGGCATACTCTCAAAGAAAGGCTACCTAAGTCCAATCTAGCCTGTCGCGGCGTCAAAAAATTCAATCCAATAATGCCATCCGCTGATGTTGGCAATTTGCAAACCAAAAATGAATGACTGAAAGTGACTCTACGCATTTGGAATATGACTTGCTGTTCCCCCACGATATCCAGGCTGTCTCCCGTTACTCCGAAATGTTCAAATGTATTACTTTCGAGTGTTAACTCCGGTACCCCCGGCTGCAAAATCTACAGCTGGATCCTGAATCTACAATGAGGATTCTTTCTGCTCCCTGAATTTTAACTGCCACTGTCGGAGTGCCATGATCTAGGATCACGGGGAATGTGACAAAATTACTGACAGCTCTTGCGGGTAACTTACGATGGAAGTTGCTGCCGTGATTCCCATCAGCTACAGGTTTTCTTGACGATGGGTGTTCCGACGTGTAGCGTCAGCGTAAGTTCTACTAGAATTTCCCGTTTCCTGTGTTTTGGTGTACTGACTCTTTCTCTCGTTCTTTGGGGGTGGAAATCTATTTGAAAAGCATTCTTTGGCAAAATGTCCTGGTCTCCCACACTTAAAACAAAGTAGTTTCCCTTCGCGGCTAATGTTTGTCGGGCGGACATTTTGCTGGCGCTGCTTTCGGTCTACATGCGGATCGTCTGTGCTAATACGAGCAGCCTGTCCGTACTCTGATCTTCCAAAGGTTTTCCAGGGCTGACCAAAGTTACCTCTATCTTTTCTTGGGGTTTCAGGCTTTGAAAAAAATGCTACATTTCTTTTCTCCTGTGCTTTTGCTTCAAACACCGTTATTGTAAATTGAAGTGCTAAATCAACTGTCGAAGGCATTTGAAATCTAACCTGACGTCCCGAGTTTCCAGAAATTCCGGCTATATATGTCGACAGTAACATCCGTTGAGCTTGGTCGTAGTGAAATTTCTGAAGCAAAGGGTCCTCAACTTTAGGGACTGTCTTCATAGAAAGTGAGCGGCACCGGTTCAAAAACTCTCTAGGGGTTTCATCTTTCTGTTGCTTGGCTGTCTGAAGCTGCATAAAGTGATACTGGTCACTTCTGACATCTCTAAACCTGTGCAAGATTTTGGCCTTGAAGTCTTCCCATGAAATGATAGTACTGTGTATTTCTGGGTTATTGCTATAAAATGCTTTTGCGACTTCTGTAAGTTTCAGAACTGAATTCTGTGTCTTATCAAATTGACTCCTGTGTCCTATTGTGGCTGATGACTCCACTGACTCAAAAAACTACGTCACACTAACTGATTTTTCTGTCCCGGACAACTTGGGTATAAGGGAATTAGGAAAAAATCTTTCGGCGCGGTAGGCCTACCTGAGCTAACTTGAGATCGCAGGTTACTTATTTCTGCTTGTAAATTCCCTACAAGCTTTTCAAAACTTTCTACCATTGTCACTAATTTGTTTCAACCACAGTTTTATAACCTCTAACCACTGAGCATGTATTCCAGAATTTGAACACAATCTGTAACTTAACTCCACAACAAGGTAAAATTAGAAATGTGTACATACAATAAGTAAATACCACACAAAAGTGATTAATAATTCGCAATAAAAGTAAGCCATATTACCACCTCATCTAACGTGAATAAGAGTGCAGTGTCCTACCATTTACATCTCCCTAACTATATAAAATTTAAAGTCACCGTTCTCAAAATGCGGAAATTTTGGCGTGTGCTTCTAAAAGCAAAATGGTCTCTGTACATCCCAGACCGCTGCCAACCATATTGTAATGGGGTGCGGCGGTCGTCCCAAACACCGACACCATTATTTAGAAAGGTTATTCGCTGCCACCACTTTGGATACTACTATGACGTATTTCACTAAATAATATATTCTACGACACTAAACATAATACACAAATATATAACACTAAAGAAACCACAATAACCAAATCCTAATCTAAGGTACGGCATGGGGTAATTCTCACTCACATGGATTACAATTTCCTATAAAGGAATTCCCATAAGGAAAGTGTGATCACCTAAATACTTCGCAAATACAATCCAAAAAATTTCTATGTTTCAATCTGGTACAGAAAAACCTAACCACGCTTACCTGATACAATGAGGAGCAATAAAGCCCACATTTTATAAAATTTGTTCCATCTCTGCTTTCACGTCTGTTGTTAACAAAGATTCAACCAAGATTCTCTCTCGTCGCTTCTCAAAAACATACCAAATTTCTACGCCATAGTCAGCATTTCCTGCATTAACTATTAACAGGTTTGTGCAGCTTCAAATATTTGCTTCTGCTATGTGACGGATAGGTGATCTAGACTTCCTGTTTGTTCAACTGGGAGATGCACCCAGCCGTCCCTATAATACTGCCAACATAAATGAAAAATATAAAATAAAATGATATAAAATAAAATACGGTGTCCTCTACAAGACACTACAGTGCGTTCTTTGTATGTGTGGGTTCTGTAATGTGTGGGAATGTGAATGTTTGGGATATGTAATGGGTGGGTGAGTATGTATGTTGTGGGTTTTGTAATGTGTGGGTGTGTGTATGTGTGGGTGTGTATATATGTGGGTTTGCAATGTGTGGGTGTGTGTACGTTTGGGCTTTCTAATGTGACGGTGTGTGTAGGTTTGGGTTTTTAAGTGTGGTTGTGTGTATGTGTTGGTTTGGTAATGTGTTGGTGCGTGTATGTTTGGGATTTGTAATGTGTGCGTGTGTGTATGTTGTGGGTGTTGTAATGTGTGGGTGTGAATATGTTTGGGTATTGTAATATGCGCGTGCTTGTATGTTGTTGGTTTTTTAATGTGTGCGTGTGTGTATGTTTCGTTTTTGTAAAGTGTGCGTGTGTGTATGTTGTGGGTTCTTTAATGTGTGAGTATGTGTAAGTTTCGATTTTGTAATGTGTGGGTTTGTGTATTTGTGGGAATGAAATGTGTGGATGTTTTATGTTTGGGTTTTGTAATGTGTGCGTGTGAGCATATTCGGGTTCTTTAATGTGCGGTTATGTGTACGTTTGGGTCCTGTTTGTGTGGTTGCATGTATGTATGGGTTTATAAAGTATGGGTGTGTGTAGGAGTTGGTTTTGTAATGTGCGGATGTGTTTATGTGTGGGGTTCGTAATATGTGGGTGTGTTTATGTGTGGGTTTTGTAAATTGCAGGTATGTGTAGGAGTTGATTTTGTAATATGTGGTTGTGTGTATGTTTGGGTTTTTTAATGAGTGGGTTTTGTAATGTGTGAGTGTGTGTAGGTTTGGGTTCTGTAATTTGTGGTTGTGTGTATTTTGTGAGTTATGCAATGTGTGCGTGTGTGTATGATTGGGTTTTCTAATGTGTGGGTGTGTGTATGTTGTGGGTTTTCTACTGTGTGGGTGTGTGTAGGTTTGGGATTTGTATTGTGTGCTTATGTTTCTGGTGTGGGTGTTCTAATGTGTGGGTGTGTTTATATTGTGGGATTTGTAAAGTGTTTGTGTGTATTTTGTTTGATATGTAACGTGTGCGTGTGTGTCTGGGTTTAGTTAAATGTGGGTGTGTGTATGTGTTAGTTTTGAAGTGTGTGTGAGTGTACGTATTTATGTGTTTGTGGTGTGTTTTGTGTATGTGTGTAATTTGCAATGTGTGTGAGTGTGTATGTTGCGAGTTTTGAATGTGTGCGTGTGTATGTATTTATGTTTTATGCTGTTTTTGTATTGTGTTTTTCTAATGTGTGGATATGTGTATGTGTGTGTTTCGAAATGCGTGTGCTTATGTGTGTCTTTTGAAATGTGCTGTTGTGTGTAAGTGTGATTTTTGTAGTGTGTGGGTGTGTGTATGTTTGGGTTCTTTTATTTGTGCGTGTGTGGTTGTGGGTTTTTTATGTGCGCTTGTGTGTATGTGTCCTTTTTTTAATGTGTAGTTGTTGTATGTTGTGGGTTTTGTATTGTGTGGGTGTATTTGAGTGTGCGTTTCATAATATGTTGGTGTGTGAATGTGTGGCTTTTGGAATGAGTGCTTGTGTTTAAATGTGGGTGTTTTAATGTGTGGTTGTTGTGTGTTGTTGGTTTTGTAATGTGTGGGAGTGTGTGTATTCGGGTTTTTCAATGTGTGCGTGTGTATATGTGTGTGTCTTGTAATGCGTGCTTGTTTGTAAGTTTCGGTTTTGTTATGTGTTTTTTTGTGTGTTGTGGGTTTTGCAATGTGTGTGTATGTGTGGGTTTTGTAATATGTGGATGTGTGTGTTTTGTAATGTGTGCGTGTGTGTGTTTTGTGGGTTTTGTAATGTGTGCTTTTGTGTATAATTTTTTGTAGTATGTTCTTGTATTATGTAAGGGTTCTTGATGTGTGTTTGTTGTGGTGTTTGTAATGTGTGTGTGTTTGCAGTGTGGGTTGTGGATTTGTAATGTGTGCGTGTACGAATGTTTCGGATATGTAATGTGTTTGTGTGTTTAATGGGGTTTTTAAAGATTCGTTGCTTTTATTAGTGGCTTTTTTAATGTGCTTTTGTGTGTGTGTGTGTGTGTGAGGGTTTTGTAATGTGTGCTTGTGTGTCGGTTTTTAATGTGCGCATATGTGTATGTTTGGGTTTTTTAATTGAGATTTTGAATATATGTGTGTTTTGTAATGTGTGATTAAGTGTCGGTTCGGTTATTATAATGTGTGTTTGTGTGTTTGTTGTGGGTTTTTAATTTGTGGGTGTTTGTATGTGTGAGTATTGTAATGTGTGTTTGTGTGTTTGTTCGAGTTTCTAATGCATAGATATGTGTTTATGTGGGTTTTGTAATGTATGGATATGTGTATGTTTGGGTTTTTAAATATGAGGTTTTGTGTGTGCGTGGTTTTTGTAATATGTGGTTGTGTGTATATTTCGGTTTTTTTAACGGTTACGTGTGTTTATGTTGTGGAATTTTAATGTGCGGATTGTGTACATTTTGCGGTTTTTAATTTGTGTTTTTTGTATTTTGTGGTGTTTTTAATGTGCGTGTTTGTGTATGTTTGGGTTTTGTAATTTGTGCGTGTGTGTGTATGTTGTGGTCTATGTAATTTGCGCATGTTTGTATATTTGTGATTTGTAATGTGTGTGTGTGTTTATTTTTGAGGTTCTTAGAATGTGTATATGTGTGTCGGTTTGTGTTTTGTAAAGAGTGAGTTTATTTATATTTGAGTTTTGTATTATGTGTGTGTGTATTTTTGGTTTTTGTAATTTATGGGCGTGTGTAGTTCTGGGTTCCTTAATGTGTGGATTTGTGTATGTGTGGGATATGTAATGTGTGGGTTTGTTTATGTGTGTTTCTGTATTATGTGGTTTTGTATATGTGTGGGTTTCGTGATGTGTGGTTTTGTGTAGGTGTGGGTTTTGTAAAGTGCAGTTGTGTAGATGTGTGGAAATTTACATTTTTTTTAATGTACGTGTATGATGTGTATTTTGTAATAAGTGCGTTGTGTGTATGTTTGGGTTTTGTAATGTGTTGTTGTGCATATGTTCTGGATTTTGTAATGTTTGGGAGTATGTATGTTAGTGTTCGATAATATGTGTGTGTGTGCGTGTTTGTGTGTGTATAATGAGGGTTTTTGTAGTGAGTGGATGTGTATGTTTGGTGTTTGTAATGTGCGGTTGTGTTTATGTGGGGTTGTGAAATGTGTTTATGTGTGTATGTTTGGGCTTTGTAATGTATGGCTTTGAGTGTGTGTGTGTGTGTTTTGTATAATGTGGAAGTGCGTATGAGTGGGTTTTGTAATGTGTGCATTTGCGTAAGTTGTGTTTTGTAATGTGATGGTATGTGTATGTGTGGTTTATCTAATGTGTGTGTGTGTGTATGTGTGAGATTTGTGGTGTTTTGGTGTGTGATTTAGTGTGTGTGTTATTTCTGTAATTAATTTGTGTGTGTACGTATGGGTTTTGTTTTGTGTGATTGTATGTCTTTTGTGATTTGTAATGTGTGCGTGCTTGTATATGTGTGTTTTGTAATATGTGCGTGTGTGTATGTGTGGGTTTCGTAATATGTGGGTGTGTGTGAGATTTGTGTATTTTGTAAAGTATGGGTTTTGTGTTTGTGTGGGTTTCGTAATGTGTGATTATGTGTATGTGTGCGTTTAATAGTGTGTGGCTCTGTATATTTTGTGGACTTTGTAATGGGAAGTTGTGTGTTAGTTTGCGTTTTGTAATTTGTGGTTATATGTATGTTTTTATTTTTAATGTGTGGATGTGTATGTTGTGGTTTTTGTAACGTGTTTGAGTGTATGTTGTGTTTTTTGTAATGTGTGACTGTGTGCAATTTTCGGTTTTGTAATATGTGGGTGTGTGTATGTGGGTTCCTTTAAAGTGTGGTTCTGGGCTTCTTTGGGTTATGTAATATGTGTGTGTAAAGTGTGTGTTCTGTTGTGTGTTGGTGTGTATATGTGTTGGTTTTCTAATGTGTTTATGTTTGTGTAAGTATGTATTTTGCAATTTGTGGGTTCGTGTATGTGTGGATTTTGTAATGTGTGGGTTTATGTATGTCTGTTTTTTTAATATATGGATGTGTGTAAGTTTCGTGTTTTAATGTGAGGTTGTGTGTATTTTGGCTGTTTGGTAATGTGTGCATATATATATATGGGGGGTTTTGTTTTGCGTGTGTGTGTGTTTGTGTGTTTTGTAATGCTTGGTTTCTTTGTATTGTGACTTTTTAATGTGTTTTTGTTTAAATATTTGTAATTTGAAATTTGTATGTGTTTTTGTGTTGTCGGTTTCTTATTTTGTTATTATGTTGTGGGTTTTGCAATTTATGCGTTTGTGTATACGTGGGCTTCTTAATGTGTTGGTGTGTGTCTTTTGAGTTTTGTAATGGGTGGATTGATGGTTTGTTTTTAATAATATGTGGGTGAGTGTGTTGTTTTATTAATATGTGGGTGTGGATATGAATGGGTTATTTAATGTGTGGTTGAGTGTGTTGTGTGTTTTTTAATGTGTGGGTGTGTGTATGTGTGGGTTTTGTAATGTGTGTTTTAAGTGGCAGTGGGTTTTGAAAGTTGTGAATATCAGTAATGGTGGGATTTTTAATGTTTGCGTTTATTTATGTTTGGATTTTTTAATATTTGGTTTCGTGTAGGTGTGGGTTGTTTGATGTATGCGTGTGAGAATGTTTGGTTTTAATAACGGGTGCGTGTGTTTATGTTGCGGATTTTTTAATGTGTGTTTTTGTGTGTACATTTGTGTTTTATAGTATGATTTGTGTGTATGTTTGGGTTTTGTAATATGTGTGTGTGAGTATGTTTGGTTTTATTAATGTATGCGTGTGAGAATATTCGTGGTTTGTAATGTGTGGTTGTATGTATGTTTTGTGTTTTGGATGTGTGTTTGTGTGTATGCGTGGCTTTTGTAATGTGTGGGTGTGGTTATGGGTTGGTTTTTTAATGTGTGTGTGTTTATATGTGATTTTTTTATATATGTGTGAGTTTATTTTTGGGTTTTTAATGTGTGGCTATGTGCAAGACTTTTTTAATGTGAGCGTATTTTATTTTTGGTTGCGCGTATGTTTGTGTTTTGTTATGTTTATATATTTTTTTTTTTTTTATTAACTGCAATTGGGTGGTCACCCGGTGGCAGTACACACTTACATACAAGAACAACATAGAACAACACGATTAACCAATGAACAACACAGAAAATAACATCCGAACAACACAAATACAGACTAATGTGGAAGAGTGCGGTCCGTGCCCCGTCTTTCCGAGTTTTACCCTGGCATTTGCCTTACAACTGAGGA
>Ga0131853_10027430_pt1 | contig 10223 bp, 6 predicted proteins | sample TergutLab28metaG_FD_92764 | JGI IMG/M metagenome (GOLD analysis project Ga0131853, IMG submission 92764) | Labiotermes labralis P1 segment gut microbial communities from Petit-Saut dam, French Guiana - Lab288 P1 (version 2) (version 2) | ecosystem: Host-associated > Arthropoda: Insects >... | reverse complement strand
GTCTGAGCAACTTTTGGAATTTTTTCGGCCGGCGCGATCCAAATGATTTCCTGTCGCGATTGGTGACCATGGACGAAACCTGGTTATATCACTATGACCCGGAGACAAAGCAACAATCAATGGTGTGGCGCCATAGCGGCTCACCCCGCCCCCAAAACAATTTCGAGTCAAAAAATCAGCTGGAAAAGTTCTCGTCTCGATTTTTTGGGATCAATGTAGCATCCTCTTCATTGGTTACCTTCCAAAGGGCCAAACTATCAATGCGAAGTATTACTCATATCGACTGGTGCAACTGAAGGATACTTTGAAGGAAAAACGCTGCGGGAAGTTAACCAAGGGGGTCTTGTTCTTGTATGACAATGCCCCGGCTCGCCGGGCACTTGCAACGCAGAAGTAATTGGCCTACCTGGGCCTCCAATGTCTTGATCACCCACCCTATTCTCCGGATCTGGCCCCGTCAGACTACCACCTGTTCCCTGGACTCATGAATCAATTGAAATGTCGCCATTTTTGGTCCGGCGCTGAGTTCATTGCTGCTTCGGAGACCTGGTTGGACGGACAACCTTCTGAATTTTTTTAAAGTGGCTTGCAGAGGTTAGAACAAGGGGTTAAGAATTGTATTGAGCTTCGTGGGGAATATGTTGAATAAATCCCGAGTTTGTTCGCTGTAGCTTGTTTCCTTCCCTGTCGGGATAAGGACTTATTATCAACCCCTCGTAGTTTAATTTAAAGATCCTTTTCCTTTTCCATTAACACAGCCCGATTCCATTGTTAAGACAGACAGCTTAATTCAGCTTAGGGATGTAGTCGCTGTTTTTGTGTCTGAGAATTCCGTTGTGGCAGCACTAAGTAATGTTTACTATTTATTAATAGAGACGTCTCCTAGGTTTAAGCTGTATGTTTTCAAAAATTACTTAGCAGAGGGTTCATAATAGAAGGAATTCTAATAGAACGTGCTAATGTTACGTTTTTACGCCGTCAACGACATCATTAATTATGTTACGATTTAAATAATTGTAAATCTTTGGAATCGGTTGTTAAGCCATGAAAATTGCCACGAGTTCAAACATGTCGTTCACTATATACGAATGTGTTCTTAGAAAAGAGACTTTTTAAATATTCACGTTTTATTGAACTCATCAATAGTGGCTGTTTATTGCATCACGCGAAATGCATAAAATATGTGGAAAAATGCAGGATCTGTTAGTTGTGAATTGTATGGTACAACAGGCTACAGTAGCACTGTGCTGTGAACACTTAAACTGAGCAAATGAATGTATGTCAAAAGAAGTTCGCGTTTTTCTGAGCACCGCAGCCTTAAGATTTAATTTATGCGAAAAAATTGACCAGGGTCAATTTTTGTATCCCAGTAACTGTTCTCACGTTTGAAATTTACACGCCACTGACGATGAAGTAATGAGGTTAAGTTCAGTTTTTGAGGGAGGGCACTGCGCAGAGTACAAGGGGGAATTATACAGTGTATGTAACTTGCAGGTGCACTGTTTTATAAACCGGAAGGACATGGGTTCGATTTCTGATGTGGTCCTTGGGATATTTCGTTTAATTAATCTTTCCGGCCGCACCGTGGCCATGGGGTAGACTCAGACAATAAGAGAACTGAGTACCAGGGGTATCTCCTGGTGGTAAAGGCGTCCCGCGCGTAGGGTTGACAACCTTAGTATCTTCATGTGCCACATGTCTAGAAAGTCTGGCGACTTCAACCTCCTGGAGCCCTGAGGGCCTGTCCAGGCCTGTAATGGGATAGCTTTACCGTTTTTATGTAACATGTGGCCCAAAAGAACTAAATTTCTGAAAACGCAAAGGGCGGTAATACTGGAGCAGTTTACGGAAGAATTGTGAAGATACTGCAAAGTACAGAGACTGAAATGTTGAATATTTGCAGAGTTAGGCGACTAGAATAAAAACCACAGAATATGGAGAGAAATTTAATTTCAATAAATCGAACTTCCAGGATGACTGATAAAATCTTGAATAGTTCAGCCACATTTCTGTCTCAGTCCTTTCCAAGTAATCAAATTACATTAAGTGCAATTCTTCCTCTTCTTATTCTTTTTCTTTTGCCAACTAGACCGTAAAAGCGGTTCTGATTTAGAACTGAGTCTAAAGAATATGACGTCCAATGGGGAACTGGCCTCTCCCGATTTATGTGCCTGCTGGGTGTGAAAATATATACATTTTATGCACATTAGTTACAGTTTAAATTTAGAAGTTTATTTGTTGTTGCCAATGAAATAATAATGCAAAAACAAGTGGACTGGTAAAAATCATAGCAATATAAAACAACCATTACATAAGAAAACACTTTCCAGCACAGTTGACAGGTGCACGACACAAGAAAAATGTTGTAATAATGTCAGACGTTTGCTGCTATGTGGACACCTACTGTACGGTTCCAAACTTCAGTGGCTACTGACGCGTGTTTGATTTGTTCAGTAACTCATATTTTTTTATTTTATGACACTTCTTCGACTCCTTAAAACCATTTGTACCACCCGGTCTTCGTAAGTTTCGTAGGTAATTTGGAATGAATTTTGAATTATATGCATTGGGTATTCATAGGAGTTTATGTACTAAGGTGACATTCCGTCCTTCAGGGGTATTGTCCCTGTGACAAACATTGAGCTGATATGACATTTCATCTTCCACATGTCGGTTAACATACATTTATTTAATATTATTTCAAATGTCATTACCAGCGTAGGAAGGGCACTCCCTTTGTTATCACAAACATTTTACTCATTTGTGCTTATACATTTTACTTATGTCTTGAGTCATAATATCCGTAGGAAGCTAATAGGTAGTTCTATTGTGTTCCATTAAATCGACCCCCATCAAAAATATTTTGAAACCATATACCAGATTTGATTTCACGTAACACTTTTTCTCTAATACGAGTCAAGTAACTGTGCACGTTTCAGGCACAGACCAGTTGTTGTGATACAATTTTTGTGATCAAGATAATCGTAATTATCATCCTCATTATCGTTGTCATCGCCAACTGTTTTATGGAATGGGTCGTAGGACTTATCTTCAAGGGAGCCAAGCCAAGCAAAGCCAAAGTGTTAACTTGGGGGGGGGGAGGGGGCGGAGACTTGCGTGAAGCGCCCCCAATCTGTAACAGGGGAATATGCTAACGCTAACGATTTTGAAGTCAGGCTGAGGGCCTTGACTGATTGTGCCAAAGACTAGGGCCTAGGTTGCCCTGTACTAAGTATGGGAGGGATAAGCTTTCGTTAGTTGGCTGTCTGGGTTCCGAGCCCAGACTGGCTCTGTCGCATATTGGAGTTATGCGACGTTTGTCTGGCGCTTAGGTGAAGCCGCCGCGGCTGGGGGAGGGGAGCGCGGGTCGTGCCCCGACTTTGCATCGAATACCCTGGCATTTGCCTTACAACTGAGGAAAATCACGGAAAACCTCAGTCAGGGTAACCGAAGGGCGCTCGGCTGATCTGCGCCGAACGCGATTCGTTTTGTCGACTTGGCCATCGCGGGCGATGACCTCGATTGGTCTGCTGTCCCCTGCCGCCATTGGCTTTCGCGTCAGGCGAAGGGTCAACCCTCGTTCAGCGTAAGTGTCTGCCGAGTTGCCATGCTAGGGGGTTCCCCACATCAGCTAACTTCGAATCAAAGCTCTCGGTCTGGGCTCTGATGTGATCAGCATAGAGCGGAACGCCAAGATCCTCGTGTATCTGCCTGTTACTTACGTACCAAGGGGCACTAGTAGCGAGGCGAAGACACTTGGATTGTAACACCTCTAACTTCCGGACATGGGAGCGGGAAGCGGACCTCCACGCGGGGCACGCATAGTCCATCATGGGGCGGATGAGCTGCTTACATAGCAGGATTCCGTTCCTTACGGATAGAACACTCTTACTATTTAGAAGGGATCCAGCATACCCGTCCTTCGAGCAGTCCTCTTCCTGACCTGGTCGATGTGAGGCGACCAGGTGAGTCGTGTATGTAGGGTCAGCACCAGATAATGAGTAGTGTCGACCCATTCGATTGGTTCCCCGAAGAGTGTTACTGGTCGGGGCTGGATAAAGCGCCGTCCGGCACGCGCGAAGATTATCGCGGTGCTCTTCGAGACATTAATGGCGATTTTCCATTAACTGTACGACCGTTGAAGGTCGTTGAGATGTGACTCCAGGTGGTTGACAAGCAGCGTCGGCTTGTGGGACGTGACTATGATGGCCGTGTCGTCCTCGTAGAAGGCCAACACGACGTGGTTCGAGGGTGGGGGTATGTAGTTGACATACAGACTAAAAAGAACAGGGGAGATCAATCCCCCCTGAGCTACCCCAGCTCCCATGCCTCGACGAGATGACGTGGCCGAATAGAAGGACGCTTCGAACGTCCGAGCCCTGAGGTAGGATGAGATTGTATGGACTATGTAAGACGGGAAGTTGAAGTTCGTTAGCTTGTACAGGAGGCCATCGATCCAGACGGTATCGAAGGCTTTGGCCACATCGAGGATAACTGCGCCGGTGAGCCTCTTTTCGCCGAAATTCCTGGTTATTCTTTTAACGAGGCGGACCAGCTGCAAGGACGTGTTATGTCTGCGTCTGAACCCAAACTGCTCGTCTCGCATCAGTCCGCGTTCGTTTACTACATGCAAGATCATAGCTAGTAGGATCTTTTCAAATAATTTACCAATCGTGTCCAAGAGACTAATGGGCCGATACGAAGAAGACAGTGCTGAATTCTTCCCCGGTTTAAGGATAGAGATTAGTCGAGCGTGCTTCCACGTTTGGGGAAGGTGATGGGTGCGGAGAACCAGGTTGAAGATAGGGGCGAGGAGAGAAACCGCTCGCGTGGGAAGATGCTTCAATGCCCTGTTGCTGACCTTGAGACCTCTGATGACATCGTGAACCGCGTCAGGGGTGATTAACTGTGGTTCGCCGGCGGGGCTTAGGAAGGAAGACCTCTGCGCTACGTCAACCTTCTCAATAACTGCTGGGACCGAAGGATCGGTCACGTGCTGAAACTGAGCCTCCAGATTGTCTGCAAGGGCTTCGGCTTTCTCAGAGTCTGAGAGATCGATTCCCCATGGGGTGACCAGGGGGGAGATGGAGTAGGAACTCTCATCACCCGCTTGGTAATCCTCCACAGAGATTGGTCTTTAGGATCGAGGGATTCGATTGTAGCTCTCCACTGGTCGTTTCTCCCCACGTTAAGCCGGCGGGTCACCGACTTCTGCAGGCGTTTGACCTCGGCTTTCAGAGCGGGATCCCTGGTGATCTGCCACTGCCACCGCAGCCGGTTTTTCAGGTGTATCTCATCCTGAATTCCGGCCGGTATCGGAGGCCGTTAGTTTTCACGCGGGCGACGTTTGGGATTTGACGCTTGCAGAGCCTTCATAATGGCGCCGGAGAATTTTTCAACGCACGTGTCGATTGACATCTCATTGCACAATTCTGGATCGAACGGAATTAGTTCTTCCATGTGAGTTTGTAAGTCGGCCCAGTTAGTGCACCTGAAGTCAGGGCGATACGGTGGGTGGTGATGGGATGAGCGACTCGAAGTTTCAGTGAGGACCGGTAGGTGGTCCAAACGTAGTGCGGAGCACGAAGTCAGATACACCGGAAATGAGAGTTTCTTGGTTATCACGTTATCCAGTACATCGGGAGTAACCGAGGGGTTGTAAGGGTTGGTGGTTGGCGAGTCCCGTCCCAAGATCAGACAGGAGTTCTGGTCGGTACAATCACGTAGGATTTTCCCCTGTCTCGTGTTCAGCCGCGAGTTCCAATCCACATGCCTTAGGCTGAGGTCTCCAGCCATCAAGACCGGCAATCCCTCGCCGAAACAGGTGGTACATTTCGCTCCGATCAGTGGGCGGGAAGGCGAAAGGTAAGCCGCAAGGATTAACACCGTTTTGCCGGCCAACGTGAATTGTATTATGGCAGTAGCCTCCACATCCGTTAGGACCGGAACCGGCCACTGAGTGTTGGACTATACCGCGACGGACCAAGACGGCTGTGCCGCCCCCCGCTGTCGGTGTGTGTGTGTGTGTGTGTGTGCGGTGGCAGACGTAATTGGAATGCTTGTCCAGCGTTACGGAAAGTCTCTTTTAAGAGACAAATATCGACACCGCGCTGGCTGAGAAAATGCTTCAATTCAAGCTTGCTCTCGTGCACTCCGTCCGCATTCTAGCAGGCGAGGCGCAGGGTTTTACACCGCTCTGTCTTCCTAGGGCATGGTGCCATATTCGGCTACAAAAAGAGTGATGGTCTTCAGGACAGCGCGAGGGCGAGCTGCCCCTGTGAGGAGGGTAGAGATGAACGCGAGGAGCCGACGAGTCAGCTCCACACATGCATGGAATGGAAGTTGTGCGAGGAGATCTGAGATTTCCTCGAGTGTGAAGGTGGGACTTTGGGTGGGGACCACTAGGCTGGTTGTTGTGGGTGTGGCGGCCGCGGTTTTGACACTCACGGCTGCTTTCTTCTTAGACTTCCCAGAAGCCCGTGTAGAGGCTGCTGAGGATTTGACCTCAGGTTTTTTTAGGCTTGGCCGTTTCTCTGGTGGCGGTCACTATAGGCTTCTCGGGCACTTCCATGACTGACTGAGGAGGGGTATTAGGATGTGGGTTGGTGGGTGGTGTCGTGGTAGCCTTGATGACACGTCCCCCTCGCACGACGTGATTCCATCCCTCACACAGGTCCATCTGCTCGGCAGAGGGACCGGCCCGCTGAGCTCTAGGCAGGTTGGCCTGTGAAGACGCTCAGTCGGCTGCGTTCGGGCGCTTGCTTGCAAGAGCTGTCTTCGTTTCCTTCCACTTCACACAGCCATGGTAGTTCGCTCTGTGGTTTCTCCCGAAGCCAAATCACTGAGTCTGTTCCCGCGTGGTAGAGCATCCACCGGAGAGGTGGGAGCCCCTACAAGCGACGCACCGGGTGCGTATCCGCAGTTACGCTGCGTGTGGTCGAGCTTGCATTGCAGCGGGCCTTATGGAGCCTCATACGACTCCATCGCCACTCGCAAGCCGCAGAGTTCGGTGAGCGATCGCACTTTTGACACCTCAGGCTGTCGCGCCACTGACATAATGAAGTAGGGGGCGGGAGGGCGTACCTTGGCGGGGTCCGGATCGCGACGGCCGGATCGCAGCTGCGTTATTTTCTGAACACGGATGTTCAGGGATTCCAGCTATTCTCTGACGACGCTCTCTGGCGTACCCCTACCCAGGTTCTTCACCAGAAGTCGCGCACAGCGGTTCTCTGGGAGCTTGAAGGTGTGGAAACTCAATGAAGATCTCCACGCAGTACCATAGAATAATTCCGAATTTCATGAGAATCAGTAATATAAAGCCACGTCTTACTTGGGAGTTTACATATAATACTGTTCCTCTGGTCTACGGGTTTTCCATGCTTTTTCCTCATTTGTAAGACAAATGCCAGGGTAAAATCCGCAAAGATGGGCACGGCCCGCACTCTTCCAAAAGTTTTGTGTTTTTCTATGTATTTTTTGTTTTGTGTCATTCTGTGTATTGTGTGTGTGTGTGTGTGTGTGTGTGTGTGAGTACTGTACTACTGCCACCAGGTGGCTACCCAATTGCAGTTAACATATATCATATCATAACATATTATATCATATGCATTTTTCGACCGATTTGGATAAAAATGGATACAGGAAAGTTTTTACAAAAATGTATCGGCTGATATAGTTAGGTGATAATAAATACACCGAAACCACACCTTATATCGGTGAACAAGTCAATGGACTGTTTGATCCTGGAGATGAAGCCGCTCGATAGTTCGAAACCTCGGGAACCATTATTCCATTGTCACCCAGGTTAGGTTTTAGAAGACCTGAATCTTGAGTCTCCATTTGTGTGCAGGAATTTGGTAAAAGGAGACAGTGGATTATATTTTTAAGAAAGTTGAAACATTTTGTTATGAAGCAAAGAACTGTGGTGGACAATACTTGTCACGAAGTGACATTTAGAATTTCTGTTCTACTATGTAACAATTCCCTGTATTATATTAGTATAATGTATACCGTGCGGTACGGTCATATTAATTGTCTTCGTCTAAAGCAACATTTAATGTACCTACTGTATATACCACGTTACATTATGTTCTACGCGTTTAGGCGGACATCGGCGCCATTTTCAGGAGTCTCATATTTAACTATTCGATTTTCGGACCATCGTCTAGCTTGGTCAGACTTGTTGGTAAAACGCGGTCTTCTCACTGATGCCGAAGATCGAACACTTAAATATGAGACAACTGACGAAGGCACCGACCTGGACCGAAACGCGTAGCTGAATATAATGTAACTTGTTATGTACAGTAGGTGCATTAATGGTTGGTTTAGACGAAGACAATTAATATATCAGTATTGTTTACCTATGAATGTATATATTTTGTTCACATATCTCACACAATTGTTACTCCTTATTTTAATCACATTAATAGTATGTGTTCTGTAACTTTCCAATGGTAGGCATCCCGTCGTAATTTACGATATTAAATAAGTGCTTAATTACCGTCTGCACAACTTTATTAACAGCTAGCATCAATTGTCGGACTACACATGGCTAAATTTTTGGGCCTAAACCATCATATTGGTGCCATTTGGCATTATAGAAATGTTAACAATAATAATATTTGGCGAGAATTACAAATTATAATCTTCTGATTAGACGATTTTCTCTAGCCTTCTGTTACTTCTTCCCTCTTAGACCCAAACATCTCCCTCAGAACCCTAATCTGGAACACCCCAAACCTCTGACCAAGTGTCACACCCGTACGAAACTCTTAAGGCAGCAACAGTTTCCCAGTAGATCTAAGCCAACGGCGTAGTTGAAAGTGCTGGGCTTTGGATATCGCGTATGCAGCATTTGACAGTAGTTCGGTTAAGGATTAGTTGTAGGCTTAAAGAAATTAAATGATGGTTAATTGTCATGAGAGCCATCCCCTTTGTGTTGTGTAGGATCACCTATATAGGTAAAGGTACAGTCAAACACAACTTGTGATGTTTATATTGCTAAGGAGTTTTTACATAGCTTGTCTCAACAGCGACATGTTTCGGCCTTTTCATTGGCCATTATCGGGTTGATCACCTATCCCCTATAAGTAACCGTACAATATAAAATGTTATTTTTTTGTGTTAACGAGATCTCGTGTACATGTATAAAATTTTCATTTAAAATAATCACAATAATAGTAGAATTAAAAATTATTATAACATAAAAAGTATAAAAATTGTCTCTACATAATATATTCCAGGAACCAATTATTACGGCACTACACAACATAAAAATTATTGCGGCACTACAAAACATCCAAATTATTACGGCACTACTTACATACTTACTTACTTACTCCATGGTGCAGAGTCCTTGAGAAGCTAGCTGGTTTGCAGCTAGTCAAGAAATTCCCCGCATTTCATGGAACCCGAAGGTTCATTACCGCAGTTACAAGCGTCCGCCACCTGTCCGTATCCTGGGCCAACCCAATCCAGTCCACAGACCCATATCCAACTTCCTGGAGATCCATCCCAATATTATCCATTCATCTACGCCTACGTCTCCCCAGTGGTCTCTTTCTCTCCGGTTTCCCCACCAAGACCCTATACGCCCCCCTCTCCTCACCCATACGCGCCACATGCCCTGCCCATCTCATTCTTCTCGATTTTATCACCCGCAAAATATTGGGTTAGAAGTACAGAACACTTAGCTCCTCGTTATGCAGTCTCCTCCATTCCCCCATTACCTCGTCCCTCCTAGGTCCAAATATTCTCCTCAACACCATATTCTCATACACCCTCAGCTTCCTTTCCTCCCTCAATGTCAGCGACCAAGCTTCACACCCATACAAAACAACCTATAAGATTATCGTTCTATATATCTTAATCTTTAATTTTCTGGACAGCAACCTGGAAGACAAAAGATTCTGCACCGAATGATAGCAAGCATTTGCTGATCTCAGTCTACACTTTATTTCTTCCCGAATAGAATTTTGAAATGGTAAAGTTGTTCCCAAATGTTTAAACCCTTCCACCCTCTCGAAGGTACTATTATCAATCCTCACACTGTGATTTTGTCCTGCATTCTGTTCTCGAGACATAACCATGTACTTAGTTTTATCAGCACTTACTTCCAGTCCAATCTCCCTAGTAGCAGCTACTAAAGCTTCTGCATTTTTCTTTCGAGTATGTATGCTTCCTCCCAGTATATTAACATCATCGGCATAAGCCAGAAACTGATG
>Ga0131853_10027429_pt1 | contig 10223 bp, 3 predicted proteins | sample TergutLab28metaG_FD_92764 | JGI IMG/M metagenome (GOLD analysis project Ga0131853, IMG submission 92764) | Labiotermes labralis P1 segment gut microbial communities from Petit-Saut dam, French Guiana - Lab288 P1 (version 2) (version 2) | ecosystem: Host-associated > Arthropoda: Insects >... | reverse complement strand
TAGAACTATAATTTTGCCTGTTGTTTTGTATGGGTGTGAAACTTGGTCGTTGACATTGCGGGAGGAAAGGAAGCTGAGGGTGTTTCAGAACATGGTGTTGAGGAGAATATTTGGACCTAGGAGAGAAGAGGTACCCGGGGAATGGAGGAGATTGCATAAGGAGGAGCTAAATGATTTGTACTCCTCACCCAATATTGTGCAGGCGATAAAATCGAGAAGAATGAGAGGGGGTTGGCATGTGGCGCGTATGGGTGAGGAGAGGGGGGTGTATAGGGTCTTGGTGGGGAAACCAGAGGGAAAGAAACAACTGGGGAGACCTAGGCGTAGACAGGTGGATACTATTAGGATGGATCTCCAGGAGGTGGGATGTGGGTATGTGGACTGGATTTGGCTGGCCCAGGATAGATACAGGTGGCGGACGCTTGTGAGTGCGGTAATGAACCTTCGGGTTTCGTCAAATGCGGGGAATTTCTTGACTAGGTGCAAACCTGTTAGCTTCTCAAGAAGGACTGTGTACCATGCAGTAAGTAAGACATGTCGATGTGAAAGGAGGCCGGTGAAAATTTCACAGTGAGGAATTTTCAAGATTTATACTGCTCGCCAAATATTAATGGGGGGACAAAACCAAGCAGGACGCAATGACTAGAGACTGTACCAGGCAAGGAGGGAAGGAAAATGAATACAGGCTTTCCTTTCTTTATTTTCCGAAAAACCTAACGTCAAGAAACTATTCGGAATAGGTAGGTACAAATAGGAGGATAATATTAAAGTGTATCGTAATGAAATACTATAGATGGGGAGCAGCTGGATTAATCCGGACCATAAGAGGGTTAGTTCTAGTGTGAACTCGGTGATGAAAATTCGGATCCCATAAAATACTGGGAATTCCTTGGCTAGCTTAATAACTAATACTTTCTTAAAAAGGGTTCTCTTCTATAGTATTATGTAGTTATGATATGCCTGCAGCGTATGTTAACGGTGCTGCCCGGTTCTCAAATAGTTGTCACTACAAGATACAGAAGGCTGCATAGCATGCTCTCAGAGAAACTAATCTACATAAATTAACTTTTTCAAGACGAAAACTAAATTGAATTATTTGACATTCATAGGGCCGTGCATCGTAATATATTCCTATAATAAAACCAAAGAGATTCACTAATTTCTCAAATTTATTTTTGGAATAAAATTCTAGATGTTTCGGACAGTATCTCTGTCCATCATCAGGAGTCTAGCACTGTACACACAGCAATAGGTATATGTCATACAGGTTATGCGGATTGCTTGTTAGCGGGATCAATATAACTATTGCTGTGTGTACAGTGCTATACTCCTGATGATGGACAGAGATACTGTCCGAAACATGTAGAGTTTTATTCCAAAAATAAATTTGAGAAATTAGTGCATCTAGTTGGTTTTATTATAAGAATATATTGAATTACATTTAAAGATCCAGGTCGCACCGCGCAGTAAACACTCTCCGTCCCGGATATAACACCCAATCAGTTAAGGCTGTATAAGAAAATACAACACACACACACACACACACACATATGCATACTGTGGGCAGAACGTAGAATTTCTGAAAGTTGTGTTGAGTAGTGGCCCTTAAATGTCACACATAACTTTGACGGTTTGGTGTGTAATCCCACCCTCTCTCTCAGTCTATAATGGCAACCGAAGAAACCCCCAACCTATTCCATAGCAAAAGGTAAGGTAAAGTTCACCCTAGAACAGGCCACGAAGGCCCAGAGGGGAAGTAGAAGTATAGCTCTACTCTTTCTTGAACCTCGGCGCTAGATGGGGGTAGGTGGTCAAAGCCACGCCCCGGTCACTTTACCCCCGGGAAAGAGGCCCGGTACTCATTGTGTAGGAGGCTGAGTGCTTTCCTGGGTCGGTCTGGACGGGTGGGGAATATTTCGCCCCCACCGGGATTAGATCCCCGGACCGTCCAGCCTGTAGTAAGTCACAGTACCGACTACGCTATCCCGGCCCACCCTATTACATACTTAATACTGTAGAACTGCTGTACTTACTTTTTATTTTCTTCTAAAAGGCTAGATATTTTTAAAAATTATGTACATTTTCATACTGTACATTCATGAATTTTCTCATAACTTGCACAAGAAATTTTGGTTTGTTCGTTAGTTATTTCGAAAGAGACGGATTCCTAAATAACACTGCACTATGTAGCGGTCAGGGGGTTTATTCTGCTATGGGAATGGTAAACTGAATGCAGGGTACTTGAGTTACCGACACTATTTCCAGGGGATTCCTCCATCGCATTGAATGACAGACTGCATCACAGCCAATGTCATTGTCCTCGGCTTGCAGTTTAGTTAGGAGAAACTTGATTCTGGGACCAATCAGTCCCACAATCGGAACATCACGCCACACTTCACTCCGCTCACTCCTGACCCCCCCCCCCCCTCCCCAGTAAGTGTCGCGAACTGCGATCATTCTAGAGGTTCTCGAGACTGGAAAAGGTGCTCAGCTTTGGAGTACAGCACTTTAGCCCAATTTCCTTTTCTTTTGTTATTGAAACAAAAAAAATTGACAAAAACACAAAAAATACAATAGAAGGAAGGCAAGGTCAAGTTACAGTATGACAGGGCCTGTGCACGCGCGTGACTCCACAACACATTTTGAGCAAATTCTGAGCCAAGCAACGGATTTTTATAAGACCCACGATGAACGTAATACATCGGTCCTTTTTAATTCACCACCATCGATTACGCCAAGGATGTTGTGCGAACTTCTGAGGTGGGAGCATCACTAGTGGTAAATGAACTACAGTAACATGGTTATTCTGACTCCTTCGAAGAATAAGCGATATGTATTAACGAGAGAGTTTCAGCAGCATAACACACTCTTCGACTTTTTGTCTCTCTCTCTCTGTCTCTGAACCCTGAAGCACTTCAAAGCTGTTTTACAGGCGTCAAAACAATTTATGTACATGGCAGAATGACAAGGAGATCCGGCCGAAAGCTTTCAATCTGACACAAGTAACTTAAGAACAACCTGAGCCAAGACGTGACACTGGAGTACACAACGATCACAAACATACTTTGAAATGCAGCCTCGCGCGTGTGCTAAGAAAAACGTGGAGACTTTATTGCACCTGGCAACTATACACAACAGTGCAAGTTGTTTAAATAGGCTTTACTGTCTATATATTGTACTATATGTACGAATATTTTGTGAGCAGAGTCACTTTTGAGAATTCTCAAAACAAAATTAAATGGTCAATGCAACACGACTGTTTTTGATTCGACAGCTACATATTTCGGTCTACAGATCGACATTCATCAGACTAAACAACCAGGTTTTAACAAGCAGGTGAGAAGTGCAAAATACACCACGTTACGTTTATCGTTGCACCGTGCGTTTTGTGGATTCATTTAATCAACTCACGAACTCACGAACTAATGCACTCATATATTATTTAAAATTCTAAAACTTTTACATTAAAACGCTCCTACATGTTTCGATCATAAGATCATCCTCAGGGAGCGTACACTGTTCCTTGCTAAAGTTAAAGTTTAAAAACACTTAGTGATTAACTTCGTTATGTTAACTTGGTGCTGTGGCAGCATGTCGTGTGTTGTGTGTGGGTCGTACGGTCTGCGTCGTGTGCTGTATAGCGTGAGACTCAGAGGTTAGTGCTGCTGCTGCTGCTGCTATTGCTGCTCTAACCTAACCTAACATAACCTAACCTAACCTATGAGTCTCACGCTATACAGCACACGACGCAGAGCGTACGACCCACACACAACACACGACATGTTGCCACAACACCAAGTTAACATAACGAAGTTAATCACTAAGTGTTTTTAAACTTTAACTTTAGCAAGGAACAGTGTACGCTCCCTGAGGATGATCTTATGATCGAAATATGTAGGAGCGTTTTAATGTAAAAGTTTTAGAATTTTAAATAATATATGTGTGCATTAGTTGATGAGTTAATTAAATGACACTACGTTGTTGTTTTTGTGGGATCCCACAAGTTCCATAAGTTAATTATTTGGGCTTCACGCAAAGGAGACACTTCCAGAGAGCTGGAGGACCGAACTGGATTAACGTAAGAGATTAGACAAACGAAAGGTAACTGGAGCCATGGAACTGCATCATAAACGTTCACGGGCCAACGACAGGTCTATAAAGGATTTGGGGTCCAATGCAAGCAATAAATTCTATAAATTTGCAGAGGTTTGGAAATACGTAGAAACACTAACGTCGTTATTTCGAGAAAGAGCGATTTCTATTCCAGTCGCAAAAACTGCACGTTACGGGCGTTTAGTGGACTGAGTATGGTTCCCGTATTTTCCTTATTCCCTCGAGCATAATGAGGCTTTTGACTTAAGTTTAGTCTCCTTCCATCTCTCTGCCCCTCCTAATGCTTATGTCACACAAACTTACTCCATCATTACTGATTTGCATTTCTACTATCTGTTAATCCTTCCGGACCAATGCCAAATACCAAACAGAATAAATGCGTTCCAAATTAAAGTATTCACGATCGCCTTCCTGTTCGACATGATGGAAAGGTCGGCGGGCAGACACTGGGATGGATGGATGGATGGACAGACAGACAGACAGACCAGCAGATAGGTTTAAGACAGATGAGAGGGAAGTCTTGCATAAATTCAATCGGTCAGGACCAGTAGCTTCTATTGAAGCAGGTTCAGTGGACAGGAAGTATGTATTTACAGTGCTGGCGCGTCAATCAGCAAATGCAAAAAGTTGTGCAATTACAACAGCCCCCCCCCCTCACAATTATGCACACAGTAAACAGACATAATTGCAGCGAAGAATAGCTGCGAGCAACTCAATCGGTTGGAACATGAATATTCCTTTAATTGCAATAACTCGATAGTATTCGCAGAAGCACACAGCAGAGTTAAAAACTGGAATGTATTTATAGTCAGTATAAAGGCTAGGTTATGGGCTGGATGATCCACGGTTCGATTTTCTGGCAATTGAAAGATGCCTGTCTCTTCTCAAAAATGTACAGACTGGCTCTGAGGCCCACACAGCTTCCTACTCAATGGGTACTCAGGCTCCGCCCCCCCCCCTCCCTCCCGTGTTAACGCGGCCGAGTCATGAAGTTGACCGCTCACCTCCAACTAGTGCTGAGGTTAAGAATTAGTGGATCCATAACTCTACTCCCCCTATACGACTTCATGGCGTAAAGAGGGATAACTTCCCTTTATTTTATAAGTGTCTTTCAAATACTGCATACTTGAAGCAATCGAGGAAGGTTAAGGACAACTTCAGTTAGTAGAGCCAATGTCCCAACCATAAATGGTATACCAGACGCCATGGCGATATCCCTATGATTTCACAAACACGAAACATGAGCGTTAACCTTTTGGCGCCGGAATTTTTTTTTTAATTTTAGCACACCCTGTATATAAAATGTGAATAATACAGGAACCAAATAAGTTAGAATTATGAAACAAACTGCATTTTGAAGAGAAAAGAACGGAGAGTCTATACCATGTTTAAAATATTCAGTACCTATATTTCTTTAATAAATATATAAAATGCAACGTTTAGAGGTTAGCGGTGCGGTACGACCACTATAGGGGTCGTTAGACGTATCACTGCAGCGCGACCTTCTGTTCAGTGGCTCCCGGGGTGACGACCGCCCCCAACAGAAATTACGAACTTCATCGCACCCATTTATTGTATTTCCTATAACTATTTAAAAATACTCGAGCGCAGAAAACCTTTGTTTTACGTTTAAAATATTCATTTTGCCGCTCCTTGGACTGCGCCGCTCGGGGGCGGCTGCACCACATGACCCATCCAGCTATGCCCTTGAGCCTGCTCGATTTGTATGGGCAGATAACCGACTTCATACTCAGACGGAAGGCTGGATGTAATCACTGAAGCTTCTCGTGTATTCCTCAGTCCCTCCAGGCAAATTAGCCGATCCCGGTTATAACGACATCCCGTATAAAGTGTCACATGTCCTGTGGTACCAATTAATTCCTCACTGTTAATCATAACATTATAGTCCTCGGTTAGAACAATTCTCGTTTATAACTACACAAAATATGCATTGCCTTTCGTGACGTTATTATCGCGTTCGACTGTATTTCGATATCCCTAACATGGGCCACAAGCGCTTCCTTCTACATCATACACGATCATCCTGCCATGCCAATTTCGACAGTATGCAGCGTAACATCAATCCAGAAACAACTTCTGCCTTTCTTAGTTTCATCACGCCTTTAAAAAACGTAAAGTTGTCCTTGTCCACGTCAAGAAGGCACAGAGGGAAACAGAGGTGAAGGTCCACTCATTTTTAACCCTCGGCACTAGATTGAGGTGAGTGGTTAACTTCATGCTCCGGCCACCTTAACTCGGCATTGAACTCCGGTACCAACCGAATAAGAGGCTACATGGACCGCGGAAACAACCCGGCCGGTTTTGGAGAACATACAAATACCTTGCCCCTAACGGGATTCGAACGTCGGGCCGTCCAGCCAGTAGCCTAGTATTACACCGACTAGACCAGCCTGGGTCCCTGTCTCGCCAGCAACACAAATTGCAAAAGCTTGGTAATTCTGTCGTAGGTACGTTAGTAACAAAATGAACACCAGGTGGCAGGAACAAAATGGGGTATTTGGAGCTATGCTTGAGTCGATACTGCAATTTAAGCTTTGCTGGAAAGCAGCAGTGTGTACTATCAATATTTTATCACCAAAAGTTCTGTTTTTCCAAAACCCTCCCAGAAACTCGTCAATTACGACGTACATATTCAGTAAAATAGTAATTTCAAAATGTCTCTCCCTGGCGATAGTGTATTAGAGCAAAACTGTGACGAAGGCGGGCACAGTGTAACCAAGTATGATGTACATCTGAAATTTCAACAATATCTTTTTTTTTTTAATGGCTCAACTGCCCCTAGTGCGCCAAGACTTCATCATGGTCGAGGCTTCAATATCACACTCAGACACACCACATTCGGTAGGACTCCTCTGGACGACTGACCAGCCCGATGCAGAGACCTCTACCTGACAACACTCACAATAGACAGACATCCATGCCCCATGCGGGATTCGAACCCGTAATCCCAGCAAGCGAGCGGCCTCAGACTCACGCCTTAGACCGCGGGGCCAAGGGGATGGGCGTTTCGAAAAGGTTTACGCGGGAAAACTACAAAGCGTGAAGTTCATACATCTGTAATGTTCTCCATTTCCCTCTTTCAGCTCTGACAGAACAGTCTTCGACATATCAAACTGAGCTCGCTGCCGATAAGACTGATTTCCCCATCGATACTTTTCTTGCCTGTAAGAAAAACCTGCATGAATCTCTTAATTCACTACTTCTCAGAATTATGACATGGGATGAACTTTAAATCTGACTTCAGGTGGTGTGCGCCAAACTTGTGTGTCCAGTGGGTGACTGCCAGGCTGCAAGATGACATGCAGGTTATGCACCATCTATCCAACATGGCGAGAGGAGAAGACAGACCCGTTATTATTCTGAACTCCGCTTCATTCTGTGCATAGCAGCGGACATATGGAAGTCTTTGAAACAAACACACTTTCCAAATGCGTTCCGCACTTGTATACATAATTGGTCTTACTGTCCATTTACTCTGCAAGGCTCTATTATTGCTTTACTAATCACATTACATAAGTTACATCGCACGGCAAATCGGAATTTAACTTATTTCTGATATGAGAACTCGTTCGTGCTCATTCAGTGCTGGAGCAGAGTCCACCCACTATCTTACCAGGGTGTGATAATGTGCTGCCTGGTCAGAGCTACCGCACACCGCAGATGGTGATAAAAATGAGAAGGGAGCCATGGTGGAATGGTGATTAGCAGGGGAAACCTGAACTAACTTGAACAACCCCCCGCTTGAGAGTCACTTCTTCCGTCACCTGTGATTGAACCAGAGTCTCGACAGTGAGAATCCGGCATTTAATTGCCTGCGCTGGTACGACCATCTTTGCCTTGTACACACATGAAAATGTTCTGTAGTAAAGCTGTATAAGTTAATGAGGTGTAGAATAAATTCAGTAAAGTATCTACCAGTTTTTGTACGGTGCGGCATTTTTTGGAAAAGTGAAGCGAAATGAGCTCCATATACAGCTGGGCACATACGAATACAAAATAATTCCTTCCAGTAACTTCCAGTCAACCCAAAAACACGTAACTAATTAAAGATATGTTCAGTTCTTGTGCAGCTGAAACATGCGACTGCCGCAGTATCGTGCATTAAGGAAACTACTCACAATAAAATATACATTTTATTATGTGACTTCAGTTATTATATCCTTTGGTAATGTTAATCTCCCCGTATACGTGTGTGTGTGTGTTGAGTGAGTGAGTGAATGAGTCATAACTCAGTTGCCATGGTTCTCTACGAGATATCGGCTGTGGTCGAAGAAAAAGTTTTTATATGCGAGACAAAGCGAGTTCTCTGAGAGGCGCAAGCTGAGACTCAAGAAATATGTGAGCACTGAGAACACCGGGCTTGACAACACCACCAGATGACAGCACTTCGGCAGATGAAATTAACGCTTGGTTTTCTCGAAGAAGAAACGACCGACGATAAAGGCAGAACAGCGTGAATATTATGACAGCCGTCATATGACGGCACGTGGGTATTAGGAGTGATGGTGATGATAAAAACGAGGAAAGAGGAGAAGAAGAAGGAGGAGGAGGAGGAGAAGAAGAATGAGAAGGAGAAGAATAAGAAGAATAAGAAGGAGGAGGAGGAGGAGAAAAAGAAGATGATGATGATGATGATGAAGGGGAGGAGGAGAAGGAGGAGGGAGGAGGAGAAGAAGGAGGAGGAGGAGGAGAAAGAGAATAAGAAGGAGAAGAAGAATGTGGAGGAGGAGGAGGAGGAGGAGGAGGAGAAGAATGAGGAGAAGAATAAGAAAGAGGAGGAGGAGGAGGAGGAGGAGGAGAAGATGATGATGATGAAGGGGAGGAGGAGAAGGAGGAGGGAGGAGGAGAAAGAGAATAAGGAGAAGAAGAAGGTGGAGGAGGAGCAGAAGGAGGAGGAGGAGGATTGGTTCATGAAATATGTGGGCCCCATAAGAAAATATTAAGCGTGAAATTCGTTCAGCGCTGCAAAGCACCAAGTCAATAACTTGAGGTGAGAAACCTCATTCCCAATAGCCATTTGGAATGTAGACGCAGAAAAACAGCTCCAAGCGCCACTAAGAACTGAACATGAAGAAAATGCGGCCATTTGCATTTCATTATGAGCCTACAGATATAATGGTTTCATATCATACCCTATAAGCCCTCTCTTCATACAAGACTTTGGGAGTGAAATAACGCGGTCGAGTGAGCAGCAGTCCAGCCTCGTATTCGAGAAGTCCTGGGTTCAAACATCGACCACGTGGCTGGTTACCCCTAACATAGTTTTCTGTAGCTTTCCGCCGTCTGTCCTTTGCCACGCCATAACAGTGCCTCAAGTTAAGACACGACAGCTTATCTCAACACACCTTCAATTTATTATTCACTAATTAGCTCAACATTCCACGCCATATAATCTGCAGCACAGGCGTCATTAGGACAAGTATAATACAACAAGTTTAGGACACGCATCAGTTCCCCCAGCCCGGCCCATCACAAGAGACACAAATTTTTAACTAACTCCATGGAGCAATATCCTTCTTGAGAAGCTCACAGCTCCTTAGTTAAGTCAAGAAATTCCCCCCATTTTATGAAGCCAGATGTTAAATGCCGTATGCAAAAGAGCCTCTCACTTGTACCTATCCTGAACCATATGACTCCAGTCCATGCCCTCCAATTCCAAATATTTAAAATACATTTTAATATTATCCTACCATCCACGGTTAGGTATTCCAAGTGGCCTTTTTCAGACTTCACCACCAAAAACCCAGTACACATTTCTCTCCTCCCCTTGCGTGCCACATGCGTCGTCCATCTCATTATCCTTCATTTTATTACCCGAATATTATCTGGCAAGCAGCCAACTGCTACCTCCTCCTTCTGAGACCCAAATACGTGGGTCACTTCAAGTTCTACACACTGTACGTTTTCTCTCTAAAAATGAATTTATTTTACAAAATACATTTACAGGCCTTCAATGTAATCTCCACTGTGCTTTATCACAGCGGTCCAACGTTTGGGCAAGTCTTGTATTGCTGTCAGGACGCCTTCGTTGTTGATGCGTCTGATTACTCGGGTCACCTCATTAGACACCTCCTCAATGCTTCTGAAGC
>Ga0131853_10027428_pt1 | contig 10223 bp, 5 predicted proteins | sample TergutLab28metaG_FD_92764 | JGI IMG/M metagenome (GOLD analysis project Ga0131853, IMG submission 92764) | Labiotermes labralis P1 segment gut microbial communities from Petit-Saut dam, French Guiana - Lab288 P1 (version 2) (version 2) | ecosystem: Host-associated > Arthropoda: Insects >... | reverse complement strand
TCTGGTTTCCGAAATACCTATAAATTCAATTTTGTTTAGAAAATCTCTTTCTCTCGAACACAATCAGTAGGTTCTTCCCCAAAATTTTATTTGAGAACAGTAAGAGATCTGGTTTCCGAAATATTGTGTTTTTTCTTTGAATAAAAAATGAATATCAAAGTCTAGACAACTATCAAATAAGTGTAGCATTCGAGCGTCAGAAACCTGTCGAAATGAGTTAAAAGTTCTCTCTTTTTCTCTCTCTTCCCACTCTTAACGCTTAATGATACATTCACGACCGACAGATAGCATTTCATATTTTATGCTCTTTAAGTCAAAGGAACACAGACATTATAACGCAATAAGTATGGCACATTTGTAATTAATAAAAGTATCTATGGACTTTACAATATTTTCATTATATTCTTTTGGAAGTTCATAATTAAAACCTTTTCAGAGTAACGTTTCGTCCAGCCGTCCTCAAATTCGCGTATCAGGAAACCAAGTTAAATACAACAATTTCGCCGACCCTCATATTTTATTAATTGTACTTCTTGGCCCCGACAATTCAGAGAGCACACAATGACAAAAAAAGCAAGTATAATCTTAGAACCGTTGATAACGTATTAGTATTTTATTCATCACATTGGTAATAAAAAGAACTGTAGAAAAAATCAAGCTTTTTCAGAAAATCTCAGCACTTCGTCAGACGTTCGTAATTCACATTTTGGGAAAGAATTGGTTAAGCCATGTGGTTAAATTGTGGGACTGCGTTGTAATATCAGTAAATATAACAAAAATATATTCACATAATTTGTTTTAATAGCCTCATTTTTGTTTCTAATTCTAATATGAATATTAAAAAAAACCTTGCTAAACAACTACGCAGTAATTAAAATGGTGTAATAGTTTTTCATTTGCATTGAAGTTTAGTGATAAAGCAATTAATTAGAACGAATACTAGGTTAGGCATTATTGCAAATAGCCCCATTCGCTGGGCTACTTCCATTGTTTCTCCTGCGCTCCAAATAAAGCTGAGGCGTCTGCCGTAGAAGGAGTTTATACAAGAAATATTAGTTTGAAGAAATCCAACAAGATGCAGCTGTATGCAGATATTTATTTACTGCTAAATTACTCTACATGTTTCGAGCGTCCATCGCAACCACCATCAGGAGTGTATAAAACTCTAGTTGCAGCCTCTGGTACAGATGGTTGCGATGGACGCTCGAAACATGTAGAGTAATTTAGCAGTAAATAAATATCTGCATACAGTTGCATCTTGTTGGATTTCTTCAACCTAGAATTACGATGCACGGAACTGCAAGTATATAAAAAAAACAATAAATGCTGTCGTAAATTCGTAAGAGAATTTCCCGATGCGTCATTTGCACATGGGAAAACAATTTAGCAACACGTTAAATGTTTTCGAGCAACAGGTTCCACAGCAGAAAGTAAGAGAAGACGCGTAAGGCAGGGGTCACTGAAGAAAAACTGAGCGAAATTGATATTGGACTGAAGGCGTCTGCAAGAAAATATATGGCGCGACTTCCACAGTACATGTGTCGTCGTCTATTTACAGAAAAAACGACGCTGTTTTTGCATCCCTCTACGCCAAATGTGGTTCAGAAAAACTACGTAGAAGATGACGAAGAAAGACTGAATTTTGTGAAGTGGTACCTTCAGGGGGTGTACGATGAATTTTGTGAAGTGGTACCTTCAGGGGGTGTACGATGAATTTTGTGAAGTGGTACCTTCAGAGGTGTACGTTGAATTTTGTGAAGTGGTACCTTCAGGGGGTGTACGATGAATTTTGTGAAGTGGTAACTTCAGGGGGTGTACGATGAATTTTGTGAAGTGGTACCTTCAGGGGGTGTACGATGAATTTTGTGAAGTGGTACCTTCAGGGGGTGTACGGTGAATTTTGTGAAGTGGTACCTTCAGGGTGTGTACGAAGAATTTTGTGGAGTGGTACATTCAGGGGTGTACGATGAATTTTGTGAAGTGGTACCTTCAGGGGGTGTACGACGAATTCGAACTAAGGATATTACTGTGTATAAAATTCCATGTCACAACTCGGATTGTTATGGCAAGCTATTGAGGCTGGTGTTCCATGTGCTATGAATGCATCCAAAATCGCCGTAACACATCTGACACCACAAGTTCTTACCGGTGTGAAAGGAATATTCTGACACCTCTGTTTAAACACCGGGCCAATTACGAAAGACTATTTGCCGTTTCCAACAAAAGTATACAACACATCACACCGCGCAAAATTTCGAGAACCTTCTTTAAATATGTTAATTAAAACCTGAACCTAACTTCAGTATATTAAAATGTGGGGTCCCCACTAATGGCAGAACGGAACTGCAGCGAACGCTTTCCTGCCTGCCTGTCTGACTGGAGCAGAGCCTTCCAAACTACAGTGACGTGTGACGACACTTGAAAAATTCCTCGTCACAAACAGACGTTCTACCTCACGGACGGACTGGATGACTGACTGGCTGGCTACCTGAATGATTAATTAGATGAATGAGAAGTGGGAGAGTTTTCAGTAAGCAATAAACTTAATTATTTTATAGTGACTTCGGTCAATGTAGCGTAAAATCACTTAATGTAAGGTGTGCTGTCAGTTTCGGTTATCAAAGCCAAAATTTTAAATTAAAATTCCTTCTCCAAAACCAAAAATTTGCGAGGTAATTTTTAGTGCGATATAATCTTATAGAAATAAGTAGTTTTCATAGCATCAAAATAATACCCATTTATGAAAAGTATACAGTATGTCAGTACATACGAGCTTAACATATCCTAAGTAACACTTTTCTTGTACTTTTCATTTAAAAGACAAATTCGTGAAACTGCTTAGCCCATACAGAACTGGGTAAAGACTGCGTGCAATGTTCATTTTTATATGCTACTATTTTTCAAGTCGTTAATAACACTTGGCAATTAACTCGAAAATAACTTACAAAGTGTTAAGATTTATCAGAGTGTCCATTTTGTACAGCGTAGTGGAAAAGCTTTAATTCTAGTCATTCAAATATATACATTGCATTTGTTGATTTAATGGGGCCCCTTTTTCGAGGCGGGTTTTATCACGTTCAGATCAAATGAAAACGTTAAATATCTCTATTGACTCTCGAAACTCTCTTAAGAAAGTAACAAGTAAAATGCAGTAAATATGAACTTACACGAGTAACTTCCACAAACGCCATTACCCACTGGTTCTATTTCTTCCGTTCAGACCTCATACAGTTCATTCCACAGATAAACCAAATCTCGAATAAGATTATTAAATAAATATTTTCACCATTGATGTAACTGAACACCCAAAATGAAAACTTGAGGTCCGCAAACATTTGCAGAACGACCCTAATCCAAACTAATTACAGAGATTCAACCCTGCCTCGCACAGGATGTAGCCTGTCTACATTATGGAGAACAACAGGTGCTCTGCAGGGAATACTCAAAATGCAAATTTCCTTAATATTGTGTCATGAAGCATGTCAAAAATAACCAGTCTTCATTTTATAAAAGCTATCCGCCTGTCAGTTATTTTAAATGTCTCAAAATACTTTATGTGTCGTCCCAAAGACAAAAATAGTCTTGAGGGTTGTTTGATCGTGCATCTTCCTCATGAAATAAAGTGAAATGTCAACTTGATGCAACTAGGTAATTTTATTGATGTATTCTTAGCTCGACATGTTTCAGGTACATAGGCACATCATCAGGAGCATTAGATGTTGAGTTGCAGAAAACCATATGCTGCAACTCAACATCTAATGTTCCTGATGATGTGCCTATGTACCTGAAACATGTCGAGATAAGAATACATCAATAAAATTACCTAGTTGCATCAAGTTGGCATTTCGCTTTATTTCATTCAAAAATAATCTTGTCTGCCACTTAATGAATCATGACCCTTTTCGCTTATATTAACACAAACGTCCACAACCTAACAATTGGTGTAGTAGACAGTGAGAGAAGCAAAGGTGTACATATTTTAAGCAGTCTTACTTCCTACAATCTGAGCAGCTTTACATTCTACAGTCTGAGCATTACCTAGCACTATATGGGAAGACTTTGAATGTATCTACCAACGTCATCATCTGTTTATACACTGGAAAAGTATTTCCTTCTAATGGCATAATACCACAACTATCAACATCATAAATAAATGTGAGATCAAATTGGCAAATACGAACAAACTTTTGAGACTCTTATATACACAACAAATATAATTGATACTGTAGTTTAACAAATTTATGTGTTATTATGAATTATGGAAGTCATTTTATGTTTTATTCTCGGTTTAAGAATTAATTAACTAATTAATTTTGGAATGTATACATATCACTCACAAGTACATCATTTCACGACTTTATGAATATTTTAAGTCGCTTTCTTACATATAAATAATCTTTCCAATTTCTGTTGCTTTCTTCAAACTCTTTTGCTGCTGTGAATTGTAATTCAGCTCCAGTCAAAACGCATCTAATAAAATCGCAAATTTTAAGAATTTCATCTGCCTTACACAATTTTAAAAACATTATAAATTCTATGCACAATCTCTTAAATATCAAATAATTTGTCTATGTTGGTTTCCTTCAGGGAGATAGAGATTCCATTACCCATTGCGTGGGAGTTCGGTTGGGCCCCGCATTCCGTCTGCACTCTTTAGAGAAGTGGCGAATTTCTTATCCATGCTGGGAGTAGAACAACGGTACCTCGGCAATGTAGCCCACAGCCTAGTTGAATACTGACTGCGTCATTCCCGCTTCTTTTTGGTCAAAATAATAATTACATAAGCAGCAATGTCGCTGGGGCTAATATGTAAGTAACGCTGACAGGAAAGTACATCACAGGTCTTTGAAATGCACATTTCTGTGTGCACATGTGTACAGTAAAAGGTAAAGGTAAAGTGATCCCGTTACAGGCCCGGTATGACCCAGGGTGTGGGTAGAGGTATAGCTCTACTCCTCCATGACCGCGGCACTAGAAGGGGTGAGTGGTCAGCAGCAAGCCCCGGCCGCACTTTACTCCCAGGAAAGACCCGGTACCCATTTTACAGGAGTCTGGGTGGGCCCCAGGGCCGGTCTAGACGGGCGAAAAATCTCTTCCCCACCAGGATTCGACCTCGGACCGTCCAGCCCGTAGTCAGTCGCTATACTGAGCTACCTGGCCGACACATGTGCATAGTTTTCACTCAAAAGAACAAGCAAAGGTATGCAAATACTAACTAAGTCACTGACACCTAGTCCATGAGAGGTTAATTTTCTCTCGCCCAGCCAAGAAATCCTTCGCCTTTGATTGGCCACGGCCGTACACAGGCCCTTTACAAAAACTGCCATTAGACCTGAGTCTGATCCGGACAAATACAGAAAACAAACTCAGATTTACGTCTTCAATATTTATTATTATTGGTTTATTTCATTGCCCCTCCTAATAATGGACAAGTTTATTATGCTTATGTTAGGCTCAACATATTTCGGGCACCATTATGCCCATCATCAGGAGCTCACGACGATAGCGTTGGTTACCACATAGGGCGTCTGGTTCTCGAGTTGCTGCTGGTTGGAAGCTAATTGCAGCCAGGATGGATGAGTGTCCGGACCGAAGGCTGTAACAGCCTTCGGTCCGGATCCTGCCTGCACTAAACCTCCAACCAGCAGCAACTCGAGAACCAGACGGCCTATGTTGTAACCAAACGCTATCGTCGTGAGCTCCTGATGATGGGCATAATGGTGCGCGAAACATGTTGAGCCTAACATAAGCATTATAAAGTAATAAGTGGCATCTAGTTGGATTTTATTTTTCAGTTAATGGAAAAGTTTATTTATATTTCCATCGGTTCAGTTCCTATGCTTTTAACTTTTGCATATCTCGGCTGTATTTCCGTAAAAGAATCTTTCAGTAAGCATCACTCGTGGAGATTATTATTATTATTATTATTATTATTATTATGCAAAGTTGATATTTTCGAATCAAAAATTCTTTAGACGATTCAAAATAGATTTCTATATTTCTACCATAAGTTATTCAATTTTGAGGTAACAAGTTTAGTATCTGAAGTCCCATACATTTCGGTGCTCTTTAGAAATCTGATCTAAAGCCAAGAAACGTTTTTTTATTTTCTTTTGAATCTGAAGTTACTTTTTCTGTAGGGTGAAAACATTCACATGAAAGACCTCCTCAATAAACAATTCTGTGATAAATGTTTTCTGTCTAAGTAATAATTGATATTCTTTAATTAAACAAAAATTATTGAGATTCTGTTAAGAGTTCCGTGGTAACGGAATATTAAGCGATCTTGCATGTCGGAGGAAAAACTCCTTTTCAATTTCTCTTCGTACCAGAAGTCTTACTTGGTAAGTAAATAACTCTATCAAATTATTTGCTTTTGTTTATTCGGTAAAACCAGGTAAAGGCATTATTAATTGCATAAATTGGCAAAGGTTTCCTTTTGCTCTTCTGCGAATAATAATTACTTTTGTTTTGATGATTATTTGATGAAATGTTATGATAATTCGACCACTCGCAAAGCTTAATGTACGCAGCTTTTCTTGAATTTATTACGCTCTATGGTCAAGACGTGAGATCCAATTTCTTCTTTTGTCCTTCCCGAGAAACGCTGTAGATAAAAAAAATATATTGCAACAGACCTAAAGCTTTCAACAAACTTACACAATCAGTCCCCTCAATAATAATTACGGCATAATTGACACTGATACATGTAACATATTGATTTACCAAAAAATACGCTTTACAAATAGAGTTACAAAATAAATCTTAATAGCGTAAGTGTCTAGAGAGAGTAGCTGTAAATTTGTTGACATCAGAAAGTACTTACTCCTCAAGAAATCTCGTAAACTAAGAAAGAAAAATTGGGCATAAATTAATTTTTCCCAAACTGAATACTTAAGCACTGAAAAGAAACGTACTTTTCTATGCAAAATCGTTCTTGGATCTTCAAAAATACTTCATATTTCTTAAATCACGTTAAGAAGCAACTGATACTCTTATTTAATTCGCAACTTTAATCGGGAATTCCACATACCTTACTAATTCTACCACTTCATTGCATCAGTCACTAGCCTTTACACAACTTCTTCAAACTGGCAGTGCTAATTAATTTCCAACAACAAACAGAAAGTTGTATAGCTACTCGGAAACAAAAACTGTATCTATGGAATGCGCGTAAGTGGCAACTGATCTGCATTTCAGATGCCATAGAAAATTGAAATAAATTTTCCTAATTTTGTTCTTATAAAGGAAAATCATCCTCTGTGCTTGTAAAATCAAATCTTAAACCGCATGGTAATTAAATTGTAATCTCACTAACAAAAATTTATCTTCTTAAGACAGTATTGCCACGTTCTTAGTATTAACAAGATATTTTCTATATATTGCATTAATACATTTAATACAACCTTCCATAGGTCAGAGATACTAACTTCATGTCAAGCTAAAACTGTGAGCTTCCCAATATCAACTACATTTTATCTCACTCCACAGCAGGTCACGATTTCTCAACACACCCGTTTTCAACAAACAATCTTATCATTAGAGATTAACTAAAGCGTCAGGCGGTAAAGGTGAGTTGGTGTTCACTTTAACTGGCTCAGGCAAATTGTTAAAAATACCATTATAGGTTTTTATTAAAATTTAACCATATTTATAAACTGTCTGCAGATTAGCCTCTAGCAAACTGCGTATTTAATCAAATAAATATAAGGTCCGTATCGAGTACTGTAAGACAGTAACTTGTATTTTCGTAAATAATGGTATGTTAAGCATTTCCATCTAGTTATGTCCAGCATTATTACCTCACTGTTCAGACTCTTCAAATTTATTTTTCACTCCTACATGAATTACATTAATGCGTTACGTTCCACGAAAATTACTGGAAGAAATTATGTATTTCCCATACAATTATTCTGAGGTTCTGTAGGACACCAAACATAACGTTCACACTCTAAAAACAGAATAATTTTTTTTTAAATGAAGATAATCTTGTGGAAGTCAGATGTCTCTGGGGTAGTTCTATCCTGCCCCCAGCACGCATAGGGAAGCCCATTCTGACCGCAGCGCCGCCTCGAATGCCGCTAGCGCCTCTTCGTTCAGCTGATGATGGCGTAGCAGCGACGTTCCGTTGAACGAACGGAATAACCTCAAATGATGCTGGGGGGAGGCCTTGGATCATAGGCCGGAGCCAGAATCCAGCACCTGCAGGGACTTTGTGATTACCTCATCCTGGAAAAGTACGTGAGACTTGAAATTTTCATGGTGGTAAATATCAAGACTAAATTCTTCTAAGAGGTGTTGTCATGTAGTTTAGTAGATAGATAAAACGTTTATATTACAGTGTATAAAATAAACATTCTATCACACATACATTTAGCCCTTTTTATGTCCTGTTGTCCGTGCATCTCTATATAAAATCGGGTATGCAGGATTGCATCCTGCATACCAGACAGAAAGCTATACAGAATAACAAGTACCATGTGTCGCATAAATACAGTTGTTCCTCCTGATGATGAACCTGGAGAGGTCCGAAACATGTAGAGGTTATAAATAAAATTGATGAAATACACTAAGAATAAATCGTGCACCAAGTTGGTTTCATCAACAAGAAAAAAATTTAGCCCTCTTTATTTACAACATAATTTCCAGCATGTTTCTTCCAAAACAAGACTTGACAACAAAACTGCAAATACACGGAAAGTCATTCCACTACAAACAGTGCGCTATTAATTCGTGCCATCTAACTAACATGTAGAAGACAGTCTCTTGAAAATACATTAAAATATTTAATATAAGCTAAAATAACAAGTAGTGATGCTTAATCAAACCTACATTTAAAGGTGTGGAGGAATTGCTTAATATATATATATATATATATCCGATATATATATATATATCGGAAAGTATCTGCGTATTTTTAAATGTTGAGTATCTATATTTTCTGTTATCCAGATAAAAACTTTGGCTGCGTTGTTTTCCTCTTCTTCTATTTTATAAATCTTCTGCAAAGCATCTTTTATATAGTTTCATTTTTTCAAATTCTATAAAGAATTAATACAGTCCCCATGGAACAACTCTTCTCCCACTAGACGGATTTCAATAAAACGAAATATTTGAGTATTTTTCGAAAATCGGTCAAAAAATTCAAGTTTTATTAAAATTTGACAATACTAAACAGATACTTCACGTGAAGACCAATGTACGTTGTTTAACATATCTCGCTCTTCTTCTTACAATGAGAAATATTGCATACAAATTTGTAGTGGAAATCAAAACACACACAAACTATGTTCAATAAACTTTTTTTTTAATAGTGTCGTTTATGAGATAATATAGAGAAATATTTAGAGCCGGAGAGGCCATAGATGGCAAATGGCGCATGCGCATTGCATGCTGGATACCAAAGGCTACAAACAGACGCTCATAATATATAACACATTTCTTTTCACTGCAACGATGGTTGCACAAAAAATCGTCGATGTTACGTCATACGTACATTACCTGTCTTGTTACATCATTACAAAGCATTTTAGGCCAGGCAGTGTTTTGACTGGTACGGATTGGGACCTGTTAGGCGCAATTATATCCCTGGTGGGAAAATAAACTATTCGATATTGCTCAAGAAATCTAGTTGAATTGGTATTTGGGGTCCGTTCCTAGGGATAAGTCAGATTTAACGTCCGTTTGATTATCCCGCAACACAGTTACGAATTTTCACTACTCTCACCCGTTGAACACGAGCATTATCTCGGAAAAAAATTACAGGATAATATGTAGCCGTTGCTAATCGACACTAACACACATATTACAATCACACAGCCTGCGTTTAAATTACGTATTTTTATTGATAACTTTCCTCTACCGATTATACCACAGTAACTAATCGATTAGATGTAGGAGCACACTGGGTGACGAATATGAATGCTGCGGAGTAATCTTACAACGAAACAAGACGGACAATGAAGTAATGTGAAATGCCAGCTTGATGCAATTAGGTAATTTTTATTGATGTATTCTCAACTCTACATGTTTCAGGTACATAGGCACATAATCAGTAGCATTAGATGTTGAGTTGCAGCATATGGTTTTCTGCACCGTAGGCACGGCACCATCCGCACCGTACACACGACCTACACAGCGGCTCTCAAGACCACCACCCATCCAAAAACTCGGTGCAGAAAACCATATGCTGCAACTCAACATCTAATGCTCCTGATGATGTG
>Ga0131853_10027427_pt1 | contig 10223 bp, 6 predicted proteins | sample TergutLab28metaG_FD_92764 | JGI IMG/M metagenome (GOLD analysis project Ga0131853, IMG submission 92764) | Labiotermes labralis P1 segment gut microbial communities from Petit-Saut dam, French Guiana - Lab288 P1 (version 2) (version 2) | ecosystem: Host-associated > Arthropoda: Insects >... | reverse complement strand
TTGTTAAAGTTGTTCCCAAATATTTAAACTCCTCCACCCTCTCGAAGGTACTATTATCAATCCTCACACTGTGATTTTGTCCTGCATTCTGATCTCGAGACATGACCATGTACTTAGTTTTATCAGCACTTACTTCCATTCCAATCTCCCTAGCAGCAGCTACTAAAGCTTCTGCATTTTCCTTTAGATTATGTATACTTCCTCCCAGTATATTAACATCGACGGCATAAGCCAGCAGCTGATGTGTACCATTTAGTTTCAATCCATCCTGGTTTACCTGAACCCTCCTAATGGCCTAATCTAAAGCAAAGTTAAAACCTTGGCCGTTAATTGCCGTCTAAAAGTGATTGCAGTTTTTTATCGCAAGTGCCAAAAATTTTAATTTTGTCCGCAACCAAAATAAATATAATAAAAACTGGAAAAAAATTCTTATGCGGAGTAATGGATAGGACAGACTCATGACATCCCAATGTGACACCCAAAACGTTAAAGTAACAAACTTCTACCCCATCCGTGCTATATGTGCGCCCATCTTTTTTCACCATAGTGATGGTCACTGCAGCAATATTTGTGAAGATAAAATATTATGTGGTGTACGCGGGGGCGCAGTTGTTTGAGGCATTGCGCTGAAAGCCGGAAGTTCGCGGGTTCGATTCCTGATGGTGTCACAGGAATTTTTCATTTTCATAATCCTTCCAGCCGCACTATGGCCCTGGGGTTGACACAGTCTCTAAAAGGAATGTGTACCAGGAATATTTCCTGTGGAATAAAGGCGGCCGGTGCATAAGGCTGATAACGTTACCAAATTCATATGCCGGGTTAGCTTGAAATCTGGGAGCCACAACCCCCTGGAACCCACAGGGCTTCTCAAGGTCTGTCATGTGAATGATTTTCACAATATTACGTATTTCTTCATTAGATCCTGTAAATTTTTAGTCGCTCTAGATATAGACGTGCATGGTTATTGTAAACAACAGTACGTTTAAATTGTGGGCCCGGCAGCTCAGTCGGTGTAGCGACTGGCTACCGGCTGGACGGTCCAGGGATCTAATCCCGGTGGAGGGCGAGACATTCCACACCTTTCCAGACTGGCTCTTGGACCCACCCAGCCTACTGTACAATGGGTACCGGGTCGTTCTCGGGGTAAAAAGCGGCCGGGGCGTGACGTTGACCCCTCACCACCTTCTAGTGCCGCGGTCATGGATGAGTAGAGCTATACCGCTACTCCCCCTATGTGCCGTACGACCTGTACAGAGCCTCAGTGCCTGTACAGTAGAGCTATAACTCTACTACCCCTATGGACCTTACGGCCTGTACAGAGCCTCAGTGCCTGTACAGTACAGCCACACCTCTACTCCCCCTATGGACCGTACGGTCTGTACAGAGCCTCAGTGCCTGTACAGTAGAGCTATACCTCTACACCCCCTATGGACCGTACGGCCTGTACAGAGCCTCAGTACCTGTACAGTACAGCTATACCTCTATTCCCCTATGGGCCGTACGACCTATAAAGAGCATCAGTGCCTGTACAGTACAGCTATACCTCTACTCCCCCTATGGGCCGTACGGTCTGTACAGTACCTCAGTGCCTGTACAGTACAGCTATACCTCTACTCCCCCTATGGGCCGTACGGCATGTACAGAGCCTCAGTGCCTTTAGAGTAGAGCCATACCTCTACTCCCCCTATGGACCGTACGGCCTGTACAGAGCCTCAGTACCTGTACAGTACAGCTATACCTCTACTCCCCCATTGGGCCGTACGACCTGTAAAGAGCATCAGTGCCTGTACAGTACAGCTATACCTCTACTCCCCCTATGGGCCGTACGGTCTGTACAGTACCTCAGTGCCTGTACAGTACAGCTATACCTCTACTCCCCCTATGGGCTGTAGGGTCTGTACAGGACCTCAGTGCCTGTACAGTACAGCTATACCTCTACTCCCACTATGGACCGTACGGCCTGTACAGAGCCTCAGTACCTGTACAGTACAGCTATAGCTCTACTCCCCCTATGGGCCGTACGGTCTGTACATACCTCAGTGCCTGTACAGTACAGCTATACCTCTACTCCCCCTATGGGCCTTACGGTCTGTACAGTACCTCAGTGCCTGTACAGTAGAGCTATAACTCTACTCCCCCTATGGGCCGTACGGTCTGTACATACTTCAGTGCCTGAACAGTACAGCTATACCTCTACTCCCCCTATGGACCGTACGGCCTGTACAGAGCCTCAGTGCCTGTACAGTAGAGCTATACCTCTACACCCCCTATGGACCATTCGGCCTGTACAGAATCTCAGTGCCTGTACAGTAAAGCTATACCTCTACTCCCCCTATGGGCCGTACAGCCTCTACAGAGCCTCAGTGCCTGTACAGTACAACTATAACTCTACACCCCCTATTGGCCGTACGGCCTGTGCAGAGCCTCAGTACCTGTACAGTAGAGCTATACCTCTACTCCCCCTATGGGCCGTACTGCCTGTACAGAGCCTCAGTGCCTGTACAGTAGAGCTATAACTCTACTCACCCTATGGGCCGTACGGCCTGTACAGAGCCTCAGTCCCTTTACAGTAGAGCTATACCTCTACACCCCCTATTGGCCGTACGGCCTGTACAGACCCTCAGTGCCTGTACAGTACAGCTATACCTCTACCCACCCTTTGGGCCTCACCGGGCCTGTAACGGGATCACTTTACCTTGTAATATATGACTATATTTCGGTTCAAAATAACACTCAAATACTACCTTAGTAAATAAAAATAAAATTCAAAGTGTCTGGCCTTTAAAGAAGTGTTGCTTAGTCCTGTGTTTTTATGGCAACATATGGGGCGTAGTTTCGGAGTTGTTTATCTACATTTCGGGACCACCTATCTGTCTTATTGTCAAGGATCATCATCATCATCATACATGTCATAGATTTGGACCACTTGTTGACCCGTTCCGGTCTCACATATCCAGAAGTCTCTTCAAAGATCTACCATGATTTCTTCTGGCAGTCGGACAGTAGTATTTCATTACCCTCGGTAATCTATTTCGAGTCATTCTATTTACATGTTGTATCCAGCTTCTCTTGTATTCCAGTAATTTGTCCAAAATTGATGTTATTTTTAACTCCTTTGCAATTTGTACATTTGTTTTGTAATCTGTCCCAAGTGTATCCTGCTGTTCTTCTCATGTATTTCAACTCTGCTGCTGTTATTCTTCTGCCGTCCCTTGCTTTAACAGTCCAACTTTCGCTGCCATATACAGGACTGGAAGGGCCAGTGTATTGTGTAGTTTTATTGTTGTTTTCTTAAGGGTAATTTGTGGTCTAAACACATTATTTAAAATACCTGTAATTTTCAACAAGTTATTTAATTTGTTATCAATGTCCATTCTTCTTCGTAAGATATCATATTTTCTAAATAGTTAAACATATTTAATTGTATTTTCAAGGGTACAGCACGCAAATAAGGAGATTCTTCTTAGACCGTTTGACTCTTGAATACAATACATACAGGTCTTTCCGAAACGTCCGTACAAACTACCAACGTACACTGTCTATATTTCCGAGAACAGGGAAGTCCTTAAACATAGTCAGATATAGGCCTTATATCAGTTTTGAAGTTGGAGCTTAAAATTCATGAATTTGTTGCATGTAGATACAGATGAGTGCAAAATTCTAATTTACACATCTAACTGCTTGATCTGTCCAGCCAGGGTTCGAAATCAAAACTCCCCCAGCTACACGAGCACAAAGTAGAAATTCCCTTAATTTTTGTACTATGACCAACAAATGCACAATTAATTCACAAATTATCACACTTCTACATGTTTCGACACTATCTTGTCATCCTCAGGCAGCTTGTAATCAATAACTTGCCAAAGTTGCACAAGTATTTCAAATGCAGCTGTTGGTAATACAATTTACAATTAAGATGTTTCAAACAGATTTCATGCAAGTTCTCATATTATAGTCGTTGAAATCTCAATATTATAAAACCTTCATTACTTTAAAGTTTTCCTGTTTACTGAAATCCTTATGTTACTACAATTCTCACGAATTCAGTCTGTGTGGTGGCCGTATGTACAGTCTGCATGTTGATGTTATTGTCGTGCTGGCCCCTGAAGAAGACACGGTAGTGTCGAAACACGTAGGAGTGTGATAATTTGTGAAATAATTTTGCATTTGTTGGTCACAATACAAAATAATAAAAGATGCACAATACAGGTGTCAAAATGACGGTTAAAACTTGTTATGTTTATCTCATTATTATAACATCTTAATTGTAAATTGTATTACCAACAGCTGCATTTGAAATACTTGTGTAACTTGGCAAGGTACTAACTACGAACTCCCGGAGGATGACACATTAGTGTCGAAATATGTAGGCGTGTGATCTTAGCAATTAACCAAATTAATGCACAAATTCTTGTTTTATAATCAGTTTATTATATTCCTCTACATGTTTCGAGCACTATGTGCTCATCATCAGGAGATCAAAATTGTATTTTACAGCATCTGGTATCGTCACAATCTGTAGGCCGAGAGAGGACTCTCTCAACCTGTGAGAGAGGACTCTCTCAACCTGTGCACCGGACGGCCACCTACAGAATGTGACGATACCAGATGCTGTATAATACAATTTTGACCTCCTGCTCGAAACATGTAGAGTAATACAAAAAACTTATTATAAAACAATAATTTGTGCATTAAGTTGGTTAATTACTAAGATTATACTGAGATGCACGGTCAGCAAAACATAAAAAAAATGTAGAAGTGTGATAATTTGTGAAATAATTTTCCATTTGTTGGTCATAGTACAAAATAATAAAAGATACACAGTTCAGATATTAGAATAACATAAATTCCCTTCTTAGGCTATTGTTGATCGACATGGCGCCAATGCCTGTTCTGCACTTACTCACGTTTAACGGATTAAACAATATTTTTAAGCGTCACTCACCAACAACCTGTGAGTCACACTTTTCATCCTACGCTAAGCCAAGTGATTCTCTGACTTTTATTTACCATGGCGCAACAGCTCACAGGGGGCCAGAGCCTCATCATTATCGAGGATTCACTATCACACTCAGACACACCACAATTGATAGGACTCCTCTGGACGAGTGATCAGCTCGTCGCAGAGACCTGTCTACCTGACAACACACAGCACTCACAAGAGACAGGCACACACACCTAGCAAGCGAGCGAAACCATACCCACGCCTTAGACCTCACGGCCACTGGGATCGGCAACTGATTCTCTTATAATACCCAAAAAATACGCGAAATAATTATTTTTAGCGCTTGACATTAATTAACTCGAGAGACGGACGCCCCCACTTAAACTTCGAACATGGACGTCTCGACCCGTGAAGTTGATACCATGAGTTTACCTCGAAACAGTGGACACCAATCACCCATAGACGCGGCCCCATATCCCAGACACACGGAACCCTTAACCTCACGACTGGCCATAGCCTATAAACTCGCAAATCCGTCTTTTTTTGCTACTCTGTCCTTGATTAGAACTTCTACTGTTTCCCTCTTCAGCACTCGGCTACTTCCTCTCTTCATCTCTTTCTTGAGACAAAGTGTTTTCTGTTAGCGGAACGCATTGAATTTCTTTTGTTTTGGTTCTGTTCCCCCCCCCCCCCCCCGCGCGACACTCCTAACGCTGATCGCAATCCTCAGCCCATTGTTGTCTGATTAAAACACGTATCAGGTAACTGATAACACAACTGTGTTTTGTTTTAAAACTGTAGTCCATTTACAGACAGATACATTCATGGTACTATCTGATCCTCTGTCACATATAGTGCTTGGACTCGAAAGCTGGAATGCGGATTCTTAAAAGAACCGATGGTAACCATATCACATGATTAACCTTTAGACGCCTAACGTCAACTATAGTTGACGTACCGCACCCGCTAACCTCTAAAGTTGCATTTTATATATTTATTAAACAAATATTAGTACCGAATATTTTAAACATGTTATATATTCTCCGTTTTTTTTTTCTCTTCAAAATGCAGTTTGTTTCATAATTCTAACGTATTTGGTTCCTGTATTATTCACATTTTATATACAGGTGTGTTAAAATTAAAGAAATAATTCCGGCGCCAAAAGGTTAAACCCTCATTTCCAATCGAATTAAAGTGTACAGAGGACGTCCATATTATAAGCAGGAAATATTACAATATACGGTAATTATTATTTATTCTATCTAGGACGGACTTCGTAGGTGTAGAAGCACTATAGCATACAGGAAGCTCGCTCGCCTATCGGTATGTATGTGGAGTGTCTCATTAAAATTCACTCGTCTAGACTAAGCAGATCTGTGTACGTAGTATTGAATAAGATTAATTTTTAGTGCTATATAATCGTTCGTAGGTGGATGTCGATTACAAAATTCGCAAGGCGGATCAAAAGGACATGTTGGAAGTGTATCGAAAGATTTCGTGACGAAGCCAATGTATCTCATGGCCAACTGCAAAGCAACGGTTTCAAGTTACCGTAAGGGTATACTGACCGTTGTGTGCGGTAGTACTCGTACTTCACGGTAAAAAAATGTGCTTCGAAGTCCTTTAAGGAAACAGGAGATAATAATTTTTTTTGTACTTCTGGGTAGAATCTTGCTAAACCCTAGCAATTGGAAGTTCGCAGCTCACTATATATATATATTAAATAAATATATATATATATATATATATATCTATTTAAATAAATAAATATATATATATTTATTTATTTATTTATAACAGCTATTCCCGACATACAGTGACGAATTTTGTATGTATGTCGGTTTCACAACGTTGTTCTACGTTGTCCGACACCTAGACTCCACCGCTTCCTATCTTTCCACTGGCCTTCATTTAGGTTTCCTTCGTTCATGACTTTCCTTATACTTTCCATTCAGTTTCTCTTCGGTCTTCCTCGTGCTCTCTTTTATTTCGGCATCCACTTCAATGTTATTTTGGGTAATCTTTCTTCTGCCATTCTTTGAACACGGCGGTACCATGTAAGTTGGTTCTGTTCAGTTTGTTTTATAACTGGTTCCTCTAATCCAATTTGTTGTCTTAGAGTTACATTTCTAATTCTTTCTTTTCTTGATATTCTAGAGGATCTCCTTAGGGCATCCATCTCTGTAGCTTCGACACGTCTTTTATTATTTTCTGTGAGTCTCCATGTTTCGGCACCATACAGTAAACTGCTTTTAACCAATGCATTATAAATGTTCAATTTTCTCTCCTTTCTTATGACTTCACTCCACAGTATCCCGTTTCAACATGCTGTACATTTTCTTGCTTGTATTATTCTTGATCTTGAAAATTTTGACTCAAAGAAATTTAGGGGAAACATAAAAAATGAAATTTACTGTTTTTTTAAATACAAAATATTCACAGCTGTATAATCTTGTTCGGTGTTTTGTATGGGTGTGAAACTTTGTCCATCTTAAGGAAGGAATGTAAGCTGTCGGTGTTCGAGAATCGGATGCTGAGGAAGTTATTGGGTGTGGCAAAATTGGGGGGGGGGAGGGGAGGGGAATGCAAAATAAAGGTGGATGAGGCACGTCTTACTTATTGAGGAGAAGAGAAATGCAAATACGATTTTGGTGGGGAAACCTGAAGGAAAGATAAAACCTTGCTGTGGCGTACCGAGGGGGGTTTGGGGTGTTCAAACCCCCCCCCCCGAAATTCCGAAGGCCCTCCAAAATTGTGTCAAACTCAACTCGATTGTGAAAACTGTTAAAAATTGCTGAATTTAGGAGGCCAACACTCCATGATGTTTGGAAAAAAGGCATTAAAATTTCAAAACTACCGCCGGTTCGCAATTTTTTTACGTTAGCAATGACAAATAAATTGGTTGTCATCATAAATAGTCTTAAAGTACCAAAAATTAAGAAAATTTTACTATATGAAATGAAATTTCTTGTACAAAATTACAGCTGCCTCCAGAATCCTTGACCAGGGGGTAGGGGGCTACCGCCCCCAGATTCCCGTTCTCTGTCTTCTGTCCTCAACTGAATTTGTTGAACCCCCCCTCCCCGAACAAAATTCCAGGGGTACGCCACTGCAACCTTGAATACCCGAACTTAGATAGGAATACAATACGGAAATAAATCTGACAGAAGTGGGGGAGCCGGAACTGTGTAGTTCGTTTAGTGATTAGGATATTGGCTGGATGATCCGGTGTTCGAATCTCTGTAGGGACATGGGAATTTTCTCTTCGTGCAATTGTTCAGACCCTTCTGAGTTCACCGGGGTTCTTACTCGGGCGCAAAAGGACCGGATGTAAAAATGAACACTCGCCTGATCGTACCGAAATTCAGAATGAGTGGATGTGTAACTTTGCTCCCCCCTATACGCCCTCGACGCGTTGTCAGGGGCAATTTAGCCTTACTGAAGTGGGAAAAGAAGGTATACAATGGGGATCCGTGTGCTGCAGGATAGGGGAAAATGGCCGAATTTCTGAACACAGTAGTGAAAATCCAGATCGGACAAAATTCAGGCAATTGAATTACTTAGGAACTTGAAGTTTCCCAAGAAATTCCCGGATCCATGATGTTAGATGTTTAGTAAGCTAGTTAATTAGTTGTTTAGTCATCCAGTTAGATCAAAGCTTTATTTATTCACCAACTGATGCACTAGTGAGTTGTCTTAAAAACAGTATTACAATTTACATAAAACAGCTCCGACATGTTTCGGTGTTACAGTTACACCATCATCAGGGAGCGCATTAATTTGTGCCTACTAAAGTCACAGTTGTTAAAACAGACCATTAAAATACATCGGTGTGTGGTTAACACGGTGGTGGTTGTGTGGCTGCATATATTGCGTCCTTATTGGTGTATGTATGTTGCACTGCTCGGCAGTAGACTTTAGTAAGCACAAATTAATTAGCTCCCTGATGATGGTGTAACTGTAACACCGAAACATGTCGGAGGTGTTTTAATGTAAATTTTAATATTGTTTTTTTAAGACAACTCACTAGTGCATCAGTTGGTGAATAAATAAAACTTTGATAATATCAAGATGCACAGTACGAATGTGAAAATTGTACAGTTATACAATTAGGTATTTGAAAAGAAAAATGAAAATACTTGTATTGAAGAATATTTGCGCCCTTTTTCTTTAACCGGAAAACACGCTATTAATTGGAGGTGTTCCGTCATAAACAGGGAGCTACCAATAACAGGACGTGTGCTGGTATTCACAACTAGCCAGAAGTCACGATTAATACTAACAAACAGTGTTTGTAACGCGTTAGGATCTACGACAACCCCAGCTAAGAAATTTGGCCACTCCTAATCTGTAACTACCGTATTCAATCAGGATTTGTCAATTATTGTTGCTTCGAGTCCTTCAAATTAAACTTCGTTCGTTTAATTCACTTAATCGTGAAAGTCTGGTGTTTCAGGTATAATGAGGTGGGAGGGAGAACCTGGCACTCCCTAATCTAATTGACCCGGAACTCCCGTGTCGTCCTTGGCTGCAAAGAGCACGTGCTGCGCGTTTGATTAATGTAGTCAGAAGGTATCTTCGCGATTCCTGATCTAGTTTAGACACAAAACAAAACAGATATTTTTACCCTAAAGTAAGATTAAATTTCAAAAGAATGTCAACGAGTGAACGAACACTTCAATAGTTGAGACGTCAACAGAAGGTTGAAAAATTTGTAGGTAATTCAGACTTGACTGGCCTTCCGGAGACGAAACACAAAACAATTTTGTACCATTTTCTGATTTTATGTGAGTCAACTCAAATTTGTGGACCGGGGTAGCTCAGTCGGTATAGCGACTGGCTACGGGCTGGACGGTCTGGTGATCGAACCCCTGTGGGGGCGAGATTTTCTGCACTTGTCCAGACCGGCCCTGGGACCCACTCAGCCTCCTGTACAATGGGTACCGGGTCTTTCCCGGGGGGTAAAGAGCGGCCGGGACGTGAAGTTGACCCCTCACCCCTTCTAGTGCTGTGGTAAAGAAAGAGTAGAGCTATACCTCTACTCCACCTATAGGCCGTAGGGCCTGTACAGAGCCCCAGTGCCTGTACAGTAGAGCTATACCTCTACTCCACCTATGGACCGTACGGCCTGTACAGAGCTTCAGTGCCTGTACATTACAGCTATACCTCTACTCCCCCTATGGACCGTACGGCCTGTACAGAGCCTCAGTGCCTGTACAGTACAGCTATACCTCTACTCCCCCTATGGACCGTACGGCCTGTACAGAGCCTCAGTGCC
>Ga0131853_10027426_pt1 | contig 10224 bp, 8 predicted proteins | sample TergutLab28metaG_FD_92764 | JGI IMG/M metagenome (GOLD analysis project Ga0131853, IMG submission 92764) | Labiotermes labralis P1 segment gut microbial communities from Petit-Saut dam, French Guiana - Lab288 P1 (version 2) (version 2) | ecosystem: Host-associated > Arthropoda: Insects >... | reverse complement strand
TATGATAAAATGTTTACAAAAATGAACAATATTTTATCATGATGATGTATAACTATGATTAGAAATAAAAAGTTTCTGTACATTACTGGGTGTATAAATTCGTATACCTTGAGGATGGCCTGGATTGTCCAAAATATATAGGGACAAATGTTAATATTATTTGGTTTGTATTTTATACTGTATTGTATACTTACTTACAGACTACATGGAGCAGAGTCCTTCTTTACAAACTAATCGGTTCTCAGCTAGTCAAGAAATTCCTCCATTTTATGGAAACCAAAGTTTCATTACAGCAGTCACAAGTGCCTGCCACCTTTCCCTAACTTGAGACCCTACCATTGGATCAATCCAGGTCTGAGGCACCAGTTTATATTTCATAACATGATACTCTTTTACAGTGAGGGGTTTGTTTGCACCTCACCCAACCCGTAAGCTGGAGTACCACCCTTTGTTGGCTGTCCGTGACTGCTTATTGAATATATTCACAGCTACCCTCCATATTGGAGGCCATTTCTCCATCCGCAAGCTGAGGATGTGCCATGCTTTGATGTCGGGCACTCACTTATCTTGGCTACATTGCATACTATGATGGATTTATTGTAACATATCATTCAGAAGATGTATTGTCAGTATGTATAATAAGCACTACTGCTTACTTTCTTCTTGATATGTTTCGTTCCTAGGATAATCAGGAAAAGTCACATTTCACGCCTCGCACTTGCCATTGCAAATTCTATGTTTTAAGATCATTATAATTGTCTGTATGGCTAAAAGATATGTGTAAGTCTTGTTTCCAAGTGTATGGTATACATACATATATATATATATATATATATATATATATATATATATATATACACACACACATATATATGCATGTTAAAACACCAGAATATACTTAATGTTAACACAGTTTTTTGCGAGATAAATTACCTGGTCTATCATACATCACCACTGTATGCTAGTCAACAGTGTTAATTTATTCTTTTTCTTTTTTTAATCTGATTAGGTAGAAGACTTTCAGTGATGTTATATAGTGTGTGTTATGTCAGTTTTACATGTTTTGAAATTCTGTACTTTTGATGGCATTATTTCCTTGTATTATATGCCTGGGTTTTATTATTAATATATTAATTGTGTGGTAATATTATTGTAATTACTTTTTGTGTTATATTTTGCTTATATAACATTTTATTGTAAACCAAATAGTAGTAAAAAAAAAATCTGTGTTTTGTAAGCTGGATATGATGGGGTTACTTTTTTTTTGTGCTGACAAAAGTGTTGGCCTTGTGAATAATTTGTGTTTTATCATGTTATAATAAATTATTGTATTTGTGTTGGAAGCTGTCTAACCATTATTTTCACATTTCAGATATGGTGTTGTACACTTTAAATACTTAAGTAGTGCTATGTTTTGTTAATAGGACTAACTTGCTTATTTTCATGTTATAGGTGGATACCTGAAGTGACATATGTTCATTTTTTCTGAATTAAGCAATAATATTAAGGAGAACAATTATGAGCGTGAGACGTATTTCGTCAAAATTACAAAAGATACTTCATTCTCTTGCAACTAGAGTGCCAAAGGTTGTATTGCATCGAGCTGAAGATATATTTCCTGCCCTCATCACCAGTTTGGTGAGTAATCTGTGGTTGTGTTTCTAGCAAAGTACAGTGTGCTTTGTTTCTCATACAGCTGTAATGAAGCATTATTAGATATAAAGCCTAATTGTGTTGTGAATTTTGGATCTGTTTTTCTTTGTAGTTCATATTCCTCGATCTTATATTAAAGTCTTGAGTACTGGCCTCAGGTTTCTAAGTAGGCCTTGGAAATTCTGGAAATATTTCTTGATACAAGGTTGATCTCATATCTAAATATTATTAATTTCTGCTCAGGTAATGTCTTTTACTTCTTGCAAAAAAAGTGAAATTTTCACATGATCTGTATCTTTAATATACCCCAAGAGTGTCTGTACGTAAGTTCAGGTAGGAAAGTGTAGTTGGCCTTAATCCTTAAGTCATGAACTGATTTTCATAAATAATGCACCAGAGGGAATGGAACATAAATCTCAGAATTCACTGTGTAACACTGTCCCTTTGATAGAATACGCCCTCATTGCACTCCATGTTTCAGATTTGTCATATTTGGATAGTGCGTGATTGTTTTGTAACATCACTTATTGTCAGTTTGGATGTTTATATTACTCTTTAATGTAAGTCATACCATCATTTATTCTGTATTCTGTCTTAGAACATGTCCATAGGATCTTCCAAAGCAAGTTTTCCACAAAGTGCAATCTAATGCTTCTTTCAATTGCCAGTTTCCTCTCTTCTCTTTAAGTTCATCCTGTAGAAACTTATATCTTGTTTTCCTATAACTTGTTTTCTTCCCTCATCTTTCATTCAGTAACATTCCCACATAAGATTTGACCAACCCATTTTTTTAATATTTTGTTTACCGTACATCTTTACCCTTTGCCGCTCCTATTAATGCCCTATAGCAAGGGCAGAATGACCGCATTTTTTCAGTGGGCATTTAAATTTATGTGCTACACCAGAAACAGGTCTCCCCTCCAAGAAAAAAAGTCATAACAAACTAAAAAAGACGGAATGCTAAATCTTTTTTCATCTTATTTGTAATAAATTTATGCGTGTAATAACCTTCTTGCCTAATTTTGCACCTCCACATTTCGCTGCTCGTTGTATTCCAAAAAGCACCCCACACAATGGGGCACAATGGAAGGTCACACTGCTTACATTTATATGTTGTCTGTTTACCCCTTCCGGATGGAGCTTTTTTCTTTTTCTCTATACACAAAGCACACACTTTTGCACGGCCTGATACTTTTGTAAAGTATGGAAAAGGTTAGGGAATGCAGTTCCGATGGGCAAACTTCTCTTTCTGCCTGGACGCTTGCAAGACGTGAATGTACCAATCAGCTGACACACCAAGTTTCGTCTGAAGGTCATTTGCCTGTTTCCGTGTGCTGTAGAGGGGGATGATATGTCAGGTCATATAAGATGAAACAGTTCACAAGACACACATTTAGGATAAAATGTAATATAAATTTCCACCATTTTTTTGAAGATCGGCCAACACCATAGTACTCGCATTTCTGATCACTTTGCAGACACAAATTGCTCATAGGACTACGTGTGTCACAGTGACAGTGAGACCACCTACAGTACAAGACAAATAACAGTTGACAAATTATTTTTGTTGCCGCTAAAGAGGAGAATTTTTATGTTTGTTCACACATTATTGGATAATCAATTGCCAATACTACCATGACTATGACCATTGATGAAATTGTATGCGAACACAACCCAGTCTGAATCACAAATTTTGGTGTTATACAAAACTGCATAATTACAGAACTGAACAGACAGCAAGTGAAAGAACATTTGCCAGTTTTTCCTCAGAAATATCAGTCCATTGTACATTGAATCTGCCCATGTTGTTCCACTAAAATAACTGCAGCCCTCTTGATTAAGAGACTAATTACAGTCACAAGATGTTCCTGTCTTGGACGTTGATCTTCATTATTAAGTGATGGAATATTAATTTAAAGTGAACATGGTACAAATCATAAAGTGTTAAAATACTTTGAAGTTTCACTTTCATATATTTTTATATTGAAGTAAATATATATTTGCCATATTTTTGTACTCTCCTACAGTTCAAATTTCTATAGCCCAACGATGATAAATTTAAAGCTGTCCCTGTGCATGCCATGAATGAAAATGCATGAGTGAATGTATAGCTGCACTGTTTACTGACCATAGAAGGAGATGAGGGGTAACACACACACAAATACTGTTTAATAGATGGATTTCTGAGGTGTCTGGATTTAGTTCCTGCATTTTTTTGTACCAGATGTTCCAGTTGCCCTCTTCTTCTCTTGTTGCTGCTCTTCACATAGTGCATCATGAATTTGTATAGTGTAGTTTGATGTGGATATTGATTTACATCCAGTAGGTAACTGTTCCTTGTAAGTGACGTAACTATTCATTCATATTCTTGAAAGAAATTTTGAATCTTTTTTAGTTATTATTTTACTGTTCCCAATCTGTTAAGGTATGAGTTTTATAAAGCATCACCCCATAGAATTATTGTAGTTCTGTGTGGTGGACGGTTTTTTTAAGTGTTTTTATTGACCATGATGCAGCACACAAATATGGTGAGAAGATTCTGTGTGGCTTTGGGTGTGGGTGGAAAGGAGAAGTGTGGGAAAACTTACGAGTTTTTCAAGGAAAAGCAGCAGCAAGAATTGTATCATTGTGAAAAGAGTTTTTTTCTTTCCTACTTCATACTTTCTCAGGAAACATGGGACAGAAATTTTGCTTCTCTTTCTGATAAAGTGTATTTCAGTTGTACCAAATTCTTTTAAGTCTTTTGCATTTGGGACAGTTGTACATAAAAATGTGATTGCCCTTGCAGATGTATTTCCCATTTCCTATCAGTGGAAAGATTTCTGTATAGCATCCTTATCTTCAGTACATTTTCATCCGTGGCACCCATATAATGCCATACAGTAGTTCCTTACTGAATCACCAACATCTACAGTCTGATACCCATAACAGTCATGGTGCTTTTGTATGTAAATAATGTAGGAATTGTGTGTGATTTTTTGTGCCAGCTAGGCTGCTCTACAGACTGACCAATTGATGTAGTGTGTGATGATGCCAGAAAAACTTCTTGTCATGTTCCACCATTGGCCAGAGTTTGATACATATTTGATAACCAGCTTCGCCAGGCCATCTAGATTTTTTTTTTGTGTACCGTAATCGAGCCACATTAGGATTAATTGGGAAATGTCTCTGTGAAGTGTTATGGAACCAAGGACAATACTGTGATGTGGCTGTGTATCAGTACATTGCTATGGTTCGTCACCTTTTTAGACCCTTATTTACTAGACAGGCTATAATACATTAAGCTCTACAGTGGTTAATTTTTTCCACTTTGTTGTCCTGGCATCACGTGAATTATCTGTATGAGCCTGAAGATCCATATTAATGGTGTCCTCCCACACAGACCTAGCTTTTACAAGTGGTGTCTTTCCTCCAGGTTTTCCCGCCAGAAACCGTTTGCACTTCTTATGTCTCCCATATGAGCTATGTGCCCCGCCCTTCTCATTCTTCTTGATTTCATCACCCAAATGACAGTTGGTGAAGGGTAAAATAATAAATCTCCTCACTTTGAAATCTTCTTTTCTCCCTATTTATTTCATCCCTATCAAGCCCAAATATCTTCCTCAACATCCTGTTCTCAAAGATCCTCAGGCTTTGCTCCATCCTCAGTGTGGGAGACCAAGTTTCACAACAAAAGAAAAGAATGGGCAAACTTATAGTTCTTTATATCTTAATCTTCATATCTTTATATAGCAAACTGGAAGAGAAAAGATTCTGCTTCAAGCATTTCCCAATTTGTTCTTCTCATAATTTCTACATAAATGGAATATGGATTTGATAGGCTTGTTTGCCACACTAACATTTCTTTTTTCTTTTACACCAGACAGTTTTTGTTCCTGAAGAAGCAGATACTGGTTCCAGGCAAGAGGTGGGTCATATGTCTGAACTACAGAATAACTATGCTCAATATCAAATGTATAAGCATTTACGCACTCATATTGAGGAGCACCAGTTTACAAGTGATGTGCATAAAAAATATTCCATGCGTCGTTATGTTTTGAAGCAGCATCTTCAAACACACCATGAGGAGCCGGCGCTTGTATGTGATGTGTGTAAGAAAATGTTCAAGTGTCCTAGTGCCTTGGAGCTGCATATATGCATTTATAAAAGGGAGAAGCCATTTACATGTGATGTATGTAACAAAACTTTTATGATGTCTGGTAACTTGAAGTCACATCTACACAATCATGCTGTGCGGCAACCATTTACATGTGGCACATGTAAAAAATCTTTCAATCTCTCAGGTACCTTGAAGTTGCATCTGCGCACTCATAATGGTGAGCGTCTCTTTACCTGTGATATATGTAAAAAATCTTTCATTCGGTCAGATAACTTGAAGTTGCATCTACGCACTCATACAGAGCAGTGGCCATATACTTTTGATGTATGTAAGAAATCTTCCAGGCAGTCTCGTTCTGTGAAGGAGCATCTGCCAACTCATAGGGGGGAGCGTCCGTTTAAATGTAGCGTATGTGAGAAACATTTCATTCATTCAAGTAACTTGAAGGTGCATCTGCGCACTCACACTGGGGAGCGCCCATATAAATGTGATGCATGTAAGAAATGTTTCAGTCATTCAAGTACTTTGACGTATCATCTGCGCACTCATACGGGGGAGCGGCCTTTTAAATGTGATGTATGTAAGAAATCTTTCAGTCATTCAAGTACTTTGATGTATCATCTGCACACTCATACGGGGGAGCAGCCTTTCAAATGTGGTGTATGTAAGAAATTTTTCAGTCAGCCAGGTAATTTGAAGGTACATCTGCGTACTCATACAGGGGATCGGCCTTTTAGATGTGATGTATGTAAGAAATCTTTCAGTCAGTCAAGTCATTTGAAATGTCATTTGCGCAATCATATGGGGGAGTTACCTTTTAAATGTGATGTATGTAAGAAATTTTTCAGGCATTCTAGTACTTTGAAGGGGCATCTGCGCACTCATACAGGGGAGCGGCCATATAAATGTGATGTATGTATGAAATCTTTCAGACATTCAGGTAATTTGATGTGTCATGTGCGAACTCATACGGGGGAGCGGCCTTTTATATGTGATGTATGTAAGAAATCTTTCAGTCAGTCAAGTCATTTGAATTCTCATCTGCGCGCTCATACGGGAGAGCGTCCTTTCGAATGTGATGTATGTAACAAATCTTTCAGTCGGTCAGATAAGTTGAAGTTGCATGTACGCAATCATACTGGGGAGCAACCGTTTACAGGTGATGTATGTGAGAAATATTTCAGTCAGTCAAGTAGCTTGAAGTTGCATCTACACACTCATACTCAGGAGTGGCCTTTTACATGTGATGTATGTAAGAAAACTTTCAAGCGGTCAAGTACCTTGAAGTTGCATCTACGCAGTCATACAGGGCAGCTGCCATAAACATGTAATATATGTAAAGAATCTTTCAAACAGTCAGATACCTTGAAGTTTTATCTACGCATGCATGCTTATGGACAGCCTTTTAACTGTTATGTATGTAAGAAATCTTTCAGGCAGTCACGTAACTTGAAGTTGCATTTACACACTCATATTGGGGAATGCCTTTTTACACGTGATGTACAGAAGAATTATGTTGAACAGTCAAGTACTCTGAGGTTGCATCTATGCACTCATAATGGATAGTGTCCATTCATATGAGCTGTGTGTAAGAAATCCTTCCAGCAACCCAATGGCTTGAAAATGTACTTACACAATCATACCTGAGGGTGACCACTTATTTGTGGTTCTTTTAGGAAACTATTTCAAGCCATTTGGTTCTTAAGAGGGGCACCTACACAATTATGCACTAGAGTGGCAGTTTATATGTAATATATCTAAGAATACGTTGATGAAGTCCAGTGCATTAAAGGTTTGAAGCATCGAATTTAACTAAATATCTGCATTCATAAGTTGTTATGACCAAATTTTTCTAATGCTTGTGGAATGTAACCTCTTTTTTTGGTAATTCGAAATTATATATTTTAAATCCATATTTCTTTAGACATTGTGCTAAGAGTATAATGTTACCTGGTTGTGATTAACAGTGTGTGGACATGCAGTTGGTCATGTCTGTTTCTAGTGCGTCTTGGTTAGTGTTATTATGCAGTGTGATTGAAAATTCGTGCTGCTGATACTTAAATATGTCATGATTGCTGTAGGAGCTGGGACAGCATAGCCAATTAGGAATTGGCCTTGGTTAGTCTGTCAGATTTTTGAATCCTGGTAGGGGTAAGGTATATTTTCTTTTCTACACCATCTAAACAAGCTGTTTTGCCTACCCTGCCACCTGTTTAGTAGATACAAGTGTTCTCTTCTGGGGTCAAATTGGTGGAGGCATGATAAGAACCGCTGTACTACAACAAGCATCCAGGACAGTAGCAAATTCTTTCTTGGCTACCATGTGAAAACATGTCAGGTTTGATTTAGAATGTACCTTGGAAATGTTATGGAACCAAGGACAATGCTGTGATGGATTTTGCATACAAGCATATGGCTCTTGTTTTTTGTCTGTGTAGGCCTGTGACAGGCTATAGATGTATTTATTTCCTCGGTGGTTAATTTCTTCCCGTTTGTAGCCCTGGAGTTAAAGGATTGATCTATATGAGATGGGAGAATTCTTTTGGTATAATTATTAGTTTCTGTTATAAAAATATTTTTTAGAATCTTGCATAGCAAAGACACTGGGCATCTTGATGGAGTTCATGGTTAGGTCTTTACTAGGCATGGTAAAGGACAGTAACTTCAGTCTGATTGTTGTACAAGTGATGCGTGATGGCAGTAGAATGTTGAACAAAGAGTTTTCAACTGTATTTGATAGTTGGTTGTACACTATGTATGTATATTTGTGTAACATTTATCAGTGTAGTGTGCATTATTCCGCATGAAGATTGCTGTGAAGTTGTAGTGTGCCGGATTCAAGTTAGCAGTGTAATATAAGAAGGTGTGCATGTCTGTATCAGTTATAATCCATCATGTACTTGAGGTTGGATCTTGAAGATGTGGCAGTATATTGAGGATGCTAGTTTGATGGTTCTTGCCAAAAATAATCAAAAGCTTTGTACAGGAAAGGGGCTAGACCATGGTAGGGTCATTGGAACACAGCTGAATACTGCTGGTGTGAGTTACACTTTGTTGGCATGGTTACCACTATTGCTTTGTTCTGTGAAATATGAAAAGAAGAAACTGTTTAGCAACAACAGACCAAAGAGTTGAGCGGAGAGCATAATTTGTTGTTCGAATGAAGTGGTGTTAGACCGTTATGATTTCTTTGGTTGCATAAATATGATGTACCCTAACATATCACTGTTAAAATAGGGTAATTTTGAAAATGATAAGCACTGGTTAGGACCATGTTGTGGATTTGGTACATGCAGTTGTAGGACATAGAGATTTGTTGCGTGCCCAGGTGGAAATTGGCATATGGCTCTTCAAGAATAGAATAATAATGAAAGTTATAATTGCTGAATATCTCAGTGAAAAGTTCAAACCCAGCCTGGTCTTCTGTTAGTTGCTCTGCTTACAGCAAAAACTGCCATAAGGTGGTGCATGAGCTGTATGTGCGAAATGAAATTGGACAGGAGTTTTTATTTGTGGCTATGACTTATGCAGTTGGATCACTGGCAGTTAAACATATTATGAGAATTTGAAACTCTGGGTCTCAATTGTTCTGGTGTGTGTGCACTTTGTATGTTACACTTTCTAATATTTTGCATTTTTTCTCCATATTGTAATATTGTATAAGCCATCCAGTAAGAAATTAACTCTATACTGCATTTTTGTTGCAGTAATTCTTGTGTAGTACACAATGTAGTGTAAAATATAGTGAAATAGTCCTAAAATTACCAGTGTTGTTTCACCCAATCCAGTCCATTCTCAGGGTAACAATCCATACATCCTGGAAGGTAGAGAAGCTTTTACATTCCTCGTCATATTCTTACTTCATTGTGATTACATATTTCCTGAAATAAAATAATTTCCATTATACTGGAATGTTTAAAGTAAATACATTTATATCAATAAATATTTTATCACAATTAATTGTAACTGTTATTAACACTGTAAATTTTCTGTATCATACAGGATGTATGAATTTTTACCCCAAAGATGTCCAGGTTTGGTTATATTTTGGATTTAGAACTCACCACATCACTATATCAAGAATCATTCCACACAGGCTTAACAATTTTAAATCCCAAGATTTTAATTATTACCCATTTTAAAATTATATTTATATTATTTATATATTTTCATCTGAAATTATAATAATTTTTAATTTTGATGGAGTTGTGGCAACACAGCACAACATTTGTACCTGTGTAGTCTTCTTCTTCTTCTAATAACAATAATAATAATAATCATCATTGGCAGTACCAGTACTTAGATACAGTTTTGGAATCTTTAACTGGCAGCAAGAAGAACTGCAAAACCTAGATCGGAAAACAAGGAAACTACTAACCATTCATGGACAGCATCACCCAAAAGCAGATGTAGATCGCTTGTATGTCCCTAGAAAACAGGGAGGAAGGGGCTTGATGCAGTTAGAAGCAGCC
>Ga0131853_10027424_pt1 | contig 10224 bp, 9 predicted proteins | sample TergutLab28metaG_FD_92764 | JGI IMG/M metagenome (GOLD analysis project Ga0131853, IMG submission 92764) | Labiotermes labralis P1 segment gut microbial communities from Petit-Saut dam, French Guiana - Lab288 P1 (version 2) (version 2) | ecosystem: Host-associated > Arthropoda: Insects >... | reverse complement strand
GTGTGTATCTGACTGTGTGTGTGCGTGGTGTCTGTTTATTGTGTGTGTGTGTGTGTGTGTGGTGTGTGTGTGTGTGGGGGGTGTGTGTGTGTGTGTGTGGGGGGGGGGAATTGAAATGTATTGACGTTGTACTCGGGAAAGGCGAACTGCATGCGATCGGTCATAAAATTGTTGTAATCAAGCCATTGGCTGTCACGCGATAGCGTAGAGCTTCAGGAGAAGTGTTTGACATGACGTTAACGTTTACACAGCTGCTTGTTCCTGCAGTGTGATTGTGATGACCTCATTCCTTGAATATGGGGCACTTGTGGAATCAGAAAATGATGGGAAAACCGAAGTAATTGCAGAGAAACCCGTCCCATTGCCACTTGGCTCCCACATATCCCACGTGATCTGCACGTGGAGCGAACCCGAGTCTTCGCGGTTTAAAGCCGAAGACTGACCACTTGAGCTTGTCTTACCATGTGAGTGGGATTTGTATCAATGTTTTAAGAATAATTGAGAGGCGAGTGTGTGTGACAGTGCCTAGACTGTGAGATGTGAAAGGAAAAGTTACGATTCAGACACTAAGAGAAAGAATCTATCTGTCCCATTGTCCCCGATTTCCGAAAGAGCATTGCTTTTTGGAAGGTTCTCAGGCTTCACCCGCTTATCCTTTTAGTAAGTGTGGTATTAAGTTGAAGATCAGCGTGGAGCATCGGTGGAATGATACTGACAAGGAAAACCGAAGTACTGGGAGTGAAACCTGTCACAGTGACACTTTGTCCGCCTCAAATCGCACATGGACTGACCTAGAATTGACCCTGGGTCTCTTCGTTGAGAGGCCGGCGATTAAAGACTCGCACTAACCTGATAACCTGAATTCTGTTTAAAGATTCAGTCCGTACCGCACAGTAAACACAATGTCTCTGTTATACAAACCAGTCAGTTAATGCTGTATAGGGAAATAATCGCTGTTTGTTCTCAGATCCACACAAAACACATAAATACACTGTGTGGGCAGCACGTAGAATTGCTGAATGTTAAACCTGGCGGTACGTATTGTAACCAGTGGGGTTTAATCAGTTGATGCGTTTGTTACAGGGCAGTTGGACGCGGCGTCTTCACTGCAGTCGTCGGCTGTGCTCCAGTCGGTCGCAACCCGCCAGCCCGCCGACCGCCGGGTCCTCTCCTGTGCCACCGGTCCCGGCAGATGGCATCGCGGGAGGTAAGTGGCCGAAGGAAAATGTGGGCTTGTGTGATGAACTTGTGAAACAATTTGACCTGTTTTCATGAAATTTGGCGTGAATATTGAGGTGTTGGAGGATACCCCCAGTGCACTAAACACACTCCGTCTCGGTTATAAAAACCAGTCAGTTAATGCTGTTGTATAGGGAAATAATCGCTGTTTGTTCTCAGATCCACACAAAACACATAAATACACTGTGTGGGCAGAACGTAGAATTATATATAAAGACCCAGTCCGTATCGCACAGTAAACACAACCCGCCTCAGTTATAAAAACCAGTCAGTTAATGCTGTATAGGGAAATAATCGCTGTTTGTTCTCAGATCCACACAAAACACATAAATACACTGTGTGGGCAGAACGTAGAATTGCTGACTGTAAACCATGGTGGTGCATATAGTAACCACTGGGCATTAAAGGGTGAAATGAAATTTCACTGTTCAACTGTGTCAAATGATAACACTTAAGTCAAAGTGCTTGCGCCCTTTTTAATCGAGGTAGGCCAGAAATTGAGAGTGTTGGCGCCTCATTAGTACGTCGATATTCAGGTCAATGTTGCAGTTCATATTGACGATTTTACCATATCATATCGTTAGCTTAATTGTATGATCCTGCGCACCTCTACGCCTGTCCGTCACCTCACCCTGCCTTGACCATGCAAGCTAGTGTCAACACTCCTGTTAAAACGAAGTGAAGCACTTTGACCGCCTTTTGACTAGAACGTAACTATACCTGTGACGTCAATCGCACACAGAATGTACGAAGATACGAGGCAGTTACTTAGGTACCGTGTGCAAGTTAAACACTATAAATTCGCCATAACATTCTCCACAATCAGTTCTAACACGTTTCCATGTACACAACTTCATGGAACCATGAAATAAGTTATATTGACAATACGCTGTGCTCCATGCGGTACATTTATTAGACTTAAGTACCTGTACAATTATATACATACACACACACAGTATTCAAGTGGACAGTTTGATGTAGTGTCACCTTTTACTTCTGGATAGTTATGTTTATTTAGCTATTTCCTAACTCGAAGAACACTGCCGTATGCGATGTGACACTCTGTAGTCTGTACCGACGTTGCGGAACATGCTGCCTACACCTGAAGATGCGGACAGCTTGTTCCTCCGAGTCAGTAAGTGTGTAGTGGTCCAAACTACACGGCGTCATATTCCAGAAGACTACGCAATTACAACAAGCCCTGAATTGTGTGCATTGTGACTCTTAGTTGGGTAAGAAATCGGAATGAACTGAAGTCCGTCTTGATAGGCAGATTTGATGTAATTTAGCCATTTCCTTGCTGCATGTCTGCCCCATATGTACACAATAAACTGGTGGACCTGTTCAAGTGACTGTCAAGTGTCTGAGCACCACAAGATCAAGTGTCGCTGTTCTTTCATGCGGAATGATTGTTTTAGGTAAGTACGTTCATTTGAAGGCCGTGTGGTTGAACCTAGTGATGAAATTAACGTATCATATGAAGTTACTAGTTCCCAGTCTACCGGACAGTGTGGAATGTATGGCTATGTCTGAATTGTGAATGTGAAGTGTGCGGCTGTGGTCAGACTGAGAGGCAAGTGTTTACAAGTGAACACGATTTATGAATGTTCAACATAAAATGTGGTTGTAATCTGAAGTTTGAGTTTGGAAGATGAGCGTCTTCAGTCAAATTGCACGGATCTTGAAGCCCAGGTGATCATCTGGACATCGTTGTTTTCTTTTGACTCTGAGTTTCCTATGTCTTGTGATTCCGTGGCTGCAGAAGTATTATTGATATCGTCTGCAGCAGGTTGGCGGGCACGCTGGTGATTCTGTCCAGCGTTGTCCTCAGTGGTTTTGTTGCATCCGGTGTTAGTTTCTTCCGTTACATTTAAGGAATCTTCAGCTACTTCGTATTCTTCAAATTCCATGTCGTCGAAAGGTAAATTATTATTGCCTCTGTTAAGAACTGTGGCCTGGTGTTGTGGTCCTCCTCTGATATGTGTACCACGTGTATGTCTCTCTCCAAACATGGGTCTGCCTTCATTTAGCCTTGGCGACAAGCTATCAGGGCTTCCACTTGTCGACGACCGTGCAGTTGCGGACTGTGTGTATTCTTTGCCTTTGTCTGCATTTTGTGTTATGTCGGAAACATTTAGTTGCTGCCGACATTTTCCGTCATTGGGAGTGTCTTCTTTCTTCCACGAGTCGTGTTTCTCGATGTAACTTTGTTTCTCTCTGCAGTTCCATTTCTCATCCCCCTCAGTACCGGCCAACTCCAGACGACTGCCGCAGCTGTTGCTCTTTACTAGCCGGAACTTCACTCCCAAGTATTCATCCTGAATGATACGATTTCCTTGTTTACAGGTGTTCTTACTTCTCTGTATTTCGTCCATTATAGCCAGGGTCATTGGGCTTCTCACTGGACCGTTACTAGCAGCTATTACTTGGCCCCCGTAGTACGTTACGGTTGTGCCACACGCCCGGATCCTCTCCAGCACTTCTGGTGCTACGTAATGACCTTCGTCACTCTCGTCAGGGTAACAGCTTTTGTCAAGGTAGTCGTTGTCGTCACTGCTGAATATGTCTGTCGGTTCCTCTTTGCGACTAAAAGTGTCATGAGAGTCGACGTCGGTCTCGTAGCAACTTAGGTCGCTGCTGACACCAGACGACAAGCTACCGGAGTCCGTCCATCGCTTGTGCCAGACATTATGTCTGAACACTGTGTCCACTGTCAGGTACTTTCTTTTCACTTTGTTAGCATTCTTGTCAACTTTTGATACCCCATTTGTTGTTGGTCCTGAATTTCTGTTATTTTTAGTGTTTACTCTTTCGTTAGCGTTGTCAACTTCTTCTTTACATGGATCCTTGATTTTCATTGTTCTTTCAAACATTTCTCTGGCATGTCTTACTTTATCAGGATCTGGCAATTCCTCGTCCACCAGTGACCTGTTAGTTCTGATTGGATGATAAAAGAAATGACGTGTTAAGATCGGTTGTTGTGATTTTTGTTGTCTGGGCAATGTGTGTGACAATAACGTGCTGCCGCTTTTCTTGACAGTTGCTCCCGTTATTCGACAAGTGCTCTCGGTTGCTGACTTCCTGGTAGAAGACTTCCAGTCCTCTAGCTTGGTTCTAGATTGCCTGACGGGTTCTATGATCACGACATTGTTGTTGACGAGCATTTCGCGAAGTCCATGCTTGTAATCTTGCAGATACTGGAGAAGACCATCAAATGCCGCCACTTTGCTGTCTTGGGCTGTACGCGAGCTCCGGTGACTGCTTTTATGTTGTGGGGGTTCGAGATCACTTGGAACCGATTTGGTGACACTGGTCAGTGTTCCCTGCTCAAGACAGGTGGATGCTCTAGAAGCTGGTGTCTTGCCACTGGGAAGGGTCGTTGGTGGATCTGCGTTCTGGTCTGGTGATGAGTTAGTTTCAGCTCGACTTTCGAGTTTCGGCGACGGGTTTCTGGAATCATCCACCGATAAAGGAGCGATCAACATTGGACTTACTTTATCAGCATTTTCCTCGCGGGTTTTCCTGGTTGACGCCACCGGTCCGGTAACTTTGTTCTGTTTCGGTATCTCTGTTCCGAACGATGCCTTCTCTGTTCCTCCCTCGAAGAAGCTTCTCAGCGTGCGAGTGGTTGCCACGCTGTGTCCTTCGCTCTCAGGCTGATGTTCACTGGGCGGAGAAGGTCTCTCGGTTCGGCATTCTTCTGGCCCCTCTCCGGAGCTCACTGGCCGTATATCACCCTGTAAACAGTTATTTTAATTTCAGTACTGCATCATGTGTGATATTGCAGGAACGTTTGCCATTGTTGTAGTTGGGTGTTGCGGGAGAAAGTGAAGGCGATTTTGCAGACCGTGTTTTGTAAAATGTGAGATAGGATAGCTCAGTATTATGACACGCTACGGGCTGGACGCTCTGTGTTGGGTTCTAGAAGGGGGCGGAAAGCGGCGAATTTACATGCGTAAAAAAGCAAGAATGTAGAGTGCGATGTTAAGTGACTGCCTGTAGGTGTAGTCAGTAAACATCTGTACTGGCAGCCCAGAAGTGCATGAGTGGATAGCACTAGGAGCGGCTACTGTGGGGGCCCCACAATCTGAGAAATGAATAAGAACAACTTACGTGTCTGGATGCTGTCTTCGTCGAGTCCTTAATCTTCAGTACTTGGGGTCTCCTGGACATCGTGTCTTGCTCACCGCCTAATCCGCTGCCCTCCACACAAACGTCCGTTCCTCCGGTGTCTGGTTGCTGTACGGTAGCGCAACTTCCCACTTCTTGTGCTGCAGAGTACTGTCTTTTACCGTCCTTTCCTTCTGCCGAATTGTTTATTCTATTTTTGTTTTCTGTTACACATTTAGTTTTATTTCCCTCAGTCAAAATCCCTTCTGTTTTTTTCACTTTCCCGCCTAAAGAATGTTGCGTCCCCTTCCTGTCCCGGGCAGAAATTTCTGCTTGTTTAGTTTTGTCACCTGAAGAAGGTGCTCGTTTTCTCTTCTCACCTGCAGAATATTTGTCTTTCTCGTCTTTGACGTTTGCAGCCTTCGTACATTTGTTGCCTGAATATTCCTGCACCCCTATACCGTTTTCCTTTATGGTATCCTGGTTAATCTTTGGTCCACAGCCTTCCAAACGTATTACGTTTGCGTTATCGTCTGTATGATTCTTACCGCTGACTGTAATCTGTATCTTCCTTTGTATTTCGTTACCAGAGTCGATTTCTCTTTCTTTTTTACAGGCTTTATCTTCTGTTTGGTTACTTGTTTTAAATACAATGTTTTCAGTTCTGTCTTTGTCAGCGTCAACACGCTGTGCCGTGTTAAACCCTTCACCAGAAGAGTGTGGCGCTGTTTTCGCTGTAGATCCTGCAGAATCCTGGACAGCCCTAGCTTTGTCACTCAACTGTCCGCGGACGTTTTTTAGTGTTTCATTGTCGCCTGTAGAATTTTTATTTTTCTTTTCGGGTTGTCCTTTTGAATGAGGACGTGTCCTTGCAGAGTCACGCGAATGACGCTGAAATATGGTCACGCTGTGGAGTGTATCTTCTTTAATTCTGTTGTTAGTCCCGTCTGATGTATTTGCAGAATCGCATGTACAAGCTGCCGCGTTGTGTATCAGTAAGTCGGCCTTAGGAATTTTCGGCTTGTTCGCAGACTCACCGTGACCTCTTCTTATAGAGTTGCTGATGAAATATGTATTTCTTTCGGGATCTTCCTCAGTAGTATTTTTAGGTGTGTTCGCAGTTCCGGCAATACGCGTTTCCCTACTTCTCGTCTGCACGTCTGCGCAAAGTCGAGCTAGTTGTGCTATCTGTTTTCCAAAATCTGGAAAACCGTCTTTCGTTTCTTGCACAAATGTCTGAATGGTTTGCTCCGTAGACTCGGCTGCTGCTTTGTGGGAGTTTTGAGCGCCGTTTGCTGAGGGACCGTCAGGGGTGCTGAAGGCTGAAGTGTGCGCTACTGAACTATGCGCAGTGTTGGTAGTGTTGCTACTGCAGTCATCGACTGATCCGCTGGTGATGTTCTTGTGACTGCTGCCTCTCCTCCTCCCTGTGGATGCCCCACTAGTCAAGGTAGCAGCTCTGTTTGTGTCCCTATACTCAGCCTTGAAAGTATCGTGGAAGGTCTTGGAGTTTCCTGTCACGTAACCTGGCAGGGCCCTTAGCCTGGTTACGCCTGCCCCCACGTCGTGTGTCGCGATGCGGTAGTCAGATCTGCAGTCGGGTGGTGGAGTCAGAAGTAGGGGCCGCGCCCTGGCGATCAGCCGGAATTGTAGCGACGGCGACCTGCAAGCATACGGAGTCAGCGGTGAGTGCCACGCCCTCACTGTGAACTGGAAATGACTTGAGGACGTTCTGTTGTGAGCACTGTTCGGTGTTCGATAGCAGGGGACAGTGTCCTGGCTGGACGATGATCTGAACACCACTTTAGACAGTTCTATAGCCAATGTGAATAGCATTGAACTTTTGAGAGAGAGAGAGAGAGGGGGGGGGGGACAAGTGGAAGTACTTTTATATCACTGCTCCGACTTCCGAAAGAAGACTACTTTTTTGGAAGGTTCCTATCCTACGCCCGTTTGTCCTTCTGATAAGATCATTATTTAGAGAAACACGAGTATGGAGAATTGGTGGATGTTACTGACAGGGGAAAACGGATGTACTGGAGTAAAAGCTGTGAAATTTAATCCCAGTAATGTATAAACATGCCAGTGGCACCGCACAGTAGGTACACTCAGTCTCGGTTGTAACAAGACATCCAGTGGCGTGCTCTGTGACGCAGTGCACAGACATTACACAGCTGTTGTTAGTTATTATATTTCACACGCCTAAATGTAATTTCATTGACGTCTGTATCTTCATCGCGCCAGCTGGCACTTTTCGGTTACCCTGACTGAGGGTTTTCCGTGCTTTTTCCTGAGTTGTAAGGCAAATGCCAGGGTAAAACCCGCAAAGACGGGGCACGGCCCGCACTCTTCCAAAATGTTTGTGTTGGTCTGTGTATTGTTTGTTTTGTGTCGTTCTGTGTATTGTGTGTGTGTGTGTGTGTGTGTGTAAATGTGTACTGTACTACTGCAACCGGGTGGCTACCCAATTGCAGTTAAGAAAATATATCATATCATATATCATATCATATCCAACAAGTACTGCCTTCCCTGTGCCGATTTTTACGGAAGTCACAAAATCTGTACCGCAGTGTGTGTATATCTTTTTTACTGAGTCACACCCAAATAGGACAATAAATGTGGAAAGAAATTCATCGACGTGCCCAAGTAAAGTGTGAGTTTCAGTGTGCTGATTTTCGCGAAATTCGTAATCTCCGAACGGCATCAGGTGGAGAGCTGCTGTACCAAACTTCACATAATGAAAGTGCAGACAGAGAGAGAGAGACAGACAGACAGGTGGAAATTTATTCATACCGGTGAGCGAAGGATGACTGCCACTGTGCAGATTTTCACAAAAATCTCGCTTGCCCGAAAACAGCTTGTGAAGAACGCCTACACCAAATTTCGTGAAAATCCGACAGACGATTTAGTCACTGGTAACTGGTTACAAACGGACATACGGCTGTGGTTCGCACAGGGAAATAATCGCTGTTTGTTCTCAGATCCACACAAAACACATAAATACAGTGTGTGGGCAGAACGTGGAACTGTTAAATGTTAAACCTGGTGGTAGATTTTTGTTTGTTATTGCTGGCTTAGGATCCCGTCATCAGACCATATCCTGAGCCGGGTAAATCCAATCGGCATTTCACCCTAGTTAATGAGATCCTTCGGTGAACAGAAGTTGTACGTTTTGTGTAGGCCGGATATCACAAGAGGAGCGTCCGACTTCGCGCGTTCCCAGTTACACAACACTGACACACAGCTGTGTGCTCGCGCCTGTCTCACACAACATACTGCTGTCATTCTTGCCTACAAAATACCATGTCTTTGCATTTGACGTGACCGTTCTCACATTTTTAGCACAGTTGATAGAATGCTGTTAATTGGTATGTTTCTGAACGTGTTTTTCCGTAGAAATTAAAGACTATACGTGAGACAGTGACCAGTGTGTGAGTACCGGCCTTGCGCCTGTAGCCGACGGTAGTCCGTACGAAGTCCATATGGGAAATGCATTGGAGCGGGACACAGTGCGTTTTCATACGGTGCATTGCTTCCGCGACCATTCACTTATGCCAACATATGCACATAACAGAAATTAAGTACAAGTCTTACATAAGCTTTTACCATGCTACATGTTTCGGCGATTAAATTGCCATCTTCAGGGAGATGTAATTATAAAGGAATAATTAATACCGAAACGCTAATCCACCATGCAGATTATTAAAATGTATAAAACAATCCACACAACAACATCGTTAACACTGTGGACACTAGCACAGTGTTGATCAGTTGCTAGTAATTACCGTAATGTCTTATTTGTTGTGGTTTTTTGGCTCATTTTATGCGTTTTATAATTTTAACATTTTAACGTTGTACATTGGAGATTAGTGTATCGGCATTATTGTGCTTAGACCTTCCTGAAGATGGCAACTTAATCGCCGAAACATGTAGCATGGTACAAGCGCATGTTTGACTTAATTTCTGTTTTGTGCGTATGTTGGTGTCAGTAGGTGACTGTATGGTCCACGCACTTAGTCGCCGGCCTGCTACTGCAGAGGCCCGGGTTCAATCTCAGGCCAGTCCGCGTGAGATTTGTGGTGCACGGAGTGGCACTGGGATACGTTTTTCTCCGAGTACGTCGGTTTTTCTCTGTCAGTATAATTCAGCCAATGCTACATAACGATCCAGTCATTGTCACCGAAGCCAGGGGTGTATAAATCCCGGGCGCCAGGTCACTATGATATTAAATGGCGCCTAATTTTTATGGATCCTTAGATTGGAACTTCCTTCTGGCGCCTAGAATTTTGAGTTGTATTCCAGCTTTTTTGAACATTTGTGCACCCTTGACTGATGGTATATACATGTAGTAATGGTGGCGTTGTTCAGTAACAGACTTGACACACACACACCCACCCACCCACCCACACACACACACACACACACATAAACACACACTATACACACACACACGCTCACACACCACACCACACCCACCACACACACACACACACACACACGAAACCTCGATCCGTGCTGTTGGCACACTCGCGGTCCACTCACGGTCAGTGCTTTGGGTGTAGTTTGCGTCGTTTTGGTGCAGTTCGTTTTGCGTTCACCATGTTCAGAAACTTAACCAACACAGATGTGGCGGTATTCGCCTTACTTGTGGTAGGTCAAAATATTCTCTCGACGCGTAGTCGCGACCGCTTGTGCGCCCCGTGACGTAAGCGTGACCGTCGGTATGAACCAATGCATTTACATTGAGGGGACGCTGTGTGACTGCAGTCAGCGCTGTGCCGTACTGTATGCCCCACTGGTACAGGTCTGTTTGTGCCGTAATGCTGTGTGACTGCAGTCAGCGCTGTGCCGTACTGTATGCCCCACTGGTACAGG
>Ga0131853_10027423_pt1 | contig 10224 bp, 5 predicted proteins | sample TergutLab28metaG_FD_92764 | JGI IMG/M metagenome (GOLD analysis project Ga0131853, IMG submission 92764) | Labiotermes labralis P1 segment gut microbial communities from Petit-Saut dam, French Guiana - Lab288 P1 (version 2) (version 2) | ecosystem: Host-associated > Arthropoda: Insects >... | reverse complement strand
TGAGTGGACCCCGTTCCAGACCCACTACTACTCAGAAAATCTGGTAGCGCCGGGGATCGAACCCGGGACCTCTGTATCTGTAGCCAGAAACTCTGACCACTAGACCACAGAGGCGGTCTTCACAAAGCGTTAACCCATAAAAAAACTGAAACTGTGTCAGTCTGACTTAATGAAATTTTCGTATACAATTTTGAGACAGTACATTTCCTGAGATGACTAAAACATGCAACACTGGATTTAACATGTACATAAGGAATGCTAAAAATTTACACTATCAACAAAGACAAAACCTCTTACTTTTATAGCTTTTATTATCAGATGATGCAATCAGATCATCCAGTTTAAATAGCACAAATTCTTTTAAGCTGCTAATGTCCCAGTTGCACCACCCTCCAACCAACAGCAACTCATTCTTTCTGAAACCTCCCAAATGCCCGTCACTAAAACATCTGCCATCTGGATTCATCAGAGCAACTCCAGAAATAAGTACAAAAATGTTAGCAGTAATGTTGGATTTATGGAAAAAAATGAGCAGACTTTTATGGCAGAAAACAAAAAAATTAGATGTAAAAGTAAAGAGGCCCTAAAGAGTTTTAAAGAGCAATAACCTTAACTCTCAATTTCCAGCCTGACTTCACCAGAGTATAAGGTTTAATGTCACAATACCACTTATGAATTACAACACTTTATTTCATATAAACAATCAAAGGGAACTGTATCTACAGCAACAGTATCCATGATACAAAGCTCTGCAGTTGCTTCGACTTTCAGTAATAAATTGAGACAAATTTTCACTAAAATGTATTGGACACAAAAATGCGGAGTCTTAAAAGTATGGACTTTATATTATCACACATGACAGCCATACAATAGCCACAGCCTGCTCAATTTGAACTCAAGTCCACTTACTGCATTGCAAACACAACAAAATACAAATTCAGAATCATATGAGGCTATAAGGGTTATGCACAATGCTATTATAGTGAAAAAATTTCATAAAAAATCAAGGTACAGCAATATTATTTAAGGGTGTGGGGGGGGGGGGATGCAGAAATAATTAGAGCAACCATCCACACGAGCCACTGGTAGTGAATAAATAAGAGGGAACCAAACAGGGTAATATTTCTGCATGATGACAATTTCTACTAAGAAATGCAAGCAGGAAACATTCTGTGTAAGTTTAACAATTCAGCCAGGGGTACCAATTTCCACATGAGATGTTTCTGACTCACGGCAGCAGGATGCACATCCAGAGTGTTGAACATTTACATTGCTTCTTGCACAATTTGCGGCTCTCATATCTTCAGACCAATCAACACATGGATGCTGATGCTGACGTGGATAAACTTTCAGATGTTCCAATTAGCACAGCAACAAGCAGTTGTTCATGTTCTTTATGCAATTATTTGCAAAAACTAAAGCTAATGCTTGCAAAAAAATAATAAAATCAAAATCCTTGTTCCTCTAGGTAAAAATATGTTATCTTTCAGTAGTGTTTTGATACTTGTGCTACAGAAAGAAGCGCAGCAATTAGATTGTGAGTCTTATCTAAGTATAAACACTGCACAAACATTACTGTTCTGTTCTTCGGATATCTTGACTCCATGCCAGATGCACCTACTTACTGCTCAAGTGCTGTGCCAACTTGGTCCGTACCGAACTTGATTCTTCCCAAGCTTGCTGTTTGCGTACAAACTGTGATGATGAACTGCCGCTCAAATGGGATGGGGAAAGTTCCTCTGTAGCAGGCTGCCTTAATTGTTGTTTCATTTTGTGTGCTGTGTTTCGTTTTGATTTGGCTTCAATATTACTTGATATGGTAGCATTAAATACATTTTCAAATGCTTCATCAACATTGTCAAGATTGTCATCTAGAACCAGCGTGTCACTTGCAGGAGGCACAAAATTATCTTGCATTTCTTGAACTTTCATTTTTACTTCCTGAGTTTTTGGCTTTGAAGAAGTTTTAAAGTATGCTTCCACTTTACGCTGCTTGTTTTCTACACTATCAGGTGACAAAGCAGCTTCAAACTGCTTGGGGAATGACAAGGAATGACTTGATTTGGTTTTAGGTAGTGCTGGTGGAATTCGATGAACATTACTGCTTGGTACTGTAAGGTCAGGCAAGGCAAGGCTCTGTGGTCGCTTGTTTCTTATTCCCTGCTGGCCTGCTACCAGTTGGTGCCACGATCCAGACTTACGAAGGGCCAGAGATGGTGACACAGAAGAGGAAGGATTTGGAGATGTGAATGTATTTTTGCTTGGGGTGTGTGTATCTGAAACATCATGCAATGAACTAGAACGTGGGGCATTATGACAACTTTGTGCTAAGTTATGTAATTTGTTACTGTTACTGTAAACGGGGATTTGGAGTCTTGTTGTTAATACTGATTCTCCACTTTCTTGCAGCTCCTCTGTACTTGTTGTTGTGATGAGAGATTCAGTTGAGGCAGGACGCACTCGAGCTGATATAGATGGAAGATGATCAGATTCCTCAGCCAAGCCAGGGACACTCCCCGCATGTGTAAACTTTCCTAACCCCCTGGCAGGACCATCTGAACAATGTGGATAACCTATGGCTTTAGAAATGCCAAGGTTCTGATACACAGGACTTCTGAAGTAGTTAGTATCTCCAGCTGCTTTCATTTTAAGCTCCTGCTGATAGTGCACAAACTGATCATCACTTATCATTGATGCAATATCTGGCTCACTGTGATGCCTATTCATAGAACTTGTGAGAGGTTTTGTTTCTTTCTGTGATTGTTTTGAAAGCAAATGAGGTTGATGATGATGAGGCTGTGATTCTCTAAGATCCTGCCTCAACGTGTCCACAGTGGGAGACTTCTTGGATGAATAAACAGAAGTGTTTTGTTTAAAGCTTTGTATTGCATCTTCCTCTTTGTTCCTCAGAGGAGATGTGGGAGACTTACTACTTTGTTGCTTAGGAACACTTTGCAAGTTTCTGTTATTTTCACTGGCAGATGAGAATTTTATAAGAACAGAAGCAAGATTCTTTGCAGCAGAACTTCGTCCACTAGCTTCTTCATCCATATCATCATATCGATGTCTTGTCCTGTTAGTTACTGTAACTGCCTGGTGAGACGTGGGACCCGTCATGATTCGGGACACGGCTGTAAATGCTTCTGGTGAAGGAAGAGAGTTATCAGGTGAATGTAGTGAATCCAGTTCAGGCTGCTGCACATTTGAGTTGGGTATAAACACACTGCCACTTTGTGGATATACTGATGAAGACTTAGTTGTGACACTTCCACTGTAAGTTTGTTGAACTGGACTAACACTCGGAAACTTGGTGAATTCTTCAGTGCCATAATCAATTTCAGTGGTGTAGCTTTTCGTACAATATTGACGTATCTCTTCTGATGTCTTTTCCTGCCCATTTTGTTCATTAAGATGGACTCCACCTTCATATTTCTGCTGATTGAAAGATTTGCAAATTTCAGGTTCTTTATGACAAATTTGCTGATTATTACCATAATTCTGAATGAGATGTGGAGCAGTAAGCATTGGAGGTGTTGGAATAGGCGCAGGTTGTTTTGAGCTGTTTAAAGACAGAACTTGACTTGTTTGTTCTTGATAACGTCCTTGTACTGAGCCAGGAATATGTGAAGGTGAAACATAACTTTTAGGTACAGGTACAGGAGTAGGCTGTTTGACAAACACACTAAAATTTCTTGGCACAGCTATCTTCTCTTGGCTCTGACTTCGAGGCCGTGAAAATGGAGCGGGTTGTGGTGATGTTTCCCTAGTGATGCCCTCAAATTTCACTACAGCTGAGTTAAGCACACTATGATCGAGTTGAGTGCTCTCTCTGGTCCATGGAAGGTTTGTGCTAACTGGAGACGGCAATTCCTGTTTTGTGTGTTGGCTTAAACCTGTCCTATGTTTACTTGGCTTAGGAGCCACAGTAAACTTCTGTGTTGCCGCCTGCTTCACACTCTCACCTACAGGCTGGTTTACTGTGTCCCCTTTCTCCTTCTTCTCAATGGGTTGGAAGGCTGACATTGGAGCATGTGAGAACTTGTTTACATGCAATGGGGAATGGACTGTGGCAGGAGACTGTGGTGGGGTGAAGAGCTGTTTCTTAGAAAGGACAGACCCTGTGCTTGCTGCCACTGTTAGTGACCCAACTACAACTGAATCATCAGAAACAGAATTTTTCTCAGTCCATGGAAGTTTGCTCTGTTGCTCTTGTTCCTTCTGCTCAAACAGCTTTTTCAAGAAAATGCTTCCCTGCCGTGTGAGTTTTGGGCCACTTGCTGCTGCACTCTTCATGACAGTAACTGAATCATCAGCTGACTGCCAAAACATCCTTGCACTTGCTGGACCTGATACTGTCACATTCCTCCCTCTTCCAGGGTAATCTCCATCCCTCCCTGCAGGCGTTTCAAATGCTGTTTTAATATTTGTGAAGCGGCTGCTCCAGTGTTGACCACCTCGAGCAGCAGGATTATAGCTGGTGGTTTTGGAAAAGCCCCCTTCCCCTTTCCACATACTTCCCTTGCCATTGCTGTGCTGCTGGAGAAAAGTCAAGAATTTATGATCATTCTCAGTCTTTGGTTGGAAGGTTGGAGGAGTAACCTTGCCTCCAAAGGCCTTATTTCCACCGCCTACTCTGATAGGACCACGAAGAGCAAGATATGTATTGTGATTATGGCCACTAGATGAGCCTGTTACAAATTTGGAATCCCTTTCTCCCTCATATTCTTCTCCTGAAGAGTAATCAGTTTCTTCTTCGATTTCATAGAAATTGAGTGGTTTTGGAATGTCAATAGTATTTGCACGTTTCATCTTGACTTTACGATCAGTACGCCCATGTGATCTACTGACAACTGTCTTTGTGTCTTCTGTAGCCATCTGCAGCAGTCTTTGTGCAGATGACATGTCAACTCCAGTATTCCCACTGTTTGTCTCTGTTTCAGTATTATTTTGCTGTGCACAAATATTTTGTATTGACTTTTGAACTGTCTGATTCATATTTTGGACATCAAGCCAAGCTGGATTCTGGTTAACATGGTTTGCATTCCACTGTTCACTGTTACTCCACACATTCTTATTTGTCTCTGGCACCTTTACTGCAACATGCTTGTCACCATCATCAATATTGGCATGCCAAATTTCTGGTTCTGCAGATTTTTGTTCTGAATTGTAGATATTTAACATTCTTATTTGTGCACAGTTCACATCTATTTGGGAATGTCTATCATCTTCATTCTTGGAATGGTGGTTACTGCTGACTTCTCTTTTTTCCTTCTCAGTAACAGGAGGTTGTCTGACAGTGGTTGTATTTTCTTCCTCCTCCTCATCCGTTTCAGAACTGCCTTCATCCTCACTTGAAGAATCTAAATCACTACCATCATCATCATCATCATCATTTGCACTGTCATTATCATAAGTCTTCTGACAAAACTGAGCATTCATTCTTTGTCGCTTTTCTTCTTCAAGTGACAATTGTTTGTTAATAGCTGCTTTATGAACAGCAATTTGAACAGACTGAGCTGGTGTGAACAGAAGAACACTTGGGTCATAATCCCTACTGTCACTATCCAGAGACACAGAATGCAATATAGCCTTGTGTTCAGGTGCACTTCTTTGTGGTATGGTCACACTGGTATTAATATTGTCTAGTGAGACTGACTGTGCTGCTGCTGTATGTGGAGATGAGCTTTCACTCAAAACGGGTTTCTGAACATGCCGGTTGGGCAGAGAGCTGCCACTATCAGATCTCGGGGTTGATGCTTTGGAGCTTGACGTACTGCTCAATGCTGAACCTTGAGATACTGATCTACGCTGAAGTCCCTCAGCACTGTCTGAACATTGTTGGACAGGAGCTTGAGACACTGGTCTATGAATCACCCTCTCAGCTGCCGAAGTTCCACCGTCTGGACTTTGTGAAGTAGATGCTTTGGAACTTGAACTACTATCCAGAGATGCAGCTTTTGCTAAAGGTTTATGAACAACCTTCTCTGGAACCGAATTACCACTGTCTGATCTCAGTGGTGTGGAGGATTTAGAACTGCCAGTGCTGCTGGTTGATGAAGAATGTATTGCCACTTTCTGAATGGCTTGCTCAGCTAATGAAATAACACTTTGTACAGCTACATTTGGGCTATCTAATGAAACAGATTTCTGGATAGGTCTTATGCCTTCATATCCAGATCTTCCTGGTCTATATTCTCTGTGAACAGCAGTGATTGGCTGCATGCTAACAGGTTTATCCGACTGAGGTTGATTCTGAAGTTGATTGACCTGATGAATACCAGTTTCCTTCTGCACAGTACAGTGAGGAAGATTATTATCAGATAAAGCAGAATTATTCATAATACATGGGCTATTTAAAGATTCTGATTCCTCTAAAGTTCTATGGATTCTATTTAAATCTGTGATAGCAGTATCGCCTGATTTATAGTCCATATCACTAAAACTGCTTCTCTGATTTTCAACATGTGATTGGCTGTTTCTCAAGGCACAACTATTTTGAAGCTGAGGAAGGAAAAATGGTTTTGCAGAGGTATTTCCATTAGAGATGATACCTGGCAGAGAATGTCTTGGAGCAAAGTGGACAGGGCGGAATGCACTCATCACGGGGGAGACAACAGACGATGCTGTCACTGAACCTTCTGGTAAAGCCAAATCACCTGCAGAACTCTGCTGCACCAATCTATGTGCAGTTCCCACTGCTCCAAAACAACCTGAATTTGAAGTTAATCTGTCCTTTGCTGCATTTTCTTCAACCACTCTTCTAGCATCATCCAACTCCTCTCTTGTTACTGCAACGGTATGCCTGTTTTGGCGGAAAATTTTTTTGTTTTCAAACCTGTGTTTCTGTTTTGGAGGATGAAACGGTATTTCAGGACTATCGTTCTTTGAATTTGCTTTGTCTGGTGGAGCAGGCAGCTGGAGTGATGCCTGAAGCCGGGACACCAGATGTAACAGCGCGTCTCTTCTTGCAGGATCCAGTACTTCACCTTGTCCTCCAATACTTCCAAGCTGCAATGATGCTTGAAGACGTGACAAAGCAGTCTGAACTTCAAGTAAAAGACTCGGGCCAAAAGGTTCTGTTGATCCAGAAGTGGAGTTTATTTTCTGCGTGGAGACATCACAGCTCTGCTGGCGGTGAAGCTCTATGGAATCCCGAAGTCCCACAGCCAAAAGTCTGAGATCTTCACCAGATTCAGTCCCTGCGTCTTCAACTTTCTCCACTTGTCCTTCTTCAGGCAAGCTCTGGCTAGAATGGAAGTGTGGTGGGGGGACAAGTGGAGCGACACAACCTGTAGAATTCTTTTCAAGTAACAGTGACGAGCGTAATTGTTCCACTAGTAAAGGTAGGAGCAGAGACTCACCCTCTTCTATGCTGTGACGAAGCACATCACCCGTTTCCACCTGCTCATGTTCACTTGCAGTTTCTGCATCCGCCAAGGCAGCAGCCACTACACTTGCACAAACTGTATTAAAAAAAATGTAAGGTTCAGCAAATATAAAATTTCATAAATATGGAAATTGGTGTATCAAACAATTCAATTATTTGGTACTTTGTACCCACTTCCCTTCATTTCATATTTTACTTTTATAATTATGATTAAATATGTATGCTCTTACACACCTTTCTGTTCTGCCATGACAACTCGCAGCCTTGCTCTGATTTTGCGTCTTCCTTCGTAGTCTGAGCAGTTGTCCAGCTGAAACATTTGGCAATGCCACTTTACTTTCATGTTTGCTTCACCAACCACATAAGAACAGAACATATCCTACTCATAAAAGATCATAAAATCCCATTACCATTATAACAAAAAATAAATTATAAAGGTAAAAGAGAGGTACAGAACTCAGAATCATACACATGTAATTCTCTCACTGGAATCCCTGCCTTGAAGGGAAAATAAATGCTGAAAACTAAATGCATTCAATTTACACATTGTAACAAAATTATTCAGTACCTTACTTTATAAATTTACATGTACATTAACCTTTTGGCGCCGGAATTATTTTTTTAATTTTAACACACCCTGTGTATAAAATGTGAATAATACAGAAACCAAATACTTTAGAATTATGAAACAAACTGCATTTTGAAGAGAAAAAAAACAGAGTATAAACCGTGTTTAAAATATTCAGTATCTATATTTGTTGAATAAATATGTAAAATGAAACTTTAGAGGTCAGTGATGCGGTACGACCACTATAGTTGACATTAGGCGTCAAAAGGTTAAGTATAATGAATACATATATGTCCTCTAGTAAAGTTGTGAGTGCAGTGTATAATTTAATCAATAAGCTGCATAATATCATAAACCTCGGACTTAAACATTATGATTTACACCATTACTTGCTGCCCGATATACAGGTGATGCTGTCATTAACACATATGCTAAACTTCAATATCTGTGGTGCGGGGATGCAACCTACTACTAATACATAAGGCTCCTACTGCTGTCACCATGTCTCTTTCATTTTCTGCATATTCTGAGGACCAATTGATAACATGAACAAAGAAAACTGTTTTTCTAGTTGCATGCATTAAGGATGAGTGTCCCATTACAGAAAAACAAAGAGACCTTACAGGCATATGACATGGACATATCCAAAGACAAGAATTTCTGTGTAAAAGAGGTCAAAACACCCTCTCCTTAGTAGTTAATAACCTTCTGAATGTACTTAAATTAACATTAAATAGGAAAACTTAAATCCAATGATTCTTATATCTTTGCTAGTCAACAATGTTTTCTTGGAACAAATGTTGACTGATAAATAGCTCCATGCAACAGAGTTCTTGAGAAACTAAGAGATCCTCAGCTAGCCAAGAAATTCCCCACATTCTATGGATCCTGAAAGTTTATCACTACATTCACAACAGCCTGTCACCTGTCCCTATCCTGAGCCAGTACATGTCTCCCTTCCCACTCCTTGAAGACCTATTTTAATATTATCTTCCCATCTATGCCTACACATTCCAAGTGCTCTCTATCCCTCAGGTTTCCCCACTAAAACCCTGCATGTACCTCTCTTTTTCCCCTTATGTGCCAAATGCCCTGTCCATCTCATTCTTCTTGCTTGATCACCCAAATAACATTTGGTAAGGAGAACAGATCAAAAAAATCCTCACTGTGCAGTCATCTTCACTCTTCTGTCACATCATCCCCCTTCGGCCCAAATATCTTCCTCAGCACCCTATTCTTGAATGCTGTCAGCCTATGTTCCTCCCTTAATGTGGCAGACCAAGTTTCACACCCACACAAAACAACAAGGAAAGTTATAGTTCTGTATACTTTAATCTTTACATTTTTGGATAGCAGAATGGAAGACAAAAGATTCTGCACTCAGTGATAACAAGCATTTCCTGAATTCAGTCTGCTCTTCTTCATGCAATTTTGATTTATTAGGTTTTTCCCCATTCATGGGATTTATTACCTATCTTAATGTTGTGATTTTGTTGTAAATTCTGTTCATCACACACGAACATAAAGTTACACGTACTTTTCTCAGCATTTATATATACACCAGTCTCCTTACTAGCGACTAACAAAGCTTCTCTGTTTTTATTTATAGTATGTATGCTTCTACCCAATATATTAACATCATCAGCATAGACCTGAAGCTGATGTGTACCATTCAATTTCAGCCCCTCCTGGTTTTCCTGAACCCTCCTAATGGCAAGTGCTAGTGCACAGTTGAACAAGAGTGGTGATAAAGCACCTCCTTGTTTCAGACAATTCTTAGCAGGAAACACATCAAACAAAGATTTGCCTACCTGGACTTTAGTATAGGTTTCATGTAAACACATTTGTATTAATCTTACTAGTTTTATGGGGATATGAAACTTGATGATATTCCTTGGCTAACCCCTTGTGCATATGAAAGGTACTAACAACTCATGTATGTGGAACTAACATAATTATAAAACACTCCACTAAAGTGACATAATCATGAGATTCCGCAACCAAACTACATTGGGATTTGTATTTTGTAATGTGACATAATTTGGTGAGCATAAATGTGAGAAAGAGAAATTGCGTGTGTACGTGTGTGTGTGTGTGTGTGTGTGTGCACATGCATATACTACCTTACTCACTCACACACAAAAATACACACACACACACACACACACACACATAAACACAGAGAGCAGCAGCCACAGTTAGTGCCTAAAGGAATATGAATTTTGTTGTATTGTACAAACATATTTCTATGCATACTTCAGTAAGTTAG
>Ga0131853_10027422_pt1 | contig 10224 bp, 5 predicted proteins | sample TergutLab28metaG_FD_92764 | JGI IMG/M metagenome (GOLD analysis project Ga0131853, IMG submission 92764) | Labiotermes labralis P1 segment gut microbial communities from Petit-Saut dam, French Guiana - Lab288 P1 (version 2) (version 2) | ecosystem: Host-associated > Arthropoda: Insects >... | reverse complement strand
TGAATATTTTAAACATGGTATATACTCTCCGTTTTTTTCTCTTCAAAATGCAGTTTGTTTCATAATTCTAACATATTTGGTTCCTGTATTATTCATATTTTATATACAGGGTGTGCTAAAATTTAAAAAAAATAATTCGGCGCCAAAAGATTAACTCGTCATCTCATAAACAGCATGATTTAATAAGAAATATGTTTCGAATTTCTCTACAAATTTTCTCCCAAACATTTCTCATTTCAAGAAAACTTCAGCGAGATGTTATAATAAATGTATATAGTCATCATATAAAGTACCCGTTATTCGTGTCGGGTTGTAATGAATCTTGAATTTTCTCCACGACACATGTTAGAAAACCTTTGACAAGTCAAATTTCGTGAAAAACCTTCCGGTGGGAGCCGAGTTGTCCCATGCGGACAGACAGACAGACGAACAGACATGACGAAGCTAATAGTCACTTTTCGCAATTTTGCGTAAGCCCCTAAGAAGCGCAATACTTGTTCCGCCCATAACCTGATCCCCTATCTTCCGTAGACTCACATACAATACAGAATTTGTATTAAGATTATAAATATTTTGGACATGCGTTAGGCCACTTTCAATTATCAGATCGTCCCACCGCCCGTCGACCACGGTCACTGTACAACGTAACACATAAAAATGCATGCAAAAATGTAAATCTCTCTCTGACAGAAACATGAAGGCACACAGCGAGAATGGAGATATGAACCACTCATCTCCAACCTTCACACCAGCGAGGGCTGGTGGCCAACCTGATGCTCCTGCCGTTTTTACGATGGGAAATAACCCCAGCACCCAATGAACAAGAAATATACGGTACTTTATGAGGGAGAGAAATGCCTTGTCCATGCCAGCATTCGAATCCCAAATCGTCCACTCTGTAGGGTAGCCACTATATGGACTGCGATATCTCGGCTTATCAAAAGATAGATTTCGCCCTGGAACAGAACACGAAGGCCCAGAAGGAGAGAAGATATATAGCCCTACTTTTTCTTTAACCTCGGCGCTAGATGGTGTGGGTGGTCAGCGCCACGCCTTGGCTGCTTTACCCCCAGCAAAGACCAGGTACCACTGTACAGTAGGCTGGGTGCGCCCCAGGGCCGGTCTGGTATATATGGTGCAGAGTCCTTCTTGAGAAGCTAACTGGTTTGCAACTAGTCAAGAAATTACCCGCATTTCACGGAACCCGAAGGTTCATTACCGCACTCACAAGCGTCCGCCACCTGTCTCTATCCTGGGCCAGGCCAATCCAGTCCATACACCCACATCCCACCTCCAGGAGATCCATCCTAATATTATCTACCCATCTACGCCTAGGTCTCCTTCCGTGATCTCTTTCCCTCCGGTTTCTCCACCAAGACCCTATACACCCCCTCTCCTCACCCATACGCGCCACATGCCCAGCCCATCTCATTCTACTAGATTTTCTGATATATATATATATACGATCAATTACTACTTCATACATCAACAAACAGATGCACTTAATAAAACTATTCATGACACATATTAATCTCCCAAATATTTTCACCACAAAATTCCATCCTCAAAGAATTTTGCAGATCAAAAGAACAGAGGGGGAGAAGATGTATAACTTTACTCTTTCCTTAATCTCGGCGCTAGACGGGGGTTGGTTGTCAGCGCCATGTCCCAGCTGCTTTACCCAGGCAAAGACCAGGTATCCACTGTACAGGAGGCTGGGTGGGCCCCATACATACACACACGTTCAATTACTCTTTATTACATCAACAAACCGACGAGCTAAATTAAACAATTCAACACAAATATTAATCCCCCCACATGTTTCGGCCACAGGATTCCACCCTCAAAGGAATTTTGCAGATCAAACAAATACAAGTCCAACATGCTAATACATCGCCCACACTGGAATCATTATATTATTATAAACCTAAAGCAAGTAAAAATGAAACGCGTGAAATTAAAATTTTGTAATATTAAAACAACAGACGAGATTAATATTTGTCATATATTGCATATTTTGGGCGTACATTTGTTGGTCGATGTATTAAATACAATAATATGCACAGTACATCGTACAAATTAAATAATTAAAATATCTTGGGTCAACTGTAAACACAGACAATTCAATAGCAGAGGAAATAAAGGAAAGAATTACCCAAGGGATCATAAGGTGCGTCATCCCCGTAGTGTTTATAATAAACTAGACTGGAGTGTATATACAACTATATGGTGGTAGAGATAGGTATATAATTTGTTACATAAAGAACAACTACCTGAAGATGGCCCGAATGCCAAAACATGTAGTTGTTCTTTATGTAATAAATTATATACATATCTCTACTATCATATATTTGTGTTAGACAAGTATATACACTACAATCTAGTTTGCCCTAGGAAATAAAGCTTTCTTTGCAAATAAAAATATATTTGAAATCAAGCTCATATCTAAAACGGCAAAACTGAAATTATACTTCTCAGTAATTAGACCAGTAATCAATATGCATGTGAAACATGGATATTGAAAGAAACAATGAACAATAGACTAATGGTTTTTGAAAAGAAAATTTTGAGAAAAATATTTAGCCCAACTTACGAAAATGAATCCTGACGAATAGAAACTAATTAGGAATTGGATAAACTAATAAAACCTGAGAACATAATAAACTTCGCCAGAGCGCAAAGGCTAGGATGGTATGGTCATATTGAAAGAATGCAAGAAACAAGAATGCTCAAAGCAATATACTCCTGGAAACTCAATTCAAAGAGGCCAACGGGGAGACCAAAGATACGCTGGGAGGATGATGTTAAGAAAGATATACAGAGGTTAAAAGTGCCAAATTGGAAGACCCTTGTCCAGGATAGGAGAAGATGGAAGGAGGCGGTTGAGAAGGCCAGAAGTCTGCACTAAGAGATGTAGAGCCGTACTAAGAAGAAGAAGAATATGCACAGTATGATCAGCCTAAAAATCTACGCCCACATAAAGATTTAAACACGTGTCTCCGCTACCCAAGCCGCACGTGCATGGTCACTGGTCAACCCTTTCATGATTTAACAGACATGGAAAATATTAACGAGCAGCAAGCTAATCTGTTGTCCTTATTTGGCCTAACGCGTAAACATGAACAGGCATTAACGTATGAATATGCACTTAACATTCCAAATATCTAATTAAAAACCTTCCTAATTTCTGCCGGACGCTGAACGCTTCGAAACTTTATCTCCACACGAAAACACGGACATGCACTCGTCAATCCAAACACTCGACGCAGTCACCAGTCCCCCTTCATTCGCCCAGTCCACCGACCCACCTTCAACACATACTAAAGGCATCTATTTGCATTTCGAACTGGCCCTCTCATACTTTACACCGCAGCACCAGGGATATACAAAACATTCTTCTTTGTCACAACAAAATCTTGTGGGAAAGCTGGTTAGAATCTTTCAGTGAAACAGATGTTGGACTCTGACGTAATAATATATTAACCTTTTGGCGCCGGAATTATTTTTTTAATTTTAGCACACCCTGTATATAAAATGTGAATAATACTGGAACCAAATACGTTAGAATTGTGAAACAAACTGCATTTTGAAGAGAAAAAGACGGAGAGTATATACCATGTTTACAATATTCAGTACCTATATTTGTTGAATAAATATATAAAATGCAACTTTAGAGGTTAGCGGTGCGGTACGACCGCTATAGTTGACATTAGGCGTCAAAAGGTTAAAATGAAATAAAATATATATTCCGTCTGTCACAAATATATTTTATTTGAAACAATAAATCTAAAAAGACAGTTATGAAAAACGGAGTATATATTTTATTTCATTTTAATATTGTACTTCAAACAACGGGATGCCCTCTACCAAGACTGATGTAATTCGTTCATAGACGAAAATTTTCACAATGGCATCGAGATTTTTTTTTTGGAAAAAAAAATGGAGCGATATACGATGCGGAAACTGTTATTGACCAAATTTTTCACGTTTGAAATGGCTTGTGTGTAGAGAAACACAGTAATGAATAAGGGAATCAAGAAGGACGGATAGAAAGAACGACAAAAAATAAAGAATAAAAGATGGCAGAAACCAGTAAGAGGCAAATAAATGTTGTGAGGGAGAAAGAATAGGAGAATGAAAACTTAAAATGACAGGAAAAACAATAAGAAGGAAAGGAGGAAAAAATTGATTAAAGTGAATTCTGTCGTTAACGTTTGCTCTGACAGTTTGGTAATGGTAATGTTAGGATTAAACGGTGTGGAAATGTGCGCGCGAGGCCAGGATTGCGCTTGCGTGATTAAGAACTTAGGTAGCAAACCGTATCTGAAGGCATATCCTACAGTTTACACAAACCATGCGAGCATTATAATAATTCGTGTCATCCAAATTATTTATTTTCTAAATTGGATAGTTTCCATCCCGTTGTGTGTGTGTAAACAATGTATTAATGGAACCGTCTTTACACAACAATATAATAGCAGTTGCAGGTTTTTGTTACATCTATTTGGTGTTAGTCAAGGTACATTCAGTGAATGTACCTTGACTAACACCACTGTTTTGTAAGCCTGGTGATGGCCGAGTGAGGCCGAAACATGTTGCTTAGCTAAATAGATGTAACAATAATCTGCAACTGCTATTGTATTGTTGTGTAAAGACGGTTTTATTAATATTTTGTTTATTTATTTTGTTTAGACGCAGTTAGAATTCCATTCCCGGCAAAGTAACAGGCTCTCAGACCAGCTCTAGAGCCCACGTGGGGTACAGAGGTCTCCTTCGCCAGGTTTACAGCGGTCAGAGCGTGAAGCAGGCCAATCGCATCTGTCTAGCAGCGCATTAACAATAGACAGCACTCTACATCTGCATCTACTTCCCAACACGCGTTTATGGAGCGCAGCGTAATTAAGCACAAATATATTCCCATGTTCTTTAGATTTTTTCCACCGAAGAAGATTCAGTTAATGTAATGTTACTACCGTTATATATAATATAATATAATATAATATAATATAATATAATATAATATAATATAATATAATATAATATAATGTAATATAACGTAACATAACGTAACATAACATAATATAATACATTATAATATAATATAATGTAATATAATATATACCTGCTAACGTGGAGGATATGGTGAGATCCGACTATGCTAGCAAAGGGTAAATGGGAATTAACTCGGCTTTTAAAGGGTTAAGAAGGGGCGTGGAAGACGGGGAGGTAAAGGTCAAGTAATGTAGACCTTACACGTAGATGGATCTCAATGCTATGCTAAATAATTTGCCAGTTTTATTTCCGGTAAACTGCAAATACAAGATCTGTGGTGGTGAAGGAAAAAATCACTAACTTTGACGAGACCAGACTGCACCCAATCACCGCACTCGATTATGTCGAGTTATAAATAAGGTCTTTAATTTAATTCTATGCGATTGTTACGCGTTATGAGCCCTAAAATTGTTGTTGGAAGGAAACGAAATGTAGCAACTCACAGCGGCTTGTACGAAGTAAGAGGTAAATAATCGCAGCTACGTCATCACCAGCAACGAATTATTATTATTATTATTATTATTATTATTACTACTATTAAGAGACCACTTTGGAGACCCAGGCGTAGAAGGGAAGATAACATTAAAATGGCTCTTCAGGAAGTAGGATGTGGGAGTATTGTCTGGATCGAGCTGGCACAGGATATGGACACGTGGCGGGCACTTGTGAATGCGGTAATGAACCTTCGGGTTCCAGAAAATGCGGGGAATTTCTTGACTAACTAAAAACCGATTAGATTCTCAAGGACTCTCCTCTATGGAATAAATGAATAAGTAAGTAAGTATTATTTTTGTTTTTGTGTTTGTGTCTGTGTCTGTTTCATATGTGTCCTGTTTATTATTCTTTGTTATTTGTGTCTGTGCGTTGTGTTGTTTCTGTTATTGGTAGCTTGACTGTTCAATTAGCTTTTCAATAACAAGAACTGGATTGGGTTAAATTGTTATTTACAACTATTTAAGAAATCTCGCATATTCTGGGATGTTACACAGCGCGAAATGGTAGTTACTGACGTTTCGGGGAAACCTATCGTACCCATGTGCAAGGGTCAAGCAGTCCAAGAAGAAAAGTGGGTAACTAACTAACTACCAATCTATGCAACATAACGTCTCAGACGAGCGAAGATCTCAAGCGCACGCCGGGACAATCCTCAAATAAATAATGTCGTTTATGTTATTCATTTCTGTTGATGGGGGTGGTGGTATGTGAACTATCAGACAATGAACCACGCGTCGAATACCACAGACACCTTCACTGTAAATTGCTGTCATCAATTTCTTTTCCTCAAAAAACTTTTCCTTAAACTTCGCCTCAAAGATCCATCTTGCTACCCCCTTCTCAGCACTTTATCACACTAGACAGTTGTTTAATCTTTAACTGGGTCATCCCACTGTCAATGAATATATAAAACATCAATAATTATCTGTCAGGCAGTCATATAAACTTTCACTTTATTACTATATACTGCCGTCAACACAACTATAATAGAATATAATATTAATGCAACAAGTTTCGACGTAGAAGAGTCATCTTCAGGCTAAGCTAAGAACCGTTATTTCTTTACAGGGTGGTTGTGCGTATATGGGATCCCACATGCTCACAACCACCCTGTAAAGCAATAACGGTTCTTAGCTTAGCCTAAAGATGACTATTGTAAGTCGAAACATGTTGCATTAATATTATATTCTATTATTGTTGTGTTGACGGCAATATATAGTAATAAAGTGAATATATAGATACACAACGGGATGACTTAATTCAAAATCATATAAACTTTGTTTCAAACTTCTTCTCCCAACGTGTTTTGAAGGCAAGATTCAATTTCAGGCGAGTCTTCTAAAACATTTCGGAAATTTCTGCTTTCGAAAATGAAAAAGAGTTAATATGAAAGTTTTAATTTTTAGTTTTTTTTTTCTGACAGAGGCCATCCCGTTGTGTACCAACAAAATCACATAATGTAATTCATTCCGTCTATACACAACTATATATCAGTATAGTGAAATTTATATATACAGTCAGATCACATTATGGCAACATGTTTCGACCGTAAGAAGGTCATCATCAGGCCAATAAAGAACATTTTTAAGGTACAAAAAACTGAGCACTCAATGGAATCTCATTTCGTTTAAAACGAATGGGATTCCATTGATAAGAAATAGGATCCCATTGAATGCTCAATTTATTTTACCTTACAAATGTTCTTTATTGGTTCGATGATTACCTTCTTACGGTCGAAACATGTTGCCATAATGTGATCTGAATATATATATAAATATCACTATATAGTTGTGTATAGACGGAATATATAGCATTATATGATTATGAGAGTTTTAGCTTTGCCAAAGAAAATGTGATATATTTTATGTGGGATCCTAAAACTGTTTAGTGTAAAAATTAAGAGGGCTCTCATTAAAAAATGTCCTACATTATTCCCTTGCCTTATCCCATTCCAAGCCCCACAATTTTGAACAATTAATTTAAGGTCTGAAGAACGAAAAACTGGGTACTACGGGCAGAAATGAGCAGAGCTAAACAGAAATATGTATCGGAGGCAAAAAAAAATGAATTTCGAAATCATAAGCAAAGCAATAACAAAGTGTCTGAAAGGCGGAGTAAAAAATTTGACTTTTGTGTTACATTCACTTCCAGTGTTACAAACGAGAAAAGACATTTCTGAGCCAATTTTGTCCCATGCGTATCTTTGTCTGAATGGCACTATCGATGAAAATGAACGTATGCTGCCATCTTTTAATGGTTTACACTCACAATGTATGGTATAAACGAAAGTAAATTTATAATTTGCGGTGAAAACATGAAAGAAAAATCATTTTTTTTGGTATAAAATTTCTTCCGCTACTTAATAATAAACGTAAGCACCAATGAAATGATAAAAGAGGTTTATTTTCTCCTCTTCAGCACAAAATAACAAATGCATACAAAAAAATGTGACAATAGGAGGTGTTGAAAATTATTTATTTACTCAGAAGATGGCAGTACAAAGTCATTATTCAGTACTGTCATCTAGCAACGCGTATATGTACTAATTCTTGCACAATGCATTTGGACATCCCCCCCTCCCTCCCAAGGCCAACAAAGAATTTTTTGTACGCCCCTTCACTTTGAGGAAACTTCTCCAAACAGACGACCGATCGTATGCATTGGCGCATTGTTTTGAAGACTCTCTTAAGTCCCTCTGTATATAAATACCTTTTAAAATGAATAACACTCGGCTTCACAGGGTCGAACAAACACTGAGAGGTTACCTCAGCTTATAGCAGCATCTCAGAGCCATTCAAAGAGAATTCTAACCCTATCTCTCTCTGCGATGGTACATTTCGTGCTGCATTATGATTTGTATAGTAAAGTCGGGACTTGCTCGACACAGGACAAGACTTTGTATGCTTCAGGAATTGAGTCAACAAACGAAAATAGCTTTTGACTGAGTCTTCCCCAGGCCGACAGCCAACAGCCAATCTGTTTTGTATGTAACGATAGGCAGGTGTGGGCAGTTTAGGGAAGCGGCAAAGAAGAAAGCGTTATCTATCAGTCAACTCCTGCAATTAAAATCTAAGATAAATACAGTAGCTGTTAGAACGAATGCCGGGACAGGAATAGCAGGATAAGCTACGCACAATGGGCGGTTTTAAAACAAAAGTTGTGTATTAATCGTTCTAATATCCTATTTCTGTAACACATCATTAAACTTCTACGTCTGAGTCTTCCAAATAGTCTCTTTCCTTCACGCACATATATTTGCATCATATACACTATGCATTTGACACCGCGGTAGCACAGTGATTAAGGTGCTGTGCTACGAATTTGAAAGTCACTGGTTCGATCCCAGCTGGTGTCAGTGGATTTTTCATTGACATAAAATCCTTCAGATCGCACTATGGTTGACTCAGCCTCTAACAGAAATGAATACCAGGAGCATTTCCTGAGGGTAAAGGGAAACCTTAATGTCCTGGAACCCTCTGGGCCACTCAAAGCCTCTAACGGGACTGCTTTACCTTTACATTATGCATTTACCACTTGAAATCTTTTGGCTCCCTTACAGAAATCAAATGGTTCTTAAAAAAAAGAAAGTAGCTCCACTTATTCTTATCCTCGTCTCTAGATGGAACTCATTTGTCGACTTCAAGCCCAGGCCGCTTTAACCAGGTAGACAATCTCAGTTCCCACTGAATACGAGGCTTGTCGGAAACCCAGAGCTGGCCAAGAAGTTTCTGGAAAAGAAAACAATTTCCTGTCCCTGCCAAGATTCGAACCCTGATCGCCTAATCCGTAGCCTAGTCGCTATGCCGACTAAGCTATCCCTGTTCCTACACATGCGCTGAAGGAATAGTAATTCGGGAAGAGTTCGTGACACTTCTTCTTATCATTAAATGCGATTCGTCTGAATAAAATCAAGGGACAGTGTTTGGGACGAGCAACAAAGTGCAAGGAACTTTCTAGGAGGCGCAACTTTTCGGAGTACAGGCTTTCGAATACTTGTTCTACACGTAACGCCCTAAATTGTAAAGCTCTCATTTAATTTGGAGATATAACTAGTGAAACATGTTTACGTAGTATTCAAACGGCATTCTGTTTGAACAGTCTCTGTTAACAATTCAAGACAATCTGATACATCAGACAACCTCATTTCCTTCAAAGGCAGGCCCATTGAAGCAAAGCTTCATCCTTCACCAACGAATTGGTGTTGGTCTTTGATTTGGGTTCGTACTGAAGTATTGTCAATATGACGCAGGCGCAAGAAACCGGACCCTCCTCGCCAAGAAAGGCAAGGGTGAGAGGGGTGAGGGAGGGTAGGGGCGCAGAACAAAAAAAAACAGAGTTGTCCCCCCCCACACACACACACACACACACACACAAAAAGAAAGAGATCTTTGGGGAAGAATTAAAATCAACACATTCGATGAAATGAAGGGTTCAAAGTATTTCACTTTTTCACTTTGTGAAAAACTTTGAATACAGACAAGTCAGAAACTGTGGGGTTTATAAACAAAGAGAGAAACTTTGGGTTTTAGGTTTCTGTGACCGTGCATCGTTCAAAAATTGTGAAGTGAGAGAGAAAACCAACAAGATGCAACAGTTAGATGTTTATTATCAACACTTTCTCAACATGTTTCGGGCATCATTATGCCCATCTTCAGGAGAACAAGACGTGTGTTACTG
>Ga0131853_10027420_pt1 | contig 10225 bp, 5 predicted proteins | sample TergutLab28metaG_FD_92764 | JGI IMG/M metagenome (GOLD analysis project Ga0131853, IMG submission 92764) | Labiotermes labralis P1 segment gut microbial communities from Petit-Saut dam, French Guiana - Lab288 P1 (version 2) (version 2) | ecosystem: Host-associated > Arthropoda: Insects >... | reverse complement strand
ACATCCCATCCCTTGTCATACTTCATCCACCTGCCTGTGAAGATAGAACTGATATAGGGTTCCGAAACGTCGGCTATGAGCATTGTGACGCCGGGGAATTACCCAAAAGAAAACATATTACATACAGGACACGGCGAAAGCTTAAAATCAAGAAATTTTAAATATGTTTAAAATGTATGTCAAATAAATAAAAAATCGAAATAATGTGAAGTTTGAGAGGATGCATTCAAATTATTTCTTTTCCTGAAGTTTTTTTTTCCTTTGTTTATTTTCTTGCTAATTCCGAATTATTGTCTTCCGGAAATGTCAATATGTGTATTGTAACAACCAAAAGCTGATACCACATTGTAACCATGCTAAATTGAAATGCAATTGAAATTTCATTATTATGGAATGAAACGGCCTGAAGATGACACTCTTCTGGTCAAAACGTGTAGCCACGTAACTTGATCTGACAAAAACACTAATTAATATTTCTGTTGACGGTGATTCGTTACTAATTTGTAACATTATAAAAGACAATGTGGTGCCCAGCCTGCAGATTGTATGTGATCTGTTTACGCAGAAACATTATATATTGATTTGTGTATTGACATAAGACCACTTGGAGGACAGTGGGTTATTCTAACAAAATGTCATGTGTGTATAGCGGGCTGTCAGTATAAGGGCCATCACTACGTTTCTGGTGAAGAATTTCACGACGGCTGTGAAGAGTATTGTGCATGCACTGAGAGTGGCGTGCAGTGCGCCACCATCGAGTGTCCCACAGATTTCGGTTTGGACGTATTGGACCCCAACTGTGTGGAGTGGGAAACACAGCCTCCTGACTTCAAGCCGTCGCCACCGTACTGCTGCCCAGAACAGGTACTTACACATTTTTCGTAGAGTATTGAAACCTTCCAAAGTAAACTTGGTGGGGAAACCTGAAGGAATGCGCCCATTTGGAAGGCATAGGCGTGGATGGGAAGATGTGGTTAAAATAATTTTTATCTTTACGCCGTGCATTTTGAAATCTATGTAGTTAACTCACCAACAAATGCAATATTTATTAACTTGGTTAAAAGTTTTAAATTTACATTAAAATACACAATAATATCGCTGCTACATATTTCGATCTTTAATTACCATCATCAGGAAGCTTTATCTGCACCTAACTAAAGTCACATTTGTGTTAAAACACTCGGTAAAATTACGTCGTTAACGACCTAATTTTACCGAGATAGATAAAGCTCCCTGATGATGGTCATTAAATACCGAAACATGTAGCAGCGATATTATTGTGTATTTTAATGTAAATTTAAAACTTTTAACCAAGTTAATAAATAGTGCATTTTTTTGGTGTGTGAAATACGTATATGGTTAAAAATACATCTTTCAAAGCAGGATGAAGGGATGGACTGGATTGATCTGGCTCAGGATAGTGATAAGTGGCAGGTTGTTGCAAAAACCGTAGTAAGGGTTCGGATTTCTTAAAGTGAGGGGGTTTCTGTGACTTGCTGAGGAATATTAATGTCTAAGGAAGGAATCTGCGCCATGGATTTCATTAACAAAAGAAACAATATTTATTTATTTTTCCGAACGTTTATCTGAATTGCCATAAGTAATGGCAAAGTGTTAACACCACAGCCTCTTATGAGCCCTGAACTTCAAGTCAGGTTACAGGCTATATACAGAAGTTCTTCAGAATCGACACTAGATGGTGGTGAGAGGTTAATTGTATGCCCAGGGGAAAGAGGCCATGGTACTCACTGGATAAAAGGCTAAGTTGCCTCATATATGGAGCAGAGAACACTCTTAGATCCTGCCTGTAAATTAACTCTTTCTGCTATCATCCAATCCGTCGACTAATCACTATGATGAGTTAACGGCTTCCCGAATTACTACGTGGGGCGTTAGGGCATTAATGTCTCCTATTTTTTTTCAGAAACTGTAATTACAATTATAATAAAACTGTCACATATTATGGGTGCAAACTTTACAAAGTTGCGCTTATTTCTCCACACATTCTCCTTCATTATCAACACACCTTTTCCAACTTTGCGTGACACACTGTATACCTGTGTCGGAGCTCCTCATGCACCCTGTGTTTCGTCCACAAAACGCGCGTCCTCGGAGTGCATCCTTCAGGGGACCAAAAAGGTGGAAGTTAGAGACTACTAAATAGAGGCTGTAGTGAGGTTGAGGAAGAACAGTCCACTCCATATTTGTAATTGCCTCCCTTGTGCGCAGACTGGTGTGCGGTCTGGCGTTGTCATGTAGGAGGAGGACTTTATTCATTTTCCTCTTTAGCCGAAGCCTGGGGTGTGGCTTTGACCACCCACCCACATCGAGATTAGAATTATACCTCTGCTCTCCCCCTAGGCTTCCATGCCCTATATTAGGGTGAGAATTTTAGCCGAGTTTTTCGAATTCTTTCCCTTCCGTAGTAAGAAATTTAATAATCCCTCGGTGCTCTGTAAGTGCGTTCATGTTATCCGCCATTATGCACTGATGCTGTGTTGAACGCACGAGACCGATTGTGGCACCGATAATCTTCGTGGAGCTAGACAGTGTCGCCATCAAGTGAGAATGGCAGCAAATTCTATGTGGCGCCAAGTTTAAACGAAGAGGAGGTTACTTCTTTTCTGCTGACTTTCGTATTTATGCCTTCATGTAAAATGGCAGATGCTGCTGTCTGATTAAAAAGAAATTGCTGGGCCGATCTTAATAGCACGGGTATCAAATTGCACGGAAATCTGTCCAGTGGAAACGGAGTTGTTCCATGCAGACAAACGCAGATAGGGGCAACTTACGACTAAGATAACAAAACTAATAGTCGTTTCTTGCAACTTTCCGAACATGTCATAAGTACACATGGCAAATCAGTCGCACACAACATCAATGTATTTAATCCATTCACGGCTACATGTTTCGGTTCTAACTGCGAACCATCATCAGGACTTCCATGAAGGTTGATACAAGAAAAATTATATACTGCAGTAAGGTGAAGATCTCCACTTTCACATTAAAAATACATCATAAATGTGTAGAACCGTTTAAATGTACACGGCATATGAAGGATCGCTATCCGTGGAACGCCTGCGTGTATGTATGCATGTATGTATGTATGTATGTGTGTGTTTTTTTATTTTATATATAATAATAATAATAATAATGACGGCACCGGCATTTGTTGCATTTGGCACAGATGAGCGAATTACGTACAGCATTTTGCGAAAAGGAACATAGAATGCAAAAGTGGGAGTAATATTGAGGCAACTGGTAATGGGTATCTGCATTGGATTGATCTGGCTTTGTACGTATGAAAGACAGTAACTTGATTTTGTGTCAGCCTTACTTAACTTCTTCCGAATATTTAAATAATTATGTCTTTTCTCCTTTTCCGATTACAAATTAATTCCAAAATAATCTGCTGTTATGACCATTTGTTTATTAAATGTGGTTGGTGTTCGATACGAATCTGTTTTTGTGTAGCACTAGGATTTTGATGTGCAGAGTCATTTCGAAAATGTGAATGCTTAGATATTTCCGAATGGGAGGTCGATCTGTGACATTTGTCGTATATTTCTTGCTGATAATATTACGTTAATTTTATGCATTTCAGGTTCGCTGTAAAAACAACGGATCATGTGAATACGAGGGCCAGCATTTCAACAACTGGGCGGAGATTCCAATGAAACTGACTGGGTGCTCTAAGAGATGCTACTGTGAGTACGGAAACGTTTCTTGCCAATCCACATGTCCCCCAGTGACGCACACTCCGCCTTCAGACCTGCAGTGTGAGCCCAACCAGGCCATGCTTAGCCATCTGCCCGGAGAAGACTGTTGTTTGTACTGGCTCTGCCCACAACTGCAGCATTCAGGTACTGTCCACACATTCAAACAAATAAAAATCTATCGTCACTTTTGGGCAAACATATCGTCCGATCTCTTATTTCATATTCAAAATTCATTTAACGATTATGCAACTTTCATTACCGCAGCACTAAAAGACAAATTTCAAATTTGTAATAAACGTTTGCCAGCGAAATGGTTCCAGTATCGGTTTGAATTTCCACGTTACAGGAAGTAATGTGACAGTGATGAACGACCGACCGACTGAACAAAGACAACCTGCAAACAACACAGCAACGTACGATGCATCTCCAGATCAACAAATTGGACGAATTACACCAGCTGGTGTTGGTGTGAAATCTGAACACAAACATATATTTTTACCCTTGAACCCTGACCATATGCCTGCATCATTATTACCATTATTAGAACCTCTCGAACGCAACCCCAGCCACAACCATTCCACGAATAACGTTCACACCTCTAAACATAAAGAGACTAACATCAAAGACGGACCAAATAAATTCCTTGGAGATTACAAACCTACACAACCCATTCCAATTAATACTTCCAGCACACCGCATGAGATCGATAGCATACATACCACGTCAACTACTACAACAACTGAAATTTCAAAAATCCTTGAAACAGAGGAACAGAAACGACCGGGGTCGTCTGATAAGTCTCGCCATCCTGAGCACAAAGCCGTATATAAAGCTGAAGGAAAGCTCGAACCCTATCGCGTTAAGCCTCCCTTCCTACCCGAACATGAAGAAACATTAGACGACTCCGAAAAACCAATTATGTGGATAGTTCCACCAGATCATGAAGGTAACACTAAATACCATGACAATACACCTCACTCTGACCTCAACAAACCACCAGTAGACAATCCACGGTACGGTGCTCAAAATCATCTGAGTCCAGGACAGTATTTCATACCTCCTAACAGGAGACCAGTACTGGGTCCAGGAGACGGGCGTCAAGTTCCCTCTCTTCCAGGGTCACCTGAAATCCAACAGCAAAAACCTTCTCCAGGACATCAAGTGGATGATACTTCAGATCCACATCTTGATCAAATATTGATGCACCTACAGAAACAGGGAATCCTTCCCGAACATTATACCATAGTTCAACAAGAAGGTCCTCCATCTCACAGAGATATTCCACACCAGCATGGGCTGCAGTCCCCATCCCAATTTGAAGGCACACAGAGAAGACCTGACAACACACCTGTTTATGAAATCGACCCAGACGATATACCAGTTCACCTTCCTGCAGGACGTGTACCTCCCCATTATAACCAAGAGTATGTGCCAAAATCAATTCCTAGACCAGATCAGCATCCACCTTTTTACCAGACCGGTATGCGTCGACCACAGCCTAATGATCCGAGAAATGTTGCACCCTACCCTCTAGATTCAAGCAAATATCCTAACCAGCCAGGCAGACAACCAGACACAGATGGGCCACCCGTGGCTCATGTACCATACCAAGGACTGTTGCTACCACACCAGTACCATGGGTTATCATACGTTCCACCCCACGTTGACATTGACCACCTGCTACTGACAGCACAAGGACGCCACAACCAGTCACAATCAGGTCAGTTGCTTCTGATGCCTGCAGTAAATTATATGTGTAACTGCATGCAGTAATGGTAGAGACACAAGAAACCTTTATGCAGTGTTTTTAGCCTCAGAATTATGAGGGATAAACGGCGAGGCGACACAAAATAGTTTCTCTGGTGGGCTTAAGAGAGCCGATGCACACCCTGCTCTTGAGATTTTTTTTATGAATTTTATACAGCACAATTGTATCTCTAAATGGGAAAATTATGCTATCTAAAGCCTAAGATGTCATTACATCGGAAGACTTCTTGAGGCTCAGTCGATTTCTGCTTTGTGCCACGTCGGTTGAGGGCAAACTGTGGAACTCGTTTCTTGAATTCATATTTTCAGTAACGTGGCTTATTTTGGCATTGACGGTATGTTGTATATAGAATATAATAAATATATTTTAAATTAAGATTAAAGGCTAAGCAACAGGTTAAACATTGAACCACCTTACACGGCTGCATCACCGTGGTCGTGACACAAGCCTTGTGCCTATATGGACATAGTTATTACTCATGCATTTGTATTCGTATGGAAGTGGCCGCTTTTCATTAGCGTCTGGACTGTATTTCTGAACAAATCCTTAAAAGCAACACACATATTAAGCCTCTACAGAAAATTTCTAGTTCAGATTTTACGATTACTTACGAAATGTAATTTGTCTGAAAAAATAATGCTTATTTTTAGTAGGCAATACATTTGACACAAAATAGGCAATAATTTGCTTAGTAGTTTGGAGATTTTTTAACCTCTCTTCACGAAGTAAAGCTTCTAGTATGTCGGTAAAGTAAATGAGGTGGTGCATGTTGGTGTATATTAGTAACGTATGAAAAAATAGAACTACATAATGTAACATCAAGTGATCTGTGAAATTACGTGTATATGCAGATTTTTGCAGTGTGCTTCAAATTATTTTGTGTTTTCGAAAACCATAATAATTCAATGACACCATATTTTTCCTTCAGAGAGAAAGACTTTCCTTTCTGCAGTTTTATATGTGACTGGTTTTGACTGACCTTCAACACTGTAAATATGACAGAACCCGTGGATTCCTGTATGGACTGCTCATGTCCAAAACTTGTGTCAGGGATGCAGAAGATCCGAGGGTATGGCTGAGTTAATTTAGTGACTTCATCCTTAGTCTTAGGTGACATGGTATTGTTGTGCTTTATTAAACAAGTGTTTATTTAGATTTCCGAAAAACACAACTAAAATCATCTTGTATATTGACTTTTATATGTAGTAAGATTGAGTAAAACAAATACACAAGACATACAGGGTTATTATATACAGGGTTATTCGAAATGGTTGTCGGGGTTTTAACAAATTCTCATAAACAGTACACTTGAGATAGGAGTATGTGTATTTTTATTTAACAGAACAACACTCCAAGTTTTTGTTACATACCGTACAGGTGCTCTATATGTGCACCCTTTGTGATTCTACAAACATCAACACGGTAATCGAGTTCGTTCCAAACTGTTTGAAGCATGTCAGCGGTGATGGTTTCAATGGTGGTTCTGATTCGTACCTTCAGTTCCGGGATACTTGCGGGAGGAGGAACATAAACCTGATCCTTGACGTAACCCCGTAGAAAGAATTCACATGGGGTCGCATCTAGAGAACGAGGTGGCAAGTTGTTAAAACTCCGACAGTCATTTCGAATAACTCTGCATATTTATGTTCTCCGGAAAGATAAACACCTTTTTAGTAAAACTTTGGTTCTGTAGTGATGTTGCGTCTGTTGAGAAGTTGTAGTGTACAATGCTGATTCAGACTGAGGACAGTGATAACGGGTCTTTACCCTTACGTAAAAATTGGTAATTTGAAGACCATGGCGTATTCATGATGGTGTAATGGAATTAGTCTTAGCGGACTGAAATAATGGGACGCCGACATAAACTCGAATGATGTGCCTAACCATTAAAATTGTAAAAACTACTTATACACTATCACGCTCCCTGGAGACTAAGTTAATTTAGTTTGAAAGCAACAACTGCTGCTGCTAATATTCTCAGTAGGGGGTGTGTTTTTATGTACGTGATTCATATTTGTTATTTTTTTCTTGTTTTCCAAAAATTCATTTTGCAAACCATCTCAGTACATACGTGGATAGTTGCCCGTCCTAAAGGGATTTTTCTAAAAATCTCACCCACTCATGAATTCGAAAAGAACATGCACTTCTTTCGCCAAAATTTCTCTAGTGATATTCTTAACATCCTCAGCCTCGCAGTAATTTAGAGATGTGTACACAGTTTTATCTTATAGTTTATAGGGATATTTTAATGGTATCTGAATAATCCATAACATTTTAAACTTCACGTTGCTGGAGTCGTGGAAAGAAATCATAAACTGATAATTTTATTAAATCGTTTTCAGTGTCCCATAAAAATTTATGTTTAATAATGTGACGACTCTTCAGTACTATAAATAGTTGTTATAAGTTTCTGGTTGGCAAAACAATGTCTGGACTTGTGTATTCGTAAAATATAAAAAAATGTAATATGCAATAAATGATAATATTAACTTTTCTCAAAGCTTTCCAGAGCACAGGGCATTTCCCTTGAGGCCAGCGATATCGCAATAATTTGTAAGAAGTTGAAGACTGTAGTTGTTCTTATTCTTCACGTTGCATGCGCCGATCAGTTGACCGATAAAAATGTACATCACGGATATTCTTATAATTTTAAACCCGAGAGATATCAGTCCAATTTATATGCAGATTAAGCAATTGTTTTTTTTAAATTTTCTGTCCTACTTTATTATAATTGGAAAACTGATTTTATTATTTATTTATGAAAAATAAAAAAAAAAGACACTTGGGAAGGATGAACACTAATCGTGCTGGTGTCGGGTAGAAGAGTATAACGCCAAACATCACTAAAAAATGAGTCAGGTTATTGTCCTCTCTATGACACAATAATATCTCCGTAACAGTTAAGTCTCTTAACATACATACACTAGATTGGAGTGTATGTACTTGTCTAACACAACTTTATTTGATGGTAGAGGTATGTATAGAATTTACTACATAAAGAACAACTACATGTTTCGGCACTTTACATTGACCATCTTCAGGTTGAGAAATTAAAAAACTTAGTAAGCAGCTACACTCGACTTATTTGGGCTGTATACAGTGGGGAGGTGAGAGGTGAGGTGGGCACGATATCTCGCATGTGCCCACCTCACCTCTTACCTCCCCACTGTATACAGCCCACATAAGTCTCGTATATCTGCTTACTAAGTTTTTTTAATTTCTCAACCTGAAGATGGCTGTTGTCAAGTGCCGAAACATGTAGTTGTTCTCCGTGTAGTAAATTCTATACATATCTCTACCATCCAATAAAGTTGTGTTAGACAGTACATACACTCCAGTCTAGTGTATTTATGAACACAACGGGGATGACGAACCTTATGATTCTTAACATATGTTAATTTCTTAAAACCTTGTGGTAACTTTATGTACAACCAGGTTTAAGTTAAGAAGTTCTACGTTCTGTCCATACAGTGTATTTATGTGTTTGTTTGGTCCGCAAAAAAATATTTTCCTCTACAGCATGAACTGATTGGTTTCCATAACCAAGAAGGGGTACATTTGCTGCTTGTATGAATTGAATAGTTAAAGATAGTTAGATAAAGTTTTGTGTCTGAAGTGTTAATTAGACGTTTAGTACCTAAAGAAAGCAAGCGAATAACAACCCGAAATATGGAAGGATTTGTGGGGCTGTGGTAGAAAACGGGACCATGTGGTAAGTTTTTCTTCGAGAACACCTACTTCTGGTTGTACTTGCCAGTGTCGTTCCACCTGAAGGTACAGGGAGAATGGTGTCTTAACCCAAAAGATGACAGCATCAGAGCCTGTAGAAGTGATGGGGCGGTAAATTTTAACTCTCAAACCATCATTTCCGTTTTCATATTTCAGTGTGACGCGCAATTGGCTACGCTGTGCTTATTTAAATCAATTATATGCACCTCTTTTCGTATTTATAAATTACGCTGAATGATTGTGTTTGTTTTACATGAGAATAATTATTGAGGGTCCTTAAACTAGGAATGTATGTGGGTATGGTATTGCAGCTGTTATGATCCCCCTTCTCACATTCTTCAACCATTTGTTATTTATTCTTCAGATTAATTGTTTTACTCATATTTTCCTTCATCAAGTTGCTACACTATGTAGTGAAATTGAAAAATATTATGATCTTTCCTACCTGATAGTCTGATATTTTGCAATTTTCACAAGCTTTGAACTAAGTGCCTTTATCATATGGACACACTACTTGAGCTGAAAGTTATAATCTTGTACCTGTAAAAATATTTTACTGTATTTACAGTAAGCGTGTTTCGCGTTATTAAGAAACAGTTCAAATGGACTTTATCTGTCAGTCAAATGAAAACAACGTACCAAATTTTCTGTCGTGATGCTTTCGACTGTTGTTGCGACAAACGGACACACGCGTGACGCAGACCAATGAGACGTTAAAAGTATTTATTGGAAAGCGGTAATACCCATCGAAAGTAGCCTACCAAGGGCCAGTTGGAGTCGCGTAATTTTCACGAAAAGTGGGTATTTTAGGATTTGAGACCAACTCAGTATTATTCATTCCGTGCACAAGGCATGTAGTTATTTACGCACGCCAGCAAATGCACATAATAAATCTTATGCGTATTGGACCGTGCATCATCTTGATATTTGAATAAAGGTTGACCAACTAGATGACACTTGCTTTATTATATATTGCTCAACATGTTTCAGACGTTAATACGTCCATCTT
>Ga0131853_10027419_pt1 | contig 10225 bp, 3 predicted proteins | sample TergutLab28metaG_FD_92764 | JGI IMG/M metagenome (GOLD analysis project Ga0131853, IMG submission 92764) | Labiotermes labralis P1 segment gut microbial communities from Petit-Saut dam, French Guiana - Lab288 P1 (version 2) (version 2) | ecosystem: Host-associated > Arthropoda: Insects >... | reverse complement strand
TAGAGTAGAGTTGATTCTAAGAAATTCCATTAGAGTACTGTGCAGTGGAGAATAGTACAATGCAGTAGGTTAGAATACAGTATATAACATTACAGTAAACGAGAATAAAACAGAGTAGAATAGAGTACAGTACAGTAGAGTAGAATATAGAAGAGTACAATAGTTTACGGTAGATTATAGCACATTAAAGGATATTAGAGTAGAGCAAAGTGTATTAAAGTACAATATATTCCAACAGATTACAGTACAGAACAGTGGAGTACATTAGGGTGCATTACAGTAAAATATATTACAGTAGTGTGCAGTAAAGTAAAATAGAGTACAGTAGAGTAGATTAAAGTTGAGTAGAGTACTTTAGAATACAATAAAGTACAGTAGATTACAGTGCAGTACAGTACAGTACAGTAGAGTACAGTAGAGTAAAGTAGAGTACAATCGAGTAGAATTCATAAGGTTACAGTACAATAGACTAAAGTGCAGTACAGTAAAAGACATTAGAGTACAGTGCAATAAATTAGAATAGATTACAGTAGATTCCAGTAAGGTAGAGTACAGTACTGTATATTAATTTAGAGTGAATTTCGGGACAACACAGTAAATAGAGAATATTATATTAAGGTACAGTAGCGTACAGTACAATATAGTACACTACAGTAGTGTAAAGTACAATGCAGTAGAGTACAGTGAAGTATTTTTCATTAGAATACACAAGATTACAGTGCACTAGAATACAATTCAGTAGATTACAGTACAGTACATTAGAGTACAGTAGAATGAAATACAATACAATAGAGGTCAATAGAGTACAGTCGAATAAAATACAATGTGTTAGAGTACATTAGATTTGAGTACAGTGCAGTAGAGTAAGTACAGAACAGTACATTAGAGTACAATACCGTACAGTACAGTACATTAGAGTCCATTGCAGAAGAATAGACTACAGTAGAGTGCAAAACAGTAAAGAGCAATTCAGTTGAGCGCAGTGTTGTACAATAAAATAGAGTAGCGTACAGTAGAGTACAATAGAGTACAGTAGAGTACATTAGAGTGTAGTACAATAGAGTACAGTACAACAAATTAGAATACAGTACAGTAGTGTACAGTAGAGTACCGTACATTAGATTAGAGTACAGTAATGTACAATATAGTAGATTACATTACACTAAATTACTGTAGAGCAGAGTACAATAAAATATAATGAAGTAAAATAGAGTAAAGTACAATATATTACAGTAAGGTACAATATAGTACAGTAGAGTACAATTCAGTGAAGTATAGAACAGTACAGTTCAGAAGAGAACAGTACAGTAGAGTACAGAAAAATAAAGTACAATACAGTATAGTACATTACAATGTAATAAATACAGTTCAGTAGATTAGATCACAATAGTGTGCAGTAGAATAAATTAAAATAAATTAGAGTGCAGTACAGTATATTAGAATATTCTATAGTGCATTACAATACAGGGCAGTATATTTCGGTAGAGTAGAGTAGATTAAAAAAGTAAATTACAGTACTGTGGATTAACCTTTATCCGACGAACGCACCAGATCCTTTTAAATCGGCATCTTACGAACGCACCAAACCGCTGGCCATTTAAATGCCACGCACACTCATGTAGCGGCTTAGAATAATAGCCCCACTCGTTTTCTCCACATTATATAGTGTTTTGTGGTCAGGTTCACGCTCCGGGCAATTTACCCAATAACGTACATATGCGCCTCATGCATACCAAATTTTTGGTCAGTATGTATTATTCGAAACAGTAGTATGTTTGCTTTTATGCCAAACAACTGACTCCTTTCATTTCCTTCTCACCATGCCAATTCATTCGAAGTGCATCGACGACGAATTCCAACCCGACTAAGCCTCAAAGCGTGATCACCCTGAAATGCGTTGCTGTTATAGGAATTCTGTTTGTGACGTCGTGCTTCATATAACAATTTGCTTGCTGTGTACTCCGCTCTGAACTAAAAATTGTTTATTTTGCGACCTTTCCCTCTATAATCGCAACAGAGACGCACATTATGTTTGCGGGAGTTGAATATATTACTGCTAAAAGGAACTAAGCACCAACTGTCTGCATATGATAAAATGCTAATATTATATTGGATCTCTATGTCAGTCTTCATTTCATTTCGGTTTCTGGTCCATTACAGAAGCACGGTTTGAAAAATAAATAAACAGGACGCCTAAACTTGACCACACCAATAAATTTAGGCAATTAATGGCTATATTGTGAAGTCATGGTTTTCCCATGCCCTACTCGTATATTGAACTTGAGAAACCACACTCTGGCCATCTCCACTGGATTATTATTCCAATTGCAGTTACATATATGCGAATAAATAGACCGGTCTCTAAATAGTCAGGCATACTATGACATTTCACTGCATTAATTCTTGGCCGGACTGAATATTCTTTTGTCAGCAGCATGGGCTACGTAGATAAGGGAGATAGAATGGCAAATTCCTATTCTATCAACCGTCGCAAATGGAAATGAACAAAGAAACACTTCTTCAGTCTGTTTGACCTGCCCATTCGGAATAGCTACATCCTTTTTTCCTCACTGGGGGTAAGAAAATTTCGAATAGCGATTTTCAGAATATCCTACTGGGGAAATTACTGGCACACGCTGGACATGACAGAAATGTGCAAAGGCCAATAGGAAGATCACCTGCTGCTGCCACTCAAGACGTTAGATTTGAAGAACGTGGTAAGGAACTTTGGCCTATTCCGTCTGCACGCGAAGAAGATTTCATGTGTGTGCGGAAAAGGGTGACACCAGAAACGTTTCAGTGATATGCGAAAGGTGTGATGTAGCTCTTTGTTGTGACAGAAGATGCTTTGTGGACTGCCAAAATAAGGCAGATCACTGAAACATTTCAGGCTGTTCAAACGGATCTCCTTACCTAAAACTGTGGCCTCAGCTGGAAATGTAAGGAAAAGAAATTTAAAATTTAAAAAATACGTTTTTAGGCAATAGAATTTTATATAATTTTCGGAGAACCGCTGAAATATCTGTTTTAGTTATTCTTCCCTTGACGGACTGAGGAAATATCATATAGAGACTCTCGATTCCTCCGAGTGAATAATAAACTCGAAATGTTAGCGAAGGTGAGTAGACTAGAACAGCATTCAACAAAAGGTTGGCAATTCTTTGTTCGTGACAACGACGCAGTCAAAATGTCGCGTGTGAACTGCGAGAGATGTGAAGAAAAAAGTAGTTAGCGAAGTTTTGAGAAAGTATGGAGAGTTTGTGAAGTAAGATGATTTATCTGACACTGTCACGCCAAGGCATAACTCCACAAATCTTGTAGCAGAAATTTACTGTGCGTAAATCGGGCCCGAAACAGAAATATAAGTAAAATAATTTGAGAATTATAAAACATTTAAATTAACTTCTGTATCTCGGAACTAAACATTTCTAATTAATCTTTTTTGAACGGAAATAGCTCTAATTTATTCGCAGGACAGTGCATATTACTTCATTATTTCATTATCTCCATTTCATTATATGTAAACGCATATTGTCAAACACGCGGAAAGATTAAAAGGGCCGTCGCGGAGAAAATTCGTGGGTTGAGCACGAAGAATAAATTAAAATTCCGTACGATAAAGGTTAAAGTAGTTTTCAGTAGAGTATACTAGAGTGGAGTACAGTAAGGTACAGCGTAGTACAGCAAATTTAAGTACAGTAGTGTAGATTACAGTACACTGCATTACAGTAAATTAGAGTTCAATAAAATAGAGTACAGTATAGAAGAGTGCATTAAATTTCAGTATACTACAATAGAGTACAGTACAGTAGATTTCAGTACAGTCCCGAAAAGTAGAATAGAGTGCAGTAGAGTACAGTACAGTGCAGTATAGTAGAGTATAGAAGAGTACAGTACAGTAAATAAAAATGAAGTACAGTTAAATATAATAGAGTAAAATACAATGAAGTATATTATAGTAAAGTACAATGCAGTAAATTGTACTAGACTAAGGTACAGTACATAAAAGTAAAATACACTAAAACGCAGTACAAGACAGTGCAGTACAGTACAGTAGAGATCAATACATTAGAGTACGGGGCAGTAGGGTACAGCACAACAAAATATATTTCAGTAAAATACAGTACAGTACAGCAGAATAAAAGGCAATATCGCACAATATAGTACAGTACAGTATATAATAATAGAGTTCAGTAGAATAAAAAACAGTAGAGTAATGTACAATGCACTACAATAACGTACAGTAAAATGGGGCGCAACACAGTAAAATAGAATGCATTAAAGTAAAGTACAGTAGAGTAAAATACGGTGAAGTACATTACAGTATATTACTTTAGAGTACCGTACAATAGAATACAATAGAGTAGAGTAAAGTAGAGTAGAGTTCAATGCAGTAAAGTAGATTTCATTTAAGTAAAGTAAATACATTACTGTGCAGTAAAGTGAAGTACACAACAGTACAGAACAGTGCAGTAGAGTACAGTTAAGTACTGTAGAGTACAGTAGAGTAAAGTACGTTACAGTACCGTATAATACAGAAAGTACATTACAGTACAGTACAATACAGTATCCTACCGTACAATAGAGTACAGTACGGTAGAGTAGAGTAGAGTGCAGTAGAGTTCAGTACCATAAAGTAGAGTACAAAAGAGTACCTTAGAATAAATTAGAGTAGAATGAGTGCAGTACGTTACATTATATTTCAGTAAGTAGAGTTCAATACCCTACAGTAGACTACAGTAGAGTAGAGTGCACTAGAGCACAGTAAATTTGAATAAGCACAGTAGAGTAAATTAGAGTAAAATACAATAAAACACAGCACAGTACAATACAATAGAATACAGTAGAGTACAGTAAAGTACAGTAAAATACAGTAGAGTACTAAAAAATCCAGTAGTGTATAGTAGAGTACAGTACAGAAGTGTAAAATACAATAGAGTAAAATAAAATAGAATAAAGTAAAATACAGTTCATTAAATTACAGAAGTGATGAGTAGAATAGAATATAGTACAGTACAGCACTGTAAAATACAATAAAGTACAGTACATTACAATAAGATAAAACACAGAACAGTAGAGTACCATAAAATAGAGTACACTAGAGTAAAATAAAATGCGTTACAATATAGAACAGTAGAGAAGATTTCAGTAAAGTACACTACATTACAATAGAGTATAGTATAATATATTACAATAGAGTGCAGTAGAATACAGTACAATACAATGCAGTACATTGCAGTAAATTACACTAAAATACTTTGGAGTAATGTGCAATAAATTAGAGTGGAGTACAATAGAGTACTTTGAAGTACGTTTCATTATGATACAGTACGGTATATTACAGTAGAGTACAGTACAGTATCGTACAATAGAGTAGAGTAGAATACAGTGACGTAGAGTACAGTAGAGTACGATAGAGTAGGTAAGAGTCCAATAGAGTATAGCATAATATAGTACAGTACATTAAATTACACTGCACTACGCTGCAATATGATACAGTACAGCACAATGCATAACTTTAGAGTAGAGTATGGTGCAATAGAGTGCTCAATAGTACTTTAGATCACAGTGCCGTAGAATTCAGTACAATACACTTCAGTACAAAACAATACAGAACAATAAAGTACATTACATTATATTAAAGTAAAATGGGCGCATTTCAGTGTAATACAGCGCATTAGAGTACAGTACAATACAATACAGTACAGTGCAGTACAAAACAATACAGTGCTTAATAGTACAGTAGAGTAGAGTACATTACAGTAATGTACACTAAACTACATTACACTACAACGCAGTACACTTCAGTAAAATAACGTACAGTTAAATGCAGTACAATATAGTACAGTACTGTACTATACTGTATATAATTTTACATTATAATAGAGTACAATATATTAACGTACAATGCAGTAAACTGCAGAACAGTGTATTTCAGTACAGTAGAATACAATACATTAAAGTACGGTGCTTTAAAATACAGCACAATATAGTACTGCAGAATAGATTAATTAACAGTAAATTACAATGCAGTACGGTACAGTACTGTAAGGTATATTATAATACACTGGAGTGCATTGCAGTACAGTACGGTACAATAAAGTACACTGCGGTAAATTACAGTATGTCACAGTGCGATAGAGTAAAATACAGTACATTAGAGTACGGTACAGTGTAGTATGGTATATCACAGTACATTACAATGCAGTGCATTATAGTACATTATAGGCCAGTAGAGAACTGTGCAATACAATAGAGTTTAATACTGCAAACTAACGTACAATACATTACAGTAAAATACAGTAGAGTACATTAGAGTAGAGTAAAATATTTTACAGAGTATTACAGTAATCTACATTACATTGCAGTAAATTGCATTTCAGAGAAGTAGAGTAGAATGCAGTACAGTAAATTACATTAAATTACATTTCAATACAACATATTAAGGTACATTTGACTACCATATATTACATTAAATTAGAGTACAATACATTATATTACAGTACAATAAAGAACATTACAGTATAATAGAATACAGAACAATACAGTGCAGTAAAGTACAATTTTTCGCAGTACAGTACAGTGGCGTACAGTAAAGTATATTACAGTACATTACATTGTATTACAGTAAAATACAATAAAGCACATAACAGAACAATACTTTAAAATACAGCACAGTATATTAGAGTACAGTAAAGTACAGTGCGGTGTAATGCAGTAAAGGGCAGTACTGTACGGTACACGATATTAAAATATAGTACATACAGTATAATACAATGCAGTAAGTACATAACCGTTCAGTAGAATAAAGTACAGTACAGTGCGGTTTAGGGCAGTACATCTGAGTAGAGTTCAGATGAGTACAGTACATAGAGTAGAGTACAGTAAAGTACATAACATACAGTACTGTACAGTACAGTACAATACAGTAGAGAACAGTCCAGTACAGTGCAGTACAGGGCAGTACAGTAAAGTGAAGTACAGTACCTACAGTATAATAAAGTGCAATAGAGTAAATTGCAGTATATTAGAGTAAATTAGAGTACAGTACATTAAAGTAATGTACAATAGAGTACATTGCGATGGAGTACAGTGCAGTGTAAGACATTAAAATACAGTGCAGTACAGTGAAATACAATTCATACAATACAATACAGTGCAGTAAAGTACAATAGAGTACAGTGCAGTGTAGAGCAGAAAAATTTGAGTGCAACAGAACACATTACAGTACACAACGGAACGGTAAAATACAGTAGAGTACTGTAATGTACAGAAGAATACAATATAAAATTGAGAACTGTAATGCAAAATACAATAGAGTATTGTACTCTACAGTACAAATCAGTGCATTATAGTGCAGAACAGAGCAGTACAGTTCAGTGAAGTAAAATAGAGTAGAGTACATACAGTAGAGTACAATACAGTACTTTACAGTGCATTAAAGAACAATAGAGTAATTTAGAATACAATAAAGTAGTGTAAAGTGCAGAACAGTGCCGTACTATAGAGTTCAGTAAAATACAGTGCAGTAGAGTACAGTGCAGTACAATAGAGTGCAGTACAATATAGTGCAGTACGGTAAAGTACAGTACAGTACAGTAAAGTAAGGTAGAGTAAAGTACAGTACAGTACAGTACAGTAGAGTAAGTAGAGTAGAGTACAGTACAGTACAGTACAATACATTACAGTACATTAGAGTAGAGTAGAGTAAAGTATAGTGCATTAGAGTACAGTAGAGTACAGTAGATTACAATACAATGCAGTACAATACAGTACAGTAGAATACAGTTTAGTGCAGTACAGTAGAATACACAACAATACAGTAGAGTACAATACAGTGCAGTATATTACAGTGCAGTACAGTACAGTAGAGTACAGTAGAGTACAGTACAGTAAAATAAAGTAAAGTGCAGTAGAGTGCAGGGCAGTACAGTAAATTATAGCAAAGTACAGTACAGTACAATACAGTAAAGTACAGTGCATAAAGTACAATACAGTACAGTAGAGTGCAGTACAGCACAATACAGTACATTACAGTAAAATACAATATAGTGCAGTAAAATACACTACTGTATAGTACGGTACAGTACAGTACCGTGCAGTAAAAAACAATGCAGTGCAATACAGTGCAACACAATACACTGCAGTACAATAAAGTGCATTACAATATAATACAGTACAATACAGTGCGGTCCAATACAATGCAGTACAATAGAGTAGAGCACAGTGCAATACAATATAGTACAGTACATACAATACAGTACATTGCAGTATTTAACATTGCATTATAGTACATTAAGAACTTTAGAGTACAATAAAGTACTTTAGAGTGCAGAAAAATGCAGTACAATACAGTACTGTACAGTGTAATACATTACATTAGAGTACAGTACAGTAGAGTGCAGTAATTTACAGTACAATACAGTGCAGTAAAGTACAGTACATTACAGTACAGTGCAGTAAAGTACAATAGAGTACAATATATTACAGTAGAGTAAAATACAGTGCATTACATTACAGTGTTTTACAGTGCAGTACAGTAGAGTAGAGTACATTACAGTACAATAGAATATGGCACAATACAATACACTACAGTGCAGTGCCATACAGTGCATCACAGTACAGTACAATACAGTACAGTACAGTAAAGTACAGTACAGTAGAGTAGAGTACAGTACAGTACATTACACTAAATAACATTATAGTACCGTACAGTAGAGTACAATACAGTACAGTAGAGTACAATGCAATGCAGTACAGTACAATTCAGTGCAGTACAGTAGAGTACAGTACAGTAAAGTACAGTGCAGTAAGTAAAGTATACAGTACAGTACAGTACAGTAGAATTAAATACAGTGCAGTAAAATAGAGTACAGTACACTACGGTACAATGCAGTACAATACAATGCGGTACAATACAGTGCAACACAGTACAGTGCAGTACAATACAATACAGTGCCGTACAATATTATGCAGTACAATACAGTGCAGTACAAATCAATGCAGTACAATAAAATGCTGTACAATACAGTACAGTAGAGTAGAATGCAGTACAGTATGGTACATTACATACAATACAATACATTGCAGTACTTAACATTGCGTTATAGTACATTAGAGTACGTTTGAGTACAGTAAAGTACTTTATAATGCAGCACAGTGCAGTACAATACAGTACTGTACACGTATTAATGAATTGCTTGCTGTTTGACGACTTAAATATATAATTGAAAATTAATTTAAGATATGCAGTGTAAATTGCGGTACAATTTTATTTACTTTTGAGTAATTTCTTTATGAAATGTGTTATAATATTTTCAATTTTAACATACATACAACAAAAAATTGGAAATATTTAAAGTTTTAACTTTGTTGTGCGAATTTGTCTTCAGCTGCTGCCCACTAAATATTTCCTTTTAGTATTTTGTGTTGGAAATTTATGGTGTTATGTTCTGTTTTTCATTTATTTGATGGCCGAATATTACGTCGAGTTATTGTTGCGATATATTAACTCCAATATTAAACACACATTTTTTAAGATAATTACAACGCTGGAGTTATGAAATAAATATATAACTTAGGCTGTTTAATCTCCTATACCAGTGTATAAAAAGTCACTATATTATAGTAGTACTAATATTCTGTGATAATTTGTAGATGCGGTTCTGTATTGTGTGGCAGCAGCTGGCGTATGTATTGTGTGGCAGCAGCTGGCGTATGTATTCGCGACTGAGCAGGGTCAAATGTATTGTCACATATTTACTGCAGGAATTGCCCTCAATAAAATTTTTGTGAATTATTTTGCCGAATGTAGCATTGTATTTGACAGTTCCCTTCTCACTTATTTAATTATCCAGTCTCATTACATTACATATGCGGAATTTTCGATTTTGTGAACTTACTGTCTTTGTTTGTGATATATAAAATTCCCATGATGTCTTCCAAGAGTGCTATGGAGTGCCAGTTGTTTGTGGAATATCGTTCGAGTTTTGATTTTCCATTCTTATATTTAAGTTTTGGAAATTCCCTTGAAATCTTGTGTGAAACAGGCACCTGCTTTGTCCAATATAAATTTCATTACAGTCTTGGCGCCATAGCTGGTAAACACGAAATTTATTTTATTTATTGAAGTTGGTGCTTATTGTGTCAAGAATTTTCCTATAGTTTTATAATCTTTGAATGATATTTTTAGATTTTAGTTTTGAATTATATAGAGTTGACTGCT
>Ga0131853_10027418_pt1 | contig 10225 bp, 5 predicted proteins | sample TergutLab28metaG_FD_92764 | JGI IMG/M metagenome (GOLD analysis project Ga0131853, IMG submission 92764) | Labiotermes labralis P1 segment gut microbial communities from Petit-Saut dam, French Guiana - Lab288 P1 (version 2) (version 2) | ecosystem: Host-associated > Arthropoda: Insects >... | reverse complement strand
TACGGTGTGTTAAATGTGCGCTGTGTTGAGTGTGACGGTATGGTATGTGTACTCTGTGCTGTGTTGAATGTGACTGTATGGTTTGTGTATTCTGCGCTGTTTTGAGTGTGACTGTATGGTGTGTGTACTGTGTGCTGTGTTGAGTGTGACTGTATGATGTTTGTACTCTGCGCTGTGTTTAGTGTGACTGTAGGGTATGTGTGCTCTTGTTTGTTTTGAGTGTGACTGTATGGTATGTGTACTTTGTGCCGTGTTCATTGTGACTCTATGGTGTGTGTACTGTGTGCTCTGTTGAGTGTGACTATAAGGTATGTGTACTTTGTGTTGTGTTAAGTATGACTCTTTGGTGTGTGGACTGTGTGTTGTGTTGAGTGCGACTCTATGGTGTGTGTACTGTGTGCTGTGTTGAGTGTGATTCTATGGTATGTGTACTCTGCGCAGTGTTGAGTGTGACTCTATGGTATGTGTACTTTGTGCTGTGTTGAGTGTGACTGTATGGTATGTGTACTCTGCGCAGTGTTGAGTGTGACTCTCTGGTATGTGTACTGTGTGCTGTGTTTAGTGTGACTCTATGGTATGTGTACTGTGTGCTGTGTTGAGTGTGACTCTATGGTATGTGTACTGTGTGCCGTGTTGAGTGTGACTCTATGGTGTGTGTACTGTGTGCTCTGTTGAGTGTGACTCTATGGTATGTGTACTGTGTGCTGTGTTGAGTGTGACTGTATGGTATGTGTACTGTGTGCTGTGTTGAGTGTGACTGTATGGTGTGTGTACTGTTCGCTATTCGCACTCAACACAGCACACAGCACACACACCATACAGTCCCACTCAACACAACCAAGAGCACACATACCATACAGTCACACTCAACACAGTACACAGTACACACACCATACAGTCACACTCAACACAGCACACAGTACACATACCATACAGTCACACTCAACACAGCGCACAGTACACACACCATACAGTCGCACTCAACACAACCAAGAGCACACATACCATAGAGTCACACTCAACACAGCACACAGTTCACATAGCATACAGTCCCACTCAACACAACCAAGAGCACATATACCATACAGTCACACTCAACACAGTACACAGTACACACACCATACAGTCACACTCAACACAGCGCACAGTACACACACCATACAGTCGCCCTCAACACAACCAACAGTACACACACCACACCTCTGACATGCTGCCACACCACCGCATAACATATAATTACGTAGTTTTTTTACCGTATATTAACCTAAATATAACTTTAGCCAGGCTCTATTGAAGTCTCCTTGATGATGGTCGTACTTAAAGACCGAAACATATAGGAGCAATTCAAAGTTACTTTTAATGTAATTTTAAATCTTTTTAAAGTTTAATAAAGAGTGCATTTGTTGGTGTATGAACTTTACAAACGAGCGTTATTTGATGTCTTTTATTCGACTCTTAATATTGAAAAGAAATCAGTCTATATTAAGACTGACGGGCATTCGGTAACTCGATTTACGCCCGTATATGAGATTTATTTCGTACCGCCCAGTAAACATATTAGTATCCCGTCTCTTATGAAAAGGGATCAGTTAATCAAGAATGTGTAAATATTCGCTGTTTGTTCCATAAATCCCCGACAAATAGTGCGTCAACCGACTGTATTTCCTGATGATAGGCTTGGCAGTATATAGGCCATTGAGCCGTGATTGCAACGAAGGTAGTTCAGTCAGGCTGCTTTCGAAGTGCGTGAATTTCATATTAAATGGGCACGAGTAAATTGACTGTGAAATTCTAAAGTGGATTCGTGGAAGACTTAAATGGTGACAATGATAAAATATTAGTGTTTCGTGATGGAAATATGAAAATGAGACCTCCATATGCAAAAACAGTTGTCTCGATTTTCAAGGAACTTCCAGTGGAACAGTGAGTCTGGAGATTGTTCGATTTCAAGCATTTCTCTACACATAGAATTTATTTGGTTTGTTCAAGCACTACCCTAATCAAGAAATTTTACTACATTAGTTTTTTACATTTTAGGCATTTTATAGTGTCTTATTTCTGAAGAGACAAAAAAAAGTAAGAACGTTAAAGTGCACCCTTGTACAGGCACTGAGGCTCTCTACAAGCCGTTCGGCCCATAAGGGGAGTAGAGGTATAACTCTACTCTTTCTTGACCACGGCACTAGAAGGTGTGACGGGTGAGCGTCACGTCCCTGCCGCTCTTTACCCCCGGGAAAGATCCGGTACCCATCGTATAGAAGGCTGGCTGGGCCTCAGGGCCTGTCTGGAGATGTGCGGAAAATCTCGCCCCCCCCCCCTGGATTCGATCCACGGGCCTTCCAGGTCGTAGCCAGTCGCTATACCGACTGAGCTACCTGGCCGGCGTGTAAAAGAAAGGATATTGCACGGGACGGCCACCTATAGGGTAAGCACATTTTAACAACAGTCAAGTTGCATTCTCTGTAGATTCAACAATAATGTAAAGTAAATAGGGACTGCACAATCTTAATAACAAAATAAACACAACTTTTTTAGATAGTGTGATGATACCAGAGGCTGTATAATACAATTTTGACCTCCTGATGATGAGCACATGTGCTCGAAACATGTAGAGGCATGAAAGAAAATTATTGTAAAACAAAAATTTTGTGCATGAATTTGGTTAATTACTAAGATAATTATACTGAGATGCATGGACAGCAAAACATCAAAATACATGACTTGTTTATTACAAGTAATATTTTTCCTCTAAGAACTGCTATAGTTTGTTGCCTTCGATAACAGTAAAATATACAGCATTGAAGAAATTTCTGCGCAATATACGACGCCGTATATAATTCAAGTCCGACGGAGAATGGAGATGACGCACTTTGATTCTATACGGATCTCATATATCGGAACTGCACAGAAGTTACAATCCACACGTTTTTGCAGATAGTTAAAATGCCACACGACGCGGCCAGGCAGCGGAGGTTTGTCCGATGTACGTGCTGTAGGAGAAGAGGGCCTCTTAATACACTCAATAAGAGGAAACACTCGACTCATGAGAAACTCCATGTAACAGAACTCATTTTGCCAACCCGGCAGACAAAAGCGGATAACATCATGCGGCAATTCAATAATATGATATTTTCCCCCCGTAACGAAACGAATGCATTTATGCCTTTCCGATATCACTGATCCGATTACAGAAAAATTTGACGTAGGATACGGAATTTTCTAACAGAAAGGAATACTACAATTTATTTTCACTGTTTATTTGGGGTAGGTTTCGAAAGTAAATTTAAGAACAACCTATTTGTCACGTGTTGGTAAGCATGCAAGAGGAAGCAGTGCGCCCGACTGATTTCGACTAAACGAGGCCCGATAGACTTGAACTAAATTCTATACAGTAATCCCTGTTTTAGCTTAGTTTTAGTCCTATAAAGGCAAATTAATATCGAAATAGAGTATTTATTTTAACCCTTTGGCCCTGGTGCTGGACATTTACAGTTTAGCACACCATTTACATTTTAACACACCACTTACAGTTTAGCACACCATTTACAGTTTAACACACCACTTACAGTTTAGCACACAACTTACAGTTCAGCACACCATTTACAGTTAAGCACACCATTTACAGTTTAGCACACCATTTACAGTTCAGCACAACATTTATGTAAAATGTGAATATTTTATGTATCAAGAAGGATAACATTAGGAAATTCACGACATTTTGTGGAGGAGTAAAGGAAGATGGCGAGAGAAAGTCTAAAAAAATAATTAAATATATTTGTTGACTAAATATAAAAAAAAAGTGTGCTCTGTGGAGTAGCGGTACGCCTGTCCTATATATAGGATGCATGGTGCATAAAGGTTAAATGGCTTGAAGGATTTTGTATGAAATTTTGAACAGCTCTAGGACACACTTTATTTCATTGTTTATAAGCAAATATATTTAAGTCTTTGATTTTAATGGCCTTTTTCTCGAGGAACCTAAATAAATGTACTCATAAAGTAACTAAAAAATTTCGAATTTCGAGTTATTTGAGAAGTTTTAACCAAATTTGACATAGTCCTGTAGGATTTCATGTGAGCAGTACAAATGACTGCAACTGATTTTACGGTCAATTTTATCTGAAGGCCAGCATGAAAACACATACACACATCATAAGGTTCGTCATCCCCGTTGTGTTCAATAAACTAATTAGAGTGAAGTGTACGTTCTTGTCTAACACAACTTAATTCATCTGATGGTAGAGGTGTATTTACGTTACTACCTAAGGTACAACTACATGTTTCGGCTCTTGACATTAACCATCTTCAGGTTGTACACTAACCCTTAGAAAGTAGTTATACAAGATTTAATATGGGCTGTGTACAGGGGGGATGTGGGAGTTGAGGTGGGCACGATATCTCGTACGTGTCATATTATGTGTGCAGAACATGTATGTGCACTATATACCTATCCTACACGTATGTACTGTTTTTAGTTAATGTATCCATTACAAAAACTACAAATTCCATATTTTTTTATATTGTAGCACAGTACATATGTGTAGGATACGTATATAGTGCACATGCATGTTCTGCACACAATACGACACGTACGAGATCTCGTGGCCACCTCAACTCAACTCCCACATCCCCCCTGTACACAGCCCATATTAAATCTTGTATAACTACTTTCTAAGGATTCGTGTACAACCTGAAGATGGCTAATGTCAAGAGTCGAAACATGTAGTTGTACCTTAGGTAGTAAATGTAAATACACCTCTACCATCAATTGAAATAAGTTGTGTTGAACAAGAACATACACTCCACTCTAATTACACATACAAATATATTTATCTTTTGTGTCTTTTGATATACTCGCTGCTTTATAATAGCGGTATATCTTTAATTACACTTTCTTTGGTGAGTGAATAAAAAGTTAAGTTACTGAAATCGAGTTCTTTCAGCAGTCACTGGAGTGAAAATATATGTGAGAGGCACATGCAGCTATGGCAACCCTTCAGGAACATGAAGCTGTCATATCGCAGACGTTGATTCTAGACGCTGTGTAGAACTCGTGTTCTTCACAAAATTACTTTTGCTTACTGAACTCTCGTTGTTCATTGGACGTTCGCGACACACACAGAAGATATATTTCCAGGTACATAAGGTTACTGACCTAAATAAAAACTGGGCATATTTCACTAAGAATTAACACTACTTGAAAGAAACATAACCCCAATAGCATGCAACAGATGTTATGCCTCAGGTAATATTTATACATAAATACAAAAAGACTTAGGGGTGTATATTACCCAAAATAATATTTATGTACACTATTTGCTGTCGAGAACGCTTCTAATTCAAATACAATCTATTAAACTTTCTCCATCGGAGGCATTGCCCATCATTTGTATGCCCCAAAATGCAGCTGATATATTTACAATATGTAGTACCGTCCTGTAGCTATAAAACAAGCTGACGTCGTGCGTAAAAGAATGCAACGTTCCTGATGTCACCCACAATGGAGCATTTGGTTGCTATTCTTGTTCAAAATAATTAATTCGAATTACACAATCAACCCCTCGAATATGAGAAAAACAACGCACTGAGTGTTATTATGCCACATTAATAACAAAATCTTTGGCCATAACAAAAGGCTTCACGTAACACATATATTTCAAATAGGAATTTGCATGGACTAGCTAAACTTAGAATCCCTCATCTACTTTGAATTCAAGATCATATGTCCGTTTTCCCCTTAAACCTGCACGCATTGTAACTAACTAGCAGGAAAAGCAACATGAAAGCTATAAGAAATGGTATAACAAGAAATAAGAAAGAAATTGACTTATTGAATAGAAGAGGGTATAGCAGGAACGTACAGGTGTGCAAGATTCTCTTCTGCAAAGAGCAGAAGAGAATCTTGTTGCTACATCAGTGCAGGATGCAAAGAGCTTTGTGATAGATACTGCACAGTGGCAGTAAGAAGGCTCTGCACCTCCCTGTAGGTTCACAGTTCGTCATTCAGGGGTGTCCATACCTTTTTAGAATACAAAAATCTTAAAAAAAAAAAAGTTAAATATATTTCGTACTGGGAAAAAAATAAGATTCACTTACATAAACAGAATAAAAACGTGCATTCAGTTAAGTGAGATGCAATACAATATTTATTGTCTTACTGTAACTTTAAATTCGTTTCAGCATTTTACTTCGTGAGTATTGTATTTCATAGAAGATGTGAAATGTGGTGCTCAAAAAGGATGAAGAAGGATTGCACTGATTTTGTGAAAAATGAAGTAGTATTACAAAGAATCAAGAGGTAAAGGAGCATCCTACATACAATTAAACGAAGGAAGGTTAGCTAGATTGGTTCCATCATGCGTAGTAACTGTCTACTAGTACACGTTATTGAATGACAGATATACGGAAATACAGAAGGGATGGAGAGACGAGGAAGAAGACGTACAAGTAGCTACAAGATGACATTATGGAGGAAAAAATATGCTTAAATTTGGAAGAAGATGAAGAAGAAGAAGCACTAGATTTCACTAAGTGAATTAATCGCTCAGAAGAGGCTACGGATTTGTCGCAAGACACACTACGAAATGAATAAATAATTTGTGCATTAAAATATCACACCGCCGAACGTGATATGCTTACGAGATACGTTCTGAACAGAGACTGTAAATGCATCAAGCAACCCTGCCGCGGGGAAATGTATTATGTTAACTGGAATCCTAATTAGCGGTCGTGCGTGCTGAATTTATAGCAAAGGGAAAGTCAGGATTGGTGGCAAATCAAAACGACAATACATCGAATATTGTTTTCTTTTATTTACCTACGTTGTATTGGTTACATAAGACGCAGGGTGCTGAATGGAATGATGTTTAAGGTGACTAAGTTGCAGAAAAATGGATGTAAGGAATCATTACCTATTTTGGCACGCCTCAGAAAAAGGACGCAACACACGGAGATATACACGGCCAGACGCTTACAACACGTGATGCGTAAGGTACGTACAGTACGTGCTGCTGCCCCTACTCTGTCCAAGCGACATGCGATGAGACCGCGACGGATTGTGCGGGTACAAATATTCCTCGCCGAATTATGAAAATCAACATTACAAATCACGTCCTAACATCCCGATGTGTTTTATTTTTACGCACTTTCGCAAAATTGCCAAAAGCGATTATTAGCTTTGTCATGTCTGTCCGTCCGTCTGCATGGAACGTCTCGAACCCCACTGGACGAATTTTCATCAAAGTTTATATTTGTGTATTTTGCGAAAATTTGTCGAGGTCATTCAGGTCTCATTGAAATCTGGCAAGAACAGATTGTACTTTACAAGAAGATCAATATACGTTTATAATCATATCTCGCCGAGGTATTCTTAGAATGAACAATGTTTCGGATAAACCTCGCAGAAAAAATAAAAACACATTTTATTTTCAAATTTTCAATAGCCTTTTTTTTTTAAATCGTGCCTTTTATGAGGTAATGCGGAAAAACGACGTAGAACCTGGCAGGCCACAAATAACAATGTGGTGAAAGCTCATTGGCTGCTGGATACCTACCGCTACAAACACATAATCAGAATATATAATACTTATTACTCTCCACATGACATGCATAAAATAAATTGCCTGTCTTGTATAAATATGAAGTCAACTCGATTCAGATAAACTAGATTGGGGTGTATGTACTGTCTAACACAACTATATGATGGTAGAGATATGTATAGAATTCATTACATAAAGAAAAACTACATGTTTCGGCACTTTACATTGGTCATCTTCAGTTTGAGAAATGTAAAAACTTAGTAAGAAACAAGACTTGACTTATGTGGGCTGTATACAGTGTGGAGGTAAGAGGTGAGGTGGGTACGAGATCTTGCATGTGTTGTGTAGGATGGGCGGTGTGGGTACAGGGGTTCTGCTGATATATGCTATTCTAGGTTAATACAGTGGATCTACAGTATCATCTTATGTTTGTACATAATTATATGTACATGTACACTTAGGTTATAAACACACAGTGTGCAATTTTTATATAAATGTAGTTTCTATAGTTATAGTGGGTTCATTGATCTAATCACTTTGTTATTATATTTATATTATAATACATGAAGTTTGATTTTCATAATTTTTCAGTTCAGTATCTGAAGTAAAATTATTATAGTATGGAATAAAAGTGAGGTGGGTAAGGTAAGTAAATTAGCAAGCAATAATGTGGATAAAACATATAGCAATTTTATATGAAGCAATTAAACTGTACTGATGAGATTTCTTTTATACCGTTTCTCTCTATTATATTAAAAATTAAGTTGTGATGCAGGATGAAAACAAAATCAAATTACGGTCTGATAAACTGGATGTTTGAAAATTAATGTCTTATATAAAATCTGGCATGAATACGTAGGTAGACGGTTTTTTCGAAACGTCAGCGCCCATCTTTGAAACCACAAAATGTCACATCCCAGAAGACTCACAATATCATACTCAGCACAACGAGAACCTCAAACCTCACATTCTGTCACCTTGCTACCCTTCGGCATACCGACACAACAGTTTCGAAAGCCTCTTTCAGCTATTATTTCGCAAGTCTACTATTTTATTTTGATAGCTTTGTACTACTTGTCAACTCTTCGCTAATGACGTCATTACGTTCAGGGTCACACGAAAAATTGCAGACCTGCCATCTGCATTGTTTTGTGACACCTTTTAACTTCGAACATTAACAATTAACAGCACAGATGTTTCATAGAAATTTAAATTAATAATTTAAATGTGTTAATGTAATTAATTTGAATGGAATCATCACGATGTGCTTGTAACGTAATGTAAAATTAAATAGTGTACGTCAGCACAATCACTTTATTACTCAATATAATTATAAGGCTACATGTTTCGACTATAGATTAGTCATCCTCGGGCCTATTTTGTCAATTGTGTCACAAGATGCTATGCACACTTTGGGATCCCATCGTGTGCATAGCATCTTGTGACACAATTGACAAAATAGGCCCGAGGATGACTAATCTATAGTCGAAACATGTAGCCTTATAATTATATTGAGTAATAAAGTGATTGTGCTGACGTACACTGTTTAATATTATATACGAGTATAATGTAATCAATTTCGGTTTTTAGCTTATCTCAGCTAATAAGTCTAGCACACTCATGTGCAGACTAACACTACAGTAACACAATTAATTAATTTATTATTATTATTAACTGCGATTGCGTTGTCACCCGGTGGGAGTGGTTATTTTACATGTATACAAAATATGAAATTGGTTACTAATAAATTTAAGTCGGGAGGGCTACATAAGAAGCATGTAGAGGCAACTTGGAATCTTGGAAACCATCTCAGCATTTGCTTATAGACACAGGGAAATGAATGTATTGAATAGAACCGATCAAAGAGTTCAGTACAACCAGAAAAAAAAATATATCAAGTACAGTAGGTACTAAGTGCAGATAGAGAGATAGATTTACCTTCTGGAAGTCGGAAATTGTATAGAATAAAAACAGTCGTGAGAAATGAAAAGAAGCAAAGTAAAAGCAAACAAATTCCTGTAGCGACATTCAATCAACGGACATACTAATGAAAATCTGAGGACCTTCACAGCACTGTTACGATGACAATATAATGTACCGAAGATGATATTTCATTGATGACTGCTATTGTGCTACATTCCTGACAGAGGTCAGGTCGATCTGTTTCCAATTTGAAGAACAAAGTCCAATAACAGCCAGCCGATAAATTACTGTGCTGTCTCCTTCTACCGCCTTCCCGAGATTTATCACCAGACAAGTCGAATTGTAACAACAAAATGAAGAACCAAAGAAGAAGACACGAAACAACAAAGAAACAACGCAACACGACAGCAAACATGGATTTTCGAACTGACATACGACGCCTACGTTCCTGCTTCACGTACTGAGAGTCCTACAGATTGTTTGTCTGTTACACACGCACTATACATTGTATCTACTCTTGATATACCCATAAGCATAATAATTGACGTTCTGTAATTATTGTGTCCAAATATATGAAGTCATTCATGTGGATGTCATCGATTGCAGAGGAAAATTATCGCTATGCAGCAGTCAACATGTATTAAAGATAAGACGGTATTTCGGTCTTGACCTTTGCAGAAGGAAGTTTATTGATAGGCAGGAATGTCACTTAATTGAAGAAGTCTCTCTTTCAAGAATTTCTGGATTTCATAATATGCACATTT
>Ga0131853_10027417_pt1 | contig 10225 bp, 6 predicted proteins | sample TergutLab28metaG_FD_92764 | JGI IMG/M metagenome (GOLD analysis project Ga0131853, IMG submission 92764) | Labiotermes labralis P1 segment gut microbial communities from Petit-Saut dam, French Guiana - Lab288 P1 (version 2) (version 2) | ecosystem: Host-associated > Arthropoda: Insects >... | reverse complement strand
CGCACACACACACACCACACACACAAATTACATTTTTTAAATAAAATAAACTTTAAACATAACTACATAAAGTTTTCTGACTCTTTCTATATATCATAAGGTACTTAATGTATTCGGTTCTGAACCCATTCTATGAAGATTTCATATTTGTTGTGTGTTGGACCGTGCATCATTGTGATAACAGTAGAATAAAAACCAACTAGATGCTACTTATTATTTTATTGTACTTCTTATAGGCTCAACATGTTTCGGGCACTACTATGCCCATCATCAGGAGTTCGCGACTATGTTGATTACCACATTGGTCGTCCCGTTCTGTAAAGATGGAGGGAGTAGCGTTAATGTAAAATTATGGGTCGTAGTGTTGTGTGTGTTCGGTGTGAAGTTTTGGCGGTTCTATAAAACTCAATAGAAACACGTCATCAGCTGTAACCAAGAGACAAAGAACCACCAAAACTTCACACCGAACTTACACCACTAAGAACGTTAATTTTACATTAACGCTACCCCCTCCATCTTTATAGAACGAGACGACCAATGTGGTAATCAACATTATAGTTGTGAGCTCCTGATGATGGGCATAGTAGTGCCCGAAACATGTTGAGCCTATAAGAAGTACAATAAAATAAGAAGTGGCATCTGGTTGGTTTTTATTATTCAGTTAAAGACTTCATATTTTTTAACACAGTATCTTTCCCAGTTTTTGAGACGTTACAAATAGATACAGATATCCTAAAACGGAAAGAGAATAATCACGTGATGGACAAAGGGAACAAAAACTACAGCATTTTAAATACGTACAAGACGATATTTTATACACCAATCATTTCGCTGATATCAAACACTCTCGTTTTTATCTAATGCAATACAATGCCCAACACAGCAGCCATTTCACTCGCTCAGGAAGTTTGTAACGCCTACGTTTCTAACATCTGTTAAATGTAGTGGTGTTTGCAGTCTGCAGATTATGCAGAATATGGCCGAACAAAACCAATCTCATGTTCTCCCGCGATGTGTCAAAAAAATTAGGCCGGCAAGTTAAAAAAATCTGCTTGTGTTTATTTGTCAATATTTTTTTCGCTATATTTTGGAATTAACTGCAAACAAAATGAAAAGTGACTCTGAACAGTAAATGTTATATAGCGTACATGTTCTTTAGGGTACATTGTTTTGTGTGGGTATTGCACGCTATGTGTGTGTGTGTGTGTGGTGTGTGTGTTGGTGTGTTTGTGTTTGTGTGTGTGTGTGGTGTGTGTGTGTGGTGTGTGTGTGGGTGTGTGTGTGGTGTGTGTGTATGGGTGTGTGTGTGTGGTGTGTGTGTGTGTATGGGTGTGTGTGTATGGGTGTGTGTGTATGCGTGTGTGTGTTGGTGCGGAGCAGAAACTGCGATGTGTCTGGGCGAAACGTCTGTTGTGCCCAGCGCAATTTTTTGTCTTTCTATTGAAGCCTGCCAACATTTCTTGACCCCCTGTACTAACTACTTCTATGTAACACACAAAAAAAAAACACAGCCGAATCCTTCCCGCAGTTCTCACAAAACCTTTCCCGGTACAACGTATAAAATTGGGACATTGTTTACAAACTTTGTTATAACAAATATTTTGTTTACAATTATATGGTACAACACTGCCACAAGACTAGTTCATACACACAAGCGCATCTAAACCCCTGTGACGAGATCAAGGCCGTAGCCAGCCTTTTACGAGATTATTATTATTATTATTATTATTATTATATTCAGGACGTCACGAATAGACAGCTTCGAGCAGAACAAATATTTTGACGTTCATCGTGGGCCTGCAGACCGAGGGACTCTTGCTATCTATTCGCACAGACCATTTTCCTTCTCGTAAACTCTTAGCGACAGTTTATCTGTAGTAATGAGAGTGTAACGTTAACCTAAACATACCCTGACCACACATAAATTCTACTCCTGTTACTGCAGTTCTACCCTGATTGCCGACAAGGCCTGGCTACGGCTATTTTTTTTTAAATATAGCGATGCATACAAAAGCCCATTGAATCGAAAACTGCACCATTAAACATACAAAACGAAACCGACAAAAGCATCTGTTTGTTACATTTGACCAGAAAAAAATTACCGATTTCTCCTTCTTCGCTTTGAGCTGCTTTGCGCCGTAACGTTAGAATATACACATAAGTTGGCATTTATTTGTTTGTTTGCTTGTTGTAGTAAAAAAATGAAAACAAAAAAATTGACCACGATACCGGTACAAATGTGTATAATATTTCTATAGATAAAATTCTATATAAAATCAATCTTGGTCGCACAGTTCACTTATAATCACCTACCTAATATATAGGAGTTTGTTTATTATCTCCGGAATATTGTTCCTTAGTGACAAATTGGGAGTCAGATTTCCTGTTGTAAGCGTCTGCTTTTCTAGAAAGTAGAATGGGAGGCGGCAGCGTCTTGCTGATGATACTGCCGCTTCAGTTCACTTTGTCAATGCTCAGTGCCTCCAGTGTAGAGCCGGTGTTGCTCCAGGGACATTTGCATTACATTGGGAGCTTGCTTTTAGACGTTTCAAAACATAATTTTACTGCACCATTTTATGGTTATCTGAAGCCATCAGCCAAGAATTCTGTCGGAGGGGCAAGTTTTACCTTCCCAATTACTCTCTTTTCTTACTCCTAGCAATCAGTCCGTTGTAATTATAGTTCAGTAATGACGTAAACAAATTCACTTTGACATAAAAGAGAAAATAGACACATCACCTATATGACACAGACTGGAGTGTCACAGTCATCACACGCAGGGTCAATGTACTATTAGCACAGGCGCCAAATTAGCTTCAGATATGCAGTGGGTCTGTTATAACGTCAGTGTGAACACGGAGTGTCTGCTGATTGGCTACTGACTAAAACTGTACCAAAAGGATCGCGGCATAATATCGCGTTATTTAAAACTGTCGATGTAATGGTGTTCAGGTCTCATGTGAGGAGGTCTTTGATTAATTTCCAAGACCTTGTAAAGTCTGCACCGTTGGTGTTGGATGCAGCAGAAGGAAGCAGGAGGTGGTTGACTGCAGGTGCTGTTCAGCCTGGTGACCGCAGTACATTCTGCATGTTCTGGGTCTGAAACGAAAGGTAAAAATGAAGAATACAGTGTGTGGGCAAGTAACATAGTTAGCGGTTAGTATACTAAATAACTAAGACTATACAATACAGTGTGCAGGCAACAAATGAAGCTAGCAGTCAGCATACTAAGTAACTAAGACTATAGAATACGTCTTTTACAAAAGTCAGTAGTCAGTCGCCTGGTCACTAAAATTCCCCTTTCAGTGTGTATCCTGGTAAATGACAATCGTATTCGCTAGATCTCGAAATTGGTTTATATCGTGAGCCAGACGAATCTAGTCCACATATTTCCATCCAACATTTGCAAAGTACTTTTCATATTATCAATTACTAACTTCTCCAAGTGGTCTCTTTCCTTCAAATTTTCCGAAGAGCCTAAATTCAAATTAACCAACTTATAAAGCTGTTTATCGCGGACATTAATAGAATAAAATTGTACGGTTTCTGTATTTAAACGTTACGTTAGCCAGAGACATGGGAGGGCCAAGGGACAGCAGATAGCTTTATTAAATCCTTCAGTGGAAAGACATTAGTTTCAGTCTCCGGCCGAGTCATTCCCGGCTAAACTGCTGTCGGTAATCATGTGAGATGAATGTGGATGTGCCCCATTAGTGATCTGGCTCTGATGCGAAAAAGAGAAGACGTGCATATTGGCAGGAGGAAATCTCCTGTCATTCAACCTGTCATCTGTTCATGTTCTTAATTATACCAACTTCCTGGATACGTATGGGTGAGTGGAGTTGGGGCTCACAGAATTGCTACCCTCCGCACCAAACGCTTTTCTCCTAAGGAAAAGGCCTCGCTTTTCCACCGAACTGAGGGTTTAGAGGGCCCCCCCCCCCCCCCCCCCACGTTCAGCCTCCACGTTCATCCAGCCGGTATTTAGACGATTGCACCACCGGTCAGCTTCTAGCCTAGATTAATTTTGCTGACGACAAGACTTAAGGGTAATTCCATATGAGTCGTGAGTTTGATTCCGTCCTGATCCTGCTCGCAAGCTGTCAACAAACCTGTATGACATATACCATTGCCGTGTGTACAGTGAAAAACTCCTGATGATGGACAAAGGAACTGTCCGAAACATGTAGACTTTTATTCCAAAAATAAATTTGAGAAATTAGTGCATCTAGTTGGTTTTATTATAATTCAATTCTGACGTCAAAATTTACGATATACCACCATCAGCTGGGGCGCTTTAGAGGCAGACGTGCAGAGCGTGCCGATATCTCCATCGCTTTACAGCCGAATCTCGTTGCCGTATGAGAAATTAGTACGTAGTCTAAAAAATCGTGATTTTTTCTTTTTCTGGGTCGGCCCTTCTCATGTATAAAGTTATGGTGATCCCAGACGCTGCGCTGTCAGCAGGAATTGACCAATATTTTAGACAGTGTAATCTCATACCTGAAAATAGCAGCAGGATGTTACACCGAGGTATATCCTGCTGGACCGTCGACGTCACTGTCACCTGTATGTTAGTCTAAACTGGTCCTCGCTTGTCGTAATGTTCTTGTCACTTTGTCCTTGTGTTCGTAACGACGACCAGGACCAGAAGATATCACGCTCTGTTTCCACCATTAATGCAGCGGCTTTCTTTGTAGAAACACAATCTCATTGCTTAATCTGCCCTTTCAGAACTTCTAGGGGGTGCGACGTACAGTTGAAATCATAATTCACGTACATTTAGATTTACACAGAAAACCAGTGGATCGGCAGAAGTTAACTGCAGAAACCCAGCTAAATTTTGTTTTGTTGTCAAAAAGTTCTCTAAATTTCCATCAGGAATATCAGTAAAAGGTAAAGCAGTCCCGTTACAGGCCTGGAGTATCCCAGAGGGTTCCAGGAAGTTAAGATTCCCAGATTTCGTGACAACGGCACAGGATGGTTGTAGGTTGTCAGCCTTACGCACCGGCCGCTTTTACCCTCAGGAAATACTCCTGGTATTCATTTCTGTTAGAGGCTGATTCGACCCCAGGGCCATAATGCGATCGTAAGGATTTTATGTCAATGAAAAATCCACTAACAACAGCCGGGATCGAGCCAGCGACCTTCCGATTTGTAGCACAGCACCTTAACCACTGTGCTACCGCGGTCCCCCCAGGTAATAGCAGTAGTTTAAATAAAAACCTCCGAACATCTTAGTTCCTTCTTGTTAAGCACATTGATAAGATACGTGAGGTTAGCGCCCCGTATTACACTTTAACAACATCAAGAAATACTGTTAATGATATGCGAAGTACAGATTGTCAGCGATGAGCAGAACAGCACTGTCACAGAAATAGACAGTTATCTGCAGTGACATCCACGGCGCACTGTGAAATTAACACTAAAAGCAAGTAGAGTGTAGTATTATTTAAAATTAGTTGCTTCGACCAGCAACTCTGATTTTATCGAGTGACAAACTTTGGTATTTTAGTTTGGTCCATTGTTTGGGATGAAAGTACGCCTCATTTCTTGGAGTGACCAGTTCAGGTGCATCCATTTACAAATGCTGAATGAATCCGGCTGAAATAGATTCATTAAAAAGCACGGTTTAAAGACAGGGGAAGAATCTTTTGAGTAATGTTCATCGTGAGAGTCTGAGAAATGCAATTTGACCCCTTGGGCTGTGTGACAGGTGACGGCCTCTGAGAACAGCCGGAAGTGACGACAGGCTGTAGAACATTATGCAAAGAGGAACTTGAAAATTCGTGCTGTTTACAAACTACAGCTGGAGCCAGCAAAATGACCTGGGTACAGGCCGTAAGACGAGAAAATCGGGGTTAGAATCGCGGCACAGCATACAGACCAAACCAAGGGACTGTCCATCCTGCTACACTTTGAGCAAACAGGGCCTTTTCCCCTGAGGTAAATCAACCGGCGCGTGAAGCTGTTCCCCAGTCCTTCAGTTAAGAATTAATACTGGGTACAGCTGTACTCGTGTTGAGGCGAAACATGCAAGCAGAAGGTTTGTCTGAAAATATGATGGAAACAACCATTTGAGAGACCTAGGCTTAGATGGAGGATAGTGCAAGCACACTGAAATGGCACCGAAGGTAGGAGAGCCTGGACTGACCGAATCTGGCTTAGGATAACGACCAGTTGCGAGTTAGTTTGGAAATGGTGAGGAAACTTGAGGTTCCATAAAAGACACACTGGTTGAGCAACTGTTTAGGTTTGCAATGAAGTTCCTATTCCATGCGCCTAATTAGTAAGACAGACTTCTCAAGTTCCTGTACAAATGAAAATAAATTGTTAGCCTGATCATGAGTTATAATGTATAATAAATAATTATTTGGCGAGACGTGGAATAAATTAGTTGTATCTCCCCAAATTTTTCTAAAATATTTGTCAAGTATGCCTCCCAACACATAGCCAAGTCGAGTATTTTAATTAGAACTCGACTTAATTTTTGATGATGCGTTGTGCCAACAGTACGCCACATTAATTTTCCACAACTTATTCCATGGCGTGCAACAAGCGACAACCAAGACTGATTCTTCCACCAGGGTATTCGCCAAAAGACATACCGCATCTAATTGGATGCTTTGTTCCCAAGAATTGCTAGTTTTTTTTATTCTAACCGCGGTGCGTATGAAGACTGATGTCCTTCTATCTGTGACGACGTCTATTCTGTTGGTGACGAAGCCACTTGTTAATGAGAATACAGGGTGTTTGACGAGAGATGTCGTGGCCGTTACATCGGGAAGACGGAGATCAGCTGGTAATGTGACGTACAGGGAAAAAGCTGTCAAGGCCATCGTGTTTTTTTGGAATATTAATACCGCAAATATGGCTGCCTGCTGTAGTGTATATAGAGTTATACACGGTTGATGGCAGAGCGGGTGTGACCTGAAGAGATGCGGGCCGGGACGTAGCTGCCGTCAGGGACTGACAGGGAGAGAGCCAAACACGAAGCCGTCGTCTCAGATTTCAATAACACATACACCCTCGCCGCGAAAGGTATGTGGGGAGGGAGTGAGGAAGATAGAACTACGAAAATCGTAAAGCGAAAGGAGGGATTTCCTGATGCATTTGAACGGACATGGACTGGTATTGGGGGGTCTGTGCTTACAGGCTGGCAGGTAGAGGTACAGCTGTTTCCTTATTGGTCATTGCCACTAGAACGGATGGGTGGTCAGCGCCACGACTTACATATATACATACATACACACATACATACATACAAACACACACACACATACATACATACATACACACATACATACATACACACACACATACATACATACATACATACACACACAAACACATATACACACATATACATACATACATACACACACACACATACATACACACACACATACATACGTACATACATACATATACACACACGTACATACATACGTACATACACACGTACATACATACATACGTACATACATAAATATACACACACATACATACGTACATGCATAAATATATACACACACATACATACGTACATACATAAATATATACACACATACATACACATACATACGTGCGTACATACATACATACGTATACACATAAATACATACACACACATACATACATACATACACATGTACATACATACGTAGATACATACGTACATACATACATACGTAGATACATACGTACATACATAAATATACACACACACACATACATACATACACATGTACATACATACATACATATATACATACGTACATACATACATACGTACATACATACGTACATACATAAATATACACACACATACATACATACATACATAAATATATACACACACATACATACGTACATACATACATACATACACACGTACATACATACATACGTACATACATAAATATACACACACATACATACACATACATACGTGCGTACATACATACATACATACGTATACACATAAATACATACACACACATACATACATACATGCACATGTACATACATACATATATACATAAGTACATACATACATACGTACATACATACGTACATACGTACATACATACTTACACACCTACATACATACGTATATACATACATACCTACATACATACATACGTACGTACATACATACACATATACATAGGTACGTACATACACACATACATACGTACATACATAAATATACACATACATACATATTCACCTACATACATACATACATACATACCTACATACATACGTACATGCATACATACATAAATACACTCATACATACATACATACATACATACATGCATACATACATAAATACAAACATAGAAACATACATACGTACGTCACGACTGTTGAACCAGTCTATAAGGTACCACCGAATTTATTAGCTTTATACTTCGATTTGACAGGACTCAATTCGTTACTGCGTCATCAACCTTCATAAACCACAAATAAATAACAGAATTTGGGATGATTGCCTTACAGAGTGAGCGGTCCAGTTAGCGGTCCAATTAGCGGTCCAGTTCACTGATTTACTTCTCCAGATTTTATACACATTGAAACCGTCGTCTTGCTTCTTAAAGAGAATTATTTCCTGTGAACAGAATTAAACATTTCTCTGCCGGCAGACTGGGAGTGTAATAAAGGGAAGGTGACAAAGAGAGACAGAACAGAGAGCAAACCGGTACGGAAAGGAGAATGAAGAAAGAGATTAGAATTGGAGCCGGGAAACTAAAATGGTGGAGACTGAAGTGGCCTGGAAGCGCATGAAGGCAGCAACGAACTGTAAGGACGGTATGGGGAGACGCCATGTTCAGTCTTGCCATTTTGGGTCTTAACAGTCATTGACGACGACTGCGGGGGGAAATTACATTCCGCAGCCTTCTTGGACGGTATCAGCGGATACCGGAACGGACGAGGGAGCAGCAAACAATTTACGACATCGCAGTCTGGCATTGTAGCTCCGTGGGTTTCAATACACCAGCCACAGTCTCATTCATCTAAAGAGCTCTTTGATCTTATGTGACAGATTCATGTTTGGTCACAGTGTGAGAGTCGTATTTGTGTGCTAATCTACAACTTACCCCCAGGTTAATTTAATGCAATTGGAACTTTACTAAATGGGCGTTACATTAAAAGTTATTTTCGCGGAAAGTGAGCACACTAGAACACCAAAATTATTTTGTGTTGACTATTTGCTGAAGCCCAATTTTTCAATGGCACTTCTTGAACAGCACGTAAAATTTATAACAAAAAAGAAGCAAATATTTTGATTTATTTACTTCTAATCGGCTCTACATGTTTCGGTCGATGTTTTCGCCCATCATCAGGAGCATATAACTGTAAATATAGCTTCTGGTATTGCCCAACGATGTCGCTGCTGGCTGGTGTTGTAACACCAGCCAGCAGCGACATGGGTGGGCAATACCAGAAGTTGAAGTTACAGTGATATGCTCCTGATGATGGGCGAAAACATCGCCCGAAACATGTAGAGCTGATTAGAAGTAAATAAATCAAAATAGTTTCATCTTTTTGGTTATCAGTTGTAATTACACTAACGATATACGGAAACACGAACGTTAAATTTCTTGAACAATAGCTTGCTAATTTTGGTAGTACCAATGACAAAAAATTCCACTAATTGTACATATCAATTAATATTGAAAGTATAGTGTTTTGATCAATAACCCACAGAAGTTGCGCGACTGCTTCCTACTGTTGCTGTGCATTGGTTAGAGAGATAATGTACCATTGTTACCTTGAAGACGGAGGCGGCAGATTCCTCCGAAAAATTGGTGCCCATCAACCAAATTCCATGACCTCACTTTCTGTACGAACGGAATCTTATATTTTAGTGTTTCAACAAAGTGTTATGTTCGTTCCGTGCATTGTTATAACCAGTTCATAAGGCAGGGCCAACAAAATGCGCGATGTTCTTGTTTAGATATTCACATTATACTCGTATTCTAATACCGAGTATTCTTACCCTTACTGTGGGAATATCCATTTGCGTCCGCTGTTAATTGCCTACCGTTCGTGCAGAAAAGGTCATACCCGTTTTCGTCCTCGACCAGCGGGTAGAATATTCTTGTCGGTCCGCGGTGTGTAACTTTATGAATAATCATAATGCAGCCGGGTAGGTCAGTAGCTTCGGGCGTCAGAAGGCTGTTTGAAATGCAGCTGGCCGAATGCAATGAGAAAT
>Ga0131853_10027416_pt1 | contig 10226 bp, 10 predicted proteins | sample TergutLab28metaG_FD_92764 | JGI IMG/M metagenome (GOLD analysis project Ga0131853, IMG submission 92764) | Labiotermes labralis P1 segment gut microbial communities from Petit-Saut dam, French Guiana - Lab288 P1 (version 2) (version 2) | ecosystem: Host-associated > Arthropoda: Insects >... | reverse complement strand
TTGGGGTCAGCACTCCACACCGCCGAATACGGAGGGTTCATAACCACGGCATTAAAAAGGTATGGCTCGTCTGTCGGCCAGTCCTCGTCGAGCGTGTCACCGTTTTGCAAGCGCATTTGATTTTGCTCGACATTGTGCAGTATGAGGTTCATTCGGGCAAGGTTATAAGTCGTGGTGTTTAGCTCTTGTCCGTGGTAGTGTACTTTGTTAGGATTATTGACAAACTGGCGGATATTAAGCATCAGCGAACCCGAACCCATTGCAGGGTCATAAACGTGGAACGGTGCAATATCCTCTTGCCCGATTGCAACGATTTCAGAAATGATTTTGCTGACCGCTTGGGGGGTATAGAACTCACCCGCTTTTTTGCCAGCACCTGCGGCGAATTGTCCGATAAGGTATTCATACGCATCGCCAATCACATCACCGTCATGTCCGAATAAGTCGATTTCGTCAAGTGTCTTGATGACCTCCGTAATGGTAACATTGCGCTGTTGAGCATTTGAACCTAATTTGGTCGAAGTCAAATCAACATCATCAAATAAGCCTGTGAATTGTTCACCCTGTCGCCCAAGTTCGATAAAGGCATTTTGTAAATCGGATATTTGAAACTCATAATTACTTGCTTTCTTTTGCAAGGTGTAAAATAAATAATTAGGCTCGATGAAGTAGCCCAGCTTCTTTGACATTATCTGATGTACATCATTGGCATCTTCATCATGCCATTCTAATAATCCCGCAAGTTGTGTTTCCCTGTCGGGATATTCGGCAACCTTGCCATTTTCTTCTTCGTACACAGCTCGTAGTTGTTGGTCGGATAGATATTTATAGAATACAAGCCCAAGCAAATAATTTTTGTATTCGCTGGCATCCATTTTGCCACGGAGTATATCTGCGCTTGCCCATAATTTTGTGTTAAGTTCAGCCATTTTAGTATCTCCCTTCGTGCGTTGCCATTTCCTTTTTCAAGGGTAGTAGCCGCTCGTCCATTATCTGCTTCCAGTAGTCACCTATGACAACAATTTTCCGTCGGAATCTTTCGCCGGGGAATTGATGCTCGAAAGTGTCCTTTGTGTGTTCTGAATTTTCAATCATATTGTTCAAATATGGTACAACGCCTTTATACGGATTATATTCATTAAGACTCGTTTGTAAATTACCACTCGGCACACGCAAAACGGCCGCAGCTTCCGCAACTTCCGCTTCAATGACGGCTCGGAAATATGATGCAGCTCGGAGGGCGGCTTCTTCGTCACTCTCAATATCCCGCATAATTTCTTTATAAACCCCTTGGACGATTGCGGGCTTGCCTGTCAAAATTTCGTCAAACTTGCGTTTGCTTTCTTCATTTTTAATGTCACGCAAAAGCTGGCTGATGTAGTAGCTGTCAATGGTTTCTTCGAGCGTGGCACGTTGGTCGGCTGAAAACTCTACATCGAAAATATCGGGGTAGTCCTCTATATCTTCGGGGTTAAGTTCTTCACGCACTTCGGCTTTAATATTTTCAATATGCCCAAAGTCATCAGTAACAACTTCGATGGCAGGTTTCAAATCTTCAAAGTCGTTTTCAAATTCCTCGTAGCTCTCGATTGCTTCAGCAAGTCGTTTAACGGCTTGAAATGTTTTAACTGCCTCGATTTTCTTCTTGATGTCGGTTGGATCTTTTTCAAGCTCGGTCTTGGCTTCGGAGTATGCTTTATGAGCATTAACCAAATCCTTGCGTACCGTTTCGTATTTTTTAGGTATCAGACTTTCCCAATCCCTTGCTTCGTTGGAAAACAAGCGTATTGCATCTTCTACATTTTTTGCCATTGTAAAGGGCTTGCGGAAAGTAACAATCATGCCGATGTTTTTGCCTGTCAATACTCTGTTAGTGCGGGAAAAGGCTTGTAAAAGCCCATGCCATCTAAGCTCTTTATCAACGTAAAGGGCTTGGATTGTTGGTGCATCAAATCCAGTCAGCAGTCGGTCAACAACGATTACAAAATCAAGCCATTGACCGTCTTTTTGGTACTGTACTCCCTTGCGGGCAAGGCGGTTATTGATGTTTTGATTGTATAAGTCCACATCCTCATACGCCACGCCATACATATCGCTATACTCTTTCATGATTTCAGGCATTTCTTCTTGAGCGACGTTCATTTCGTCTTGGTTTTCGCTCAAAGAATAGGTTATAGCTACACGAGGAAAATCGGGGTCATTTAATCTTCTGCGTTCATCTAACGGTTTTCCAGTAACAAGTCCTCCTGCTTTTTTCAAATCCATCAACTTGTGATAAATTTGCTTGGCTTGAGCTATTGAATGGGTCGTTAAAATTCCGCTCATAGTCGGTATACCGTTGACTACTTTGAATTTTTCCAGTACAGACTGATGGCGAAAAATCTTTTTCAACATTGTTTCTATATACTGTTCGTTTTCATAATCGGCGTTCGCTAACAATGCTTCACGCTGCATCGGGGTCATACGCTCGTACTCGTCATAATCCGTTTTTGTCAAAAATAATTCTTTTTCTTGCTCCTCGCTCATAAGCGAATGATACTCAACTTGGAAATCAAGGACAGATTTATCGTCCATTGCGTTCTTAGTGGTGTAGGCATGAAGAAGCCCGCCATTGGGCAACGGCGTTCCGTCTTTGCCGATGCCGTATTGGTCGTGGGTGGTGCGGGCATATGTGCCATTTTCTTGTTTCTTGTTTTCCTCGAAAATTGGTGTGCCTGTAAAGCCAAACCATGTAGACATAGGGAAGAACTTTTTAATGCTTTTCATTTCCTTGTCAGAAACAGCGCGGTGACACTCGTCCACGATGAAAACGATATGCTCGCCCTTTAATTTTTCAAATCTGTTCCGCTCGGATTCGATACAATCACGAATGGCACGGCTTAGTTTTTGGATTGTGGTTACGATGATTGTGTTGCTGTTTTTCTTGCTGAGAAGATTATCAATAAGCTCTCGCTTATTATCAATGCCAACGATAAGGGTGTTGTCCGTGACATTGCCGGAGGTTTGACCTGTGTTGTATTCAGATGCGAACTTGCCAAACTCGTTTTTTGTTTGGCTGTCCAAGTCTTTGCGGTCAACAATCATAACCGTTCGGGCTACGCCCACGGCTGATTGTGCAAGCAGTTTGGTGGCAACAAAACTGGTGATGGTCTTGCCAGAACCAGTAGCGTGCCATATAAAGCCACCCTCATGTGCTGATGCTTGCTTTCCGATTTTCTTTATGGAGTGTATCTGATATGGGCGAAGCACCATCATAAATTTCAAGGCTTTTTTATCGTCCACCAAAATTGTAAAGCGGCTTATCAGTTCATGCGCCATCGGTATGCTCAACACAGCACGAGTAAATTCAAACAAATCTTCAACAGGCGTGTTATTTTCTTCACGCCAGTTAAACAGAAATTTCTTTGCGGGCTTGAAATCGTGATTGGAGCTTGGGCGGGCAAAATATTTTGTTGCAACCTTATTGCTCACAACCATTATCTGCACAGTGGCGAATATGCCGTCAAAAAAACCAGCTTGTGCGTAACGTTCCATTTGGTCAAAGGCTTGGTGGTAGCCGTCTTTCGCATACTCGCTTTTCAGCTCGATATGCATGACGGGCAAGCCGTTGATAAGCAAGGTAACATCACCACGTTTAATTCGTCCAAAGGTTTCGGGTACAATTTGGTTGACTACTTCATAACTGGAAATGCCACCCGCAATATCCCTGTTACTGAACAGGGTAAGCGTAACATTGCCTTTGGAATTATCTTCACGCTCAATGCCGATTTGTGCAATTCCATTTTCTCCACGCAACCATTGAGATGCCAAAAATGGCGTTTGGGTTAAACGCCTAAACTCGTTTTTCAGTTGAGCAAATTCGCTGTCGGTTAATACTACGCCATCAAGCTGTGCTATGTTGGTGCGGTTAATATGCCCTCTAAGATTTTCCCAAAGAGTGGCTTCCGTTTTTATATCGTTACGATAAGTCCATTGGTTTTCACGTTCGGTCAAGATACCAATAAACGCATTTTCAATTTGTGCTTCGTGGGTCATGGGGTTAGCCCTCCATTTTGGATTTCGCCGTTATCGTCCGAAACCATTTCAATAATGTCGTGGAACTCACAATCAAGCGCATTACAGATGCGGGCAAGCATTTCAATGTTCACGCTTTCGCCCTTTGACATCTTCGTAAGCGTTGACTGGCTGATGTTTGCCGTCTGCGATAAGGTCTTTTTATTTAGGTCTTTATCAATCAGGAGTTTCCAAAGTTTTTTATAGCTTATTTTTCTCAAATCGGATTCCTCATCTCGTTATTGCTTGCTTGCGCCATTTGATTTTCCGTCATAGACCATTATAACATGACAACAATGCAAATACAACAACAAATCTTGCAATCTCGAAATTTGATAATAAGGCTCATGCGTTTTTCTGCACGAGCCTTATTATTGGACGCATACGATTTTCCATGTAGAACATATACGGGTGCTTACCCTCTACTGTCGTAATCGTAACCCTTTGAACGCTGTTTTTGCCGTTGTGGCGGCTTCGGCTTATGCTCGTTATTCACGGCATACAGTTTACTGTGAACCCTCGTAAAGCGTGTATGCTCTGCTTTAGCCGCTCGGTACGCTTTTCCATTTTCCACGTTGGTGGCTTTGCCTTTGGCTACTTCCTCATCTATCTCTTTGACGGTATACAAAGGGCGTTCATAGTCTTTCAATTCACGCAAGGCATTTTGGTGGGTGCGGATTTCGTCCTCATGCTTTTTGTAAAATTTATCAGCGGTGCTTTTGGCGAAAAACTTTGTAGATTTTTTAAGGGTTTGGTATTCGTTATAAACTTTGCGGGTGCTGTTAAGGTCAACAATATCCTTTCGTAAATAACCAAATGCCGCTATACGTTTTTCGTTGGCTTTGATAGCATTATCTATTGTTTCGTGAGCGATGCGGGCTTCGGTCATCAAATCAATAAAGTGCTGGTATCCGCCGTGTTGTAGCATGGCATTGTAGATTTCGGCGGTGTCGGTTTTGGCGATTATAGTTTCCCATAAGACTATGCCTGTAAGTGGCTTTGGCGGGTTTGGTGTAGGTTTGGGCGGTGGGGCTGGTTGTTGCGGTTGTGGTTTTGGTGGTGCTTGAATTGGCTTTTGTGATGGCGGCGGCGTTTGTGTTTGTGGTGTGGGTATTGGTTCTTGCTGTGGTGGCTGTTGCGGATTTTGGGCTTGCGACAAGGCTTGTGTTCGTTGTAAGAAACTCGCTTTTTGTGAAGCAAGGTGCTTCGTTTCGATAATCCGAATTTTGATATATTCTTCGGTGTATTCTTCGCCCAACCGTTTGGTGCGAGTGAACCGTTCTTGGTCGGGTGCTTTGAAAGAAATATGCTTACCACGCTTGATGGTGTAACCCTGTTCTTCCATCTGTTTAATAAAATCATCAAAACTGGCTGATGTGCCAACAGTTATATCAATGGCATCTTTAAGTTTTGATTTCCAGCTTATGCCTTGCTTGTCAGCTTCCCATTCAGCGTAACTTTTGCCTACACCTTGCGGAACAACTACAGAGAGATTATGCTCATCACATAAACGGTCGCTGATGTTTCGGATTTCGTGATATGTCCCCTTGTTTGAGCGATACCGCTTGTGTGAAACCATGTCGACCGCTCCCCACACAAAATGGTTGTGGATATGCCCACGGTCAACGTGGGTGGCGAGTACATACGCATACCGTCCACCCAAAATTTCCTCTGCTAACCGCTTTCCGATTTCGTGTGCTGTGGCGGAGTCTACTTAACCGGGGGCGAAAGATTGAATCAAATGTCTGCCGATTGTATTTCCGCCCGCACGGCATTGGTCAAGGTGATGGTGAAAAATTTGCCCCGCCATTTTGGGAACACAATGCTCGGAATGGATTAAAACGCTTATATCAGTTTTCTTGGGGTCGCATATATAATTTACTGACCTTTGGATAGTAGAGCGGATAGGGATGATTTTAGTAACCGCCATAATTCATTCACCAACTCCTGTACTTTGCTGATGTCGTTATTCGTAATCGTGCCTGTGGTGTTTGCCACTCTCGCAAGCTGATTTATGTTAGTTCCGATTTTGTTTACCTCTTGGGCGAGTTCTTGAAAATGCCCTGTGTCAACTTTAACAACATAACCATCTATGAGCATTTTTCGGGCATATGCGTTAAAGTTTTCTGTGCCGTAGAGTTCCATTTTTTTGTTGATATGTTCTTTTTCTTCGGCGGTAACACGGACGATAAGCTGTACTGCACGTTTACGGTTTTGCATGGGCAACACTCCTTTGATTTGGGATTTTTGGGGTTAAGAATTTGGGGTTTGACGTTAGGGATTTACGATTTTTGGGGTTGAGGTTTTATGGTTTTGGGGTTTTGATTGCGGCGTTTTAGCCGCATGGGTTTTAGGTTTTGGGGTCTGGGGTTTCCCCAGCAAGCACAGCAAAAGGTTATCCTTTTGCTGTGCTTGCTAACCGTAAAGCCGCCGATTATGTGAGTTTCGCCTATGGCGTAAACATGGCGATACCGCTTCCGCTGATATAGCGGAAGCGGTACATGGCGGCGGTACGGTAGGGTTTTGCTTTTGCCTTTGGCAAAAGCTGTACTTTGGATTTGGGCATGGCTATGATTTGCTCTCGTTTGGATTTGTGGGTGGGGTTGCTTCATTTGGTGGGGCTTGCGGTGATGGCGTGGCTTGGGTTTTTGGTATGGCTTCGCTTTCTTTTATGATTTCAGCCAATTTGTCACGCCCAAAAGGATTAGCGGTGGTGCGATTTATGAGCGTGGTAAACTGCTCGATTGAGAGATTTACCGTTTCGGGGATTAGCTTTTCGAGAATCTCACCACGCTTGCGCTGACGTTTCTCACGCTCGTCTTTTTCTTGCTCTTTCTGCTTTTCCAGTTCCTTGTCACGCTTCTCCAGTAGCTTTGCGATTTGCTCGTCATAGCTTGCGATTCTTTCTGTTCTTGATTTTGCCATGATAAATTTTCTCCTTTCGGGATTTGGATTTTTGGGTTAAAGGTATAAACAAGACCGCCCCCATGTGATATAATTTGAAAAATGGTTACGCTTGCTTTAATTCATTCGCTACATCATTTTTGATAAGTCGTAGCAGTTTGTCATTAAAATTCTCTTTGCTGGTTTTGCTAAAAAAGATGTGTACGTTGTAGGTTGCTTTTCCTATCTTTTTTGAAAAGGTGTTACTGGTGGCGGTGCTTTCGGGTTTTTCATTCTGCATAGGCATTGTCCTTTCTGTTACTAAAATTTTTACAACAAAAAACCGCCTATACTTGGCAGAGTATAGGGCGGTAGATGTTCGATTGATTTCGCTTGCTTGTCGGCTGTGGGGCTTAGATTTTGTGTAGCTTATTCATTGGCTACTTGGGCGAGCGTGTCCGTGCCTAGCGTGTAATTTTCATCAAAGAGAGTTTCTTTAATGGCTTTGCGTTCCGCACGTTTTTTATACTTGGTGCGTTCGTAATATTTCTGCTGTGCGCCACTTTCTTTGCGTTGTTCGTAGGCTCTGCGAAAACGCTCACGGCGTTTTAGGATTGCTTCCTGCTCCGCTTGTTCTTTAGGGGTTAGTGCTTTCTTCTTGCTCATAGGCGGCATAAATTCACCGATATAATTTAAGTGAATTTCTACTGTCTGCGGTGAATCAACAGCCCCTTTTCGGTCATGCTCATGCACCACCACTTTTTCAATGAGTTCATGTAGCATGGTTTGGCTTAGTTCTATAAAATCGGTGTAGCGTTCAACCAGTTTTATAAATTTGGTAGCCTTGCTACTTCCGCTCTCGTACTTCTCAACGGTGGATTGCAGTTCTACCATTTCTGTTTCTAGGCTGTCTTGTTCTTGTCCGTAAGTTCCTAGAAGTGACTCGTAACGCTTTTCGGGTAAATTTCCGAGGGCGAAGTCCTCATAAATTTTATTCAGCAGTTTTTCTAAATCAGCATGGCGTTTTTTGCAAGCCACTAACCGCTTTTTCTGCTTCTTTACTTCGTCCGTTTGCTGTGAAGCTAATACTTCTTTAACCATTTTTGTAAAGGCTTCTTTGTCTGATTTTGCAAAACTGGTTATGCCTTTTAGGGTATCTCGTATTAACTCAATTACATTAGCGGCTTCTATGCGGTGTCCAGACTGACAGACTACCCAATCACGCTCTATTTCTTGCGAACCTCTAGCGTAATTACCGCATACTGCGGTTGGCTTATCTTGTCCGTTATATATGCGGTGAATGTAGAGTTTACCCCCACAATCTTTGCAGAACAGCAGACCACTAAGGGGGTGGACGTAACCATAACCATTAGATCTACGGCGTTTGTTGTTGGCTCTTATGCGTTGCACGTTTGCATAAGTTTCACGGTCAATTATTGCTTCGTGCGTGTTCTCGAAAACTGTCCGCTCGCTAGGGTCAACGTAGTGGCTTCGCTTGTCTTTTAGGTGCTTACGAGTTTTGAAGTTGACAGTATCTCCGCAATATTCCTGCTTGCTTAATATGTGCGTGATAGTGGACGAGTTCCATGCGTATGGGTCTTTTACTTCTCGATTTTTCCATAAGCCATACCCTTGTTGAGCGTGATACCATGCAGGGATAGGCACTTTCTCATTTGATAGGATTGTGCATATTTGATATGGGCCTTTGCCGTCCATTGTTAGGCGAAAAATACGGCGTACAATTTCGGCGGCTGGCTCGTCTATTACGAGTTTGTTTTTGTCATTCTCACATTTGATAAAGCCGTAGGGGGGAGTGCTTGCTACACGCTTGCCCGACATTCCTTTAGCCTTAAAAACGGAGCGGATTTTCTTTGAGGTGTCTTTGGCGAACCACTCCGACATTATGTTAATGAATGGTGCCATTTCTAGGCTTTCAGGGTTGTTGGAATCAATGCCATGATTTATTGCGATAAACCTAACCCCATGTATGCGGAATGTTTCCATTGCCATGCCTACTTGCACATGGTCACGCCCCCATCTTGTGAGGTCTTTCATAACCACAATTCCGATTTTGCCGTTTTCTACATCTTCCATCATGCGGGAGTAACCATCACGGTCAAAAAATCGTCCACTTTCGTCATCGTCCGTATAGTGGCGAATGTTGGTAAATCCATTTTGCTTGGCGTATTCTTCGAGTTGGATTTTTTGGTTTTTGATAGAGTTGCTCTCATCCGTTTTGGTTCGCCCCCGCTCATCACCGATTGATAAGCGTTCGTAAAGGGCTGTGATTTTTAGGTGCTTGTTACTTAACACATTTTTCATTTTGTCCTCCTGTTTTTTGTGATTTTGGTTAGCTATTGTCTGTGGCACATGAGGATTATTCACATTTAGCGGAGGTTATAAATCACTTCCTTGAATAAGGTATTTTCTATTTCTGATTACGAGTAGCCAAACATTTTACCTTTTCAAAACGGTTGCTTGCTATCTCGTCTATGGTGCGTAGCCACTCACCTAATTTGTCCGTTGCCAAAAGTTTGTTATAAAACTTTGGGTGGTGGGTTTGCAAAAATGCTTGGTGGAGTTTGGCATATTTGGTGAGTGGGTTTTGGTGATTGTGGGTTTGGCTGTGGCGTTGGGTAAATTGGATTATGTTGTTGGCTCTGTTGGTGGTGTTTCTCATAAGGACGCTTCCCCCTTTCGTGATGGGCTGTTTTTAACCTCTGTCGGTGAATTGCCGTGTGTGCCACAAACGGCTAAATCACTATGATTTTTTGACATTGATTAAATATGTCCTTATTACAATACACCACCTGCCGCTAATTTGAACTTGGCATATTGCCTGACAGCAAAGTGGTCCGGTTTCCGCTCTGCAAGCCCATCAAAGAGATGGTCAATGGTATTTTTGAACTCGTCATCGTCTTCACGGACTTCCATGGCATTTATCATTTCTGCCAATGTAGCAAAGTTTCTCTCCTCCAGTGGTGACTCATAGTAAAGGTAAGCAATCAAGGCAGTATAGAGCAATATTTCTGACTTCTGCCAAAACTCATCTCCACCTTTTTTGTCCTCTGATGTGGTGTTTGCAATAAACGTTGTGACCAACTTTAGGATATCTTTTTCAGACCGTATGTAAGAGAAGGGATTTAATCTTTGTCAAGGGGTTTGAGAAAATTAGTTAGTTTGAGATACAATAAACAGCAACAAAAATCCAGTTTCAAGTTTGATGTGACTGGATTTTTGTTGCTGTTTTAGGTTGAGTGCCTCAATTTCGAGCCATCAAAAAAGTTACA
>Ga0131853_10027414_pt1 | contig 10227 bp, 5 predicted proteins | sample TergutLab28metaG_FD_92764 | JGI IMG/M metagenome (GOLD analysis project Ga0131853, IMG submission 92764) | Labiotermes labralis P1 segment gut microbial communities from Petit-Saut dam, French Guiana - Lab288 P1 (version 2) (version 2) | ecosystem: Host-associated > Arthropoda: Insects >... | reverse complement strand
GATGATGATGATGATGACGAAGATGATGTCCGCAATACTGAAAACATACGAAGAAATCAGCCGCTACACACACATACACACACTCACTCACTCAAACACACACAAACCATCGTCACAATCTATCACTGTAACTGATACGAATGTCGAAGTGAAGATCTACCAGCAGACGGTTCGCGGAATACCAAGCCGCCCAACAACACATCCAACATCCTGGACACTTTACTATCTAACCTCTACCACGCGCTTCAACGAACAGAAAATACGTAGACAATAGCTGAATAATTATTTTTGGACCCCAAACTTACATCACAGATAATTTTGACTAATTATGGCCGTAAAAATTTAATCCACTCCGCATCCTAACAAACTATTTGCCTAAAGCAATGTTTAACGTCGTATTTAAATCAATTCTAATCGTCACATCAGTCCCAATAATCTGATTTTCCAAGAAATATGAATTTTGCTTCACAACTGCTGTACGTTCGAGCCATGTGACGCTCCATTATTTAATCACCAGTAGCCTAATTAATGTCGCAATGCGCTGGGAGTTCACCCGCTTCGTATTCAGGAAGTCTCGTGTTCCTATTTGGGAACCATGATCGGTTGCACTGACCTGTTTGGTGGTTATCCTCAGTCCATCCAATTAAATGGCGACGGGGTAAGGAAACTGGGCCACGCCATTTCCAATTCTATTACCATCATCATTCAGAGTTACAGAATATAAGCTAATTAAACAGTATTTAGTAAATCACAAATACAAAAATAAATGAATAAGAACACATAAACTTATCGTAAAATCGAGGCCTTAACTCAGCTGTAGCTTATCTTTTTCATCTAAAGTTTCTTCTTATATATTTTTTTGGGGGGATTTATAGCTTTGGACAATACTAAAATCCTAAAATATTACAGACTCTTATTGCTTCTGAATTTAGAGAAACTGAATTCCAAATAGAAGTTGTGTCTGAATATTTCAAGCTACCGTTACAACTATTACAAAAATAAGGATGAACTATTGGGGGGTAAATTGTAAATAAACTTCTAAACGCAGGACAATATTACATCTCGAAAGCGGGCGTAGATTACACGAGATAAGTTTCTTGAACACTACCTTCATCCTTGTTTATCATCTGGTTTGCATTACAGCACGTAAACTGACACCAACAAACTTTGGAAATTTCTCGCCTTGCCAGCATTACAGCAGAGTCGGTTAAATCGTGTACATCATTTTTTTTACACTGTACAAATTAGACAAGAGTTCTGCACTGGCTGCAATCTTGCATCGATCCATTACTAGGCCTATGGGCTCTTGGGGGTGAGAATCTGGGCGACAGACCAAATGCTCGTTCCCCCGGGGATGACAGAGACTGAAAAGTCGGCTCGAGGAAACAGAGCCGCTACTTTCGTGTTCTTCCTCAAGTCGCACATACGATTATTACGTTATGCTCTAAGATGGTAGGCACTTACAGATGACACTTTATACTAAGATGACAAACACATATGGATAATGACGTTTTATTATAAAACAGATGTATTTATTTGCAATGTATATGTTCAGTACGTTATTCACTGGTCTCTGTCCACAGCCAGATTACTCCAGCCTGGGCCCTCATGCCATATTTAATCAATATCCGTTGGAATAATAATCTATTACCTACGCATCGGTCTGTCAGGCGTGATTTTCCCGTTAGCTTTCCCCAGGAAGTTAGTAAGGACTCCTCATATGTCAGACTCTCCTCACTGATCGAATCTCCTTATTCAGAGAAGGATGGGAAATACGACGTGTCTCATTACGCACATTTCCCTTCATCCTCCTGACTTCTGCCAAACGGATCGAAATATTTATAACGTCGAAATTAAATTCAAATTCTCTGTGTTACAGATTTCATTTTTTTTCAGGTTAGAAATAGATAATTCCGTCCTTAATGTTTACGAATAATTGCCAGTATCTGGAATTTAAACGCGAATATATTTCTTTGTTACTGTCCTGTCTAAAGACATCAAATCTGCCCTATGTATAGCCATCTGTACTTCACGACTCTCCCTGAACGTAGACGACGAGACATAAATAAAAGCATTTCCCCTGGGCCTAGTTCTAAACCAAACATGACAAGGATATAGTATGAATTCTTTGTTGCTGTTTAGGCTTGAGTTTTCGCCCAGCACATTGACATCAGAGCACACATATAGGAAGGTGGAAATTAGTACAGGATTCAGCTGGCTCAGTGTGATTTTCGGGTTTCATATGACAAAATATTTTCTTGACTAGTTAACTTTAACATTTACTACCGTTACATGTACAAAAATGTCATTCACTTCTTTCAGTAAAGTCATTTCGTTGTATTAATTAAATCAATGTCTTCTATAATTATCAGACCAAAACAACAGCATAGATGTTCTAACATTCATTTATTTCTCATATACGCGACAGGTTTCAGCCGACAATTTCGGCTAACATCAGGCGATATTAGAAAAATATAAAAGGTGGAAATATAACTTTTTATATTTTGTAATATCTCCTGATGATGGTCGAAACATGCCGCGTATAAAAGAAATAAATGAATGTCAGAATATTTATGTTCTATTATTGGTCTGATAATTAGAACAGACATTGGTCATTTCCTTCCTTAATTTCACTTGTTATTTGCACTACTGCCCCAAAATCAAAGACAGAGAAAATAAATGATTGGTCCTGGAACTTAAGCGATCACAAATGGTTGGTCTTTAAACTTAACTGTTCACCCATAAACTTAATGTGACTTAACGAGCGATGAAAAATGTATGGTACAGATGGGCTAATCGCGTTCCTAACGACTGATATTCAGATAAGAATATCTGCCATCAAAGGGACATTTGAAGTAGAGCTAAGAGAGATAATTCGGAATAGACAATACGGTTCAATCCTTCTTGTTCTAGGCAGGGTGCACCTGAAAATATATAAAGCAGTTGTTTTAAAATCTGGAATGAAATGCGATTTTCTTATTTAATGTTTTGTTGGCCGTGCATCGTTATATATCCGTACAGTATGAACAAACAAGATGCACTATTTACTTTCAATTTATTTCAATAATTAACCTCTACATGTTTCGAGCAGGCTTACTGCTCATCATCAGGAGGTACTACTCTGTATATACAGGAGTTGGTATATGTCATGCGTTTAAGTTGGCTGGCAGTTGGCAGCTGCCAATAGCCAGTCAACATAAACGCATGACATAACAATTGCTGTATATACAGAGTAGTACCTCCTGATGATGAGCTGTAAGCCTGCTCGAAATATGTAGAGGTCATCATCATCATGTTCCTGAAGGGTTTGCAATTTGTCTTCTAAATAACTTTTGTATCATGATATGCGATACCCCAAGTATTTAAAATCTGTTACTTGTTCAATAATATTTTCGTTTATCACAATATTTACCCTCTGTATGTGGTTCCCCCACATTGCCATTGATTTTGTTTTTGTACTAGAAAATATGTAGAGGTTAACTAGATTGGAGTGTATGTACTTGTCTAACACAACTATGTGATGGTAGAGATATGTATAGAATTTATTACATAAAGAACAACTACATGTTTCGGCACTTTACATTGGCCATCTTCAGGTTGAGAAATGAAAAAACTTGGTAAGCAGCTATACTCGACTTACGTGGGTTGTAAACAGCGGGGAGGTAAGAGGTGAAGTGGGTACGAGATCTTGCATGTGTTATGTAGGATGGGTGGTGTGGGTACATGGGTTCTGCTATTATATGCTGTTCTAGGTTAATATAGTTGGATCTATGGTATCGTCTTATGTTTATAGAGATTATATGTACATGTATACTTAGCTTATAAATACACAGTGTGCAACTATTTATAACTGTAGTATTTATAGTTATAGTAGGTTCATTGATCTAAGGCTGTACACAATATAATTCCTATATTTATAGTGGGTTCATTGTTCTAATCACTTTGTTATTATATTTACTATTATAATACATATAACAACAAAGTGATTAGATCAATGAACCCACACCTATAGGTGTGATGATACTAGAGGCTGTGTAATGCAATTTCGACCTCCTGATGATGAGCACATGTGCTCAAAACATGTAGAGGCATGAAATAAAACTTATTGTGGAACAAATTTTGTGCATCAAGTTGGTTAAATACTGAGATAAATATACTGAGATGCACGGTCAGCAAAACGTTAAAATTTGTAAAGTTGGTAATTCTTCACAAACAACCGAACGACAGCTTCCAGAATTAAACAGCTACAGATTTAAAATGTCTGAACCGTTCTGTTGTTTTATTAATTTCGCGATGAGTAGTAAATTCTTCTGGGCTGTTACAGTGTGTCGGTTACTAAACAGATCCCTCAGGCTGGATATATCGTATTGCGCTATGACACAGCGTATCGTCCAAAAGACTTGTATGAACAGCAGAAACTGCTCTGAGAACCTTATGTCTCACGGCAAGTCATCTTCATGCTGCTAGCCTAAGAACATATAGACATAAAATCCAATATTCATACCGCCGTAAAAACATCTCACAAATTTAACAAATTTGGGATAATTATGGTTCTGGGCTTTACAAAATATTACTGAATTCCACATTTTAACATTTATAAAACAATAACATTTTATTGGAAGTTTTTATAAACAGTCCCTTACAAAAAACATGCATCATCATTAAACAATCCCAAACATTTCCACACCGTTTACACTCCTGGCTCTAGTTTCTCCTCTCGACAGATATACCAGACAATGACAGGGTAGAGTTTTTGTCACACTAATTTTACTCCTAATATCACGTGACTGGACAAATATTTAAAGCATGGCTCGATATAAAGCTTGTCAAAACCTATCGAACTCTAGTGCATTAAATTCCGTTTTATGTGTTGAACTACGGCATAATGAACACTGACATATGTTAATTGCTCATCACATTACCAATTACTGTATTTTATTAACACTCTTGCGCCCTCTGTTCGTGTACCACCGGCTAGTTCGTCGTCGGTTAAACAGAAGATACATAAGAGAATCGAGTAATGATTATTTTCCGGATGTGAAGTGCAGTAATGACAGTGACAATCCACCGTCACCCAAGAGAGTACCCTGCGATACGTAACGCTATGGTCATCCTACTTTATCAGGACTTACCAGAGCATAGACAGTAAAGGTAAAAGTAAATCAGTCCCATTACAGGACCGAGGTGCCCAGAGGGTATCAGGAAGTTAAAATTCTCAAACTACGTGACAATGGCCCAGGATGGTGTTAAGGTTGTCAGCCTTACGCACCGGCCGCTTTTACCCCCAGAAAATCCTTCTGGTACTCATTTCTGTTAGTAGCTGAGTCGACTCCAGAGCCATAATGTGATTGGAAGGATTGTCAATGAAAAGTTCCAATGACACCATCTAGAATCGAACCAGCGATCTTCTCATTTGTAGCACAGCACCTTAACCACTGTGCTACCGCGGTCCCCTAAATGAGACAGTACAGGGAACAAATCTATATCTGACAGTAAAAATTAGAAACAAACTGTGTGCATTGGAATATTATTCACGGTAAGTTCGAAGGTGATATTTCTTTAAAAAAAAGTAACTTTCGCAAAATCTCTAATTTAACTATGTACGCGTGCGTGTGTCTACTTATGTATGCGGGTGTGCATTTATATTCGTGTGTTTACACACAATACCGGCTCATACGCTCAACAACTTCCAACTAGTATGTACTAACCTTTCGAAAAAAGAGTAAATCATTATTAAAACTAAGGGCGTTCCCAACGAGCTGGCAGTGAGGTATAGGAGGGGAATGCGTTGATCTAACAGTGTTTTAATATTCAGACTAAAGACAATAAAACTGCAGGAAGTAAGGCGAGCCCAAATGATTTCCGAACGCACACCGTAATTGAAAACACATCAGAACGCTGGATTTTGTCACATAAAGTACGTGCCCACAAAGTTCCTTTTGAGAAAAAAAAACAGAAAATATTTTTCTTAAAAAACGGCTTTTTTTCCAATATAAATTTCATATATTTATTGTAAAGTAGAATGTAAAGAGAGCAATTTAATGAGAGGCAATTAATTTAGTGTGTGTTGTGCAATTTAAGTTCTGAGAATTTTGACTGAAAACTACCGATATGCAGAGCTGGCGGCTGGATGATGTTACCGCGATGTGCAAGTTACGGAAACTAACGTCTTAAGTAACACAGCGTCAAATTACACAATTAGCAACTCGTCATAAGAACAGACACTTTCACCGAAGACGTCAGACTGAACTTATAGAGCAATGACTGTGTTCTTTCACATTTTAATTAAGACAAAATATGTGTGTCGCGACATGTTTATGCAGTACACATTAATGCGCACTGCTGCTTACATTAATAACCACCTTACTGTTTTATAGGCACTTTCTTCAAATAAAATGTAATGTTACTGAAGAAATAAAGTGAAATGTCAACTTGATGCAACTAGGTAATTTTATTGATGTGTTCTTAGCTCGACATATTTCGGGTACATACGCCCATCATCAGGAGCATTAGATGTTGAGTTACAGCATATGGTTTTCTGCACCGAATTTTTGGATGGGTGGTGGTCTTGAGAGCCGCTGCGCAGGTCGTGTGTGCGGTGCGGATGGTGCACGGCACCACCCATCCAAAAATTCGGTGCAGAAAACCATATGCTGTAACTCAACATCTAATGCTCCTGATGATGGGCGTATGTACCCGAAATATGTCGAGCTAAGAACACATCAATAAAATTACCTTGTTGCATCAAGTTGGCATTTTTTCTTTACTTCATGAGGAAGATGCACGGTCAAACAACCCTCAAGTTACTAAAGAACTGAAATACATTCCTATTTATGAGAGATATCAGAGAAGATACTAAACAATTACCGCATAGAATTTACATGAAAGAAACAAGAAGGTAGAAAGATAAATGATGGCAACGCAGAAGTTTATTTATAGGAATAAGACGTACAGCATTCTTCAAAAAGACTGGCAACCGTTTGGTACTCCTTGTTTTGATATCAGTAGCGAGAGTTGCGACAGAAACCGACATCTTCCCAGCATTCGAATGACGTCATACACGCTAAGGCTAATTGTCCTTCCACGAAGACAAGAATCCCGAAATGTTTTGTCGCCAAAGTTCGCCGGTTTTAGGCACGTTCGCAAAACTGCGAAAAGCGACTATTAGCTCCGCCATGTCTGTCAGTCCGTACGCATGGAACAACTCGGCTCCCACTGGACGGATTTTTTAATGAAATTTAAAATTGGATTATTTTTTCGAAAATATGTCATGAAAATTAAAGTTTCACTACAATTTGCCTGGAATAACGGGTACATTATATGAAGAGCTGGTACACTTATGACAGCATCTCGCTGAATTCTTTATAGGACGAGAAATATTCCAGACAAATGTTGTACAGAAAATCAAAACACAAATTTTATCCTCAATACTTTCGCTTCGCTCTTCTCCATTGCGAAATAAATGTCGAATAACCAATCGGCACGTAATGTGCTACTGTACGATACGTACATAATACTGAAGCTTGAATTATTGTAGGTTACGATGTCGTGCCTCCTGGTAAAGTTACCAAATATTCTGAATAGTTTTCTAAGCCTTTCTTCAGAGTCTAAGAGTGCCACGAAGATAAATAACCATAAACAGCCTTGTAATTTCTTTTGGAACACAGTGGTTCGGTACACACTGACACTCAAAATTACACTAGGCTTACTCGTACTGCGAATGTCTGTACTTTACAAATTTACAGTTTTATTCGGACGTGACAGAATAAACTGTGAGTCCAGGAGTCGCAGTACTTTTGATAAAGAAAGTACAGCACCGAAGTAATCTAGCAGCATCTTGAACTAGGTTGGAAATTTCCTTAAACGTGACACCATAGGCGGTGTAAAGGGCGCGACTTATTTTCAGTTACGACAGTTTCATTTGGCTGATCATTATTCCTCAGATACCATGGCTAAGTACTGCGACACTTCACCTTTACTTCATCACTGTTCCCGACAGCCCCTGTTGTAGTACCTTGTTGAAAACTAAGTAACGTCCTTAATGCTTCATTCATTAGAAGACAGAGACGTAACCATTACTAAATTGCCTCGTGACTCCATGCACCTTAACAAATGACAACCTGCTACTGAAAGATACGGTCTTCTTGTATCATCAGTGTCTTCAAATTTCTGTGTAAAGACTAAAAACATGCCACAGTAAATATCTTGCCTTTCCTGTATCCAGGAGAGGCGTTCAGTGCACGTCAGGAACATCGGAATGTTAGCTTGCATCCAAACACAGATTACTGTCACTTTAAAGAAGCTATCCAAACATAAATATACAACTTCTTTCTTAATAATTATAGCTAAATACACACTGATATTTTATCCTCTCACTTAATGAGGTACATCTTTCCTTTCGTTACATAAGTGGATAAGAAATCAGAAAGATTTCAAAGGTTAACCTGCCATTTGAGTTGTATAATTAATCCTACAGGGGCTAGCTTCTTAGTAAACATTATTTCGTACGTCAAATATTTACGTCTGCATTTGAAATATTGAGGAAATGAGTATTTCGTAAACCACTGCAAGCGGAAATTTGTGTGCCTATTATCTGCAACCAGACTGCTGAGAACGTGCTTGCTTTCCTCTTCTGCTTCTTCAGAAACCATGACTCAGTGACCACAGAAGATTTATCACATATAAAACCTGCATCCACCATGACATACAATGACAGCTGCCGTGCTCGAGGGAATTATAAAGGGTACAATATTCTGTATGTGTTTATTGTAAAGGGCTCATTCGTCTTGTAACTATACTCTTGTGCACTAGGAATCTTATACATCTTATGTTTTGGTGACCGCGCATCTCGATACAAACGTGTAAAGAAGAACCAACTTGATGCACAACGTATTCTTAGTAAATTTCGTCAAACTCTACATGTTTCGGGCGTATCTAGGCCCATCATCAGGAGGTACAACCGTATGTATACAACATTTGGTACTTATTATTCTTTTTAGATGACTGTTGTGCTGGTTGCATTGTTCCTTACAACCTTATTAATTACGAATACTGCTATTACTATTATTACTGCTACTACTACTACTATCACCAATAAACTTGTAGTCCTTTAGACCACTGTACGGTGCTTTATCATTGACTAGTGCTGATCATATAACCTACAATACAGGGTTATTCAAAATGATTGTCGGGGTTTCAACAACTTGTCATACACAATACACTTCAGATAGGAGTATGTAGTTGCACCGATGGATCTAGAAATTCTCAAAGAGCACCCGTAATGTATGTAACAAAAACTTGGAGTGTTGTTCTATTAAATAAAAAATACATATATTCCTATCTCAAGTGTATTGTGTATGACATTTAGTTAAAACCCCGACAATCATTTTTAATAACCCTGTATGCCTGTAATATGAAACAGACTCACAATTCTGATTAAACGACGAAAATTGGTGCGTATGAAGCTACTGCATTACTTTTCTTCACTGTGCAAGCACACAGCACTGATGTGCATGATGTGTCCGCCTAGCGGATTGTCAGTAATCAAAGACAAAGAAGCAACACGACTGACGTGCCACGACGTCTAACCTTAAAGGGGTCAAACATGCCGTGCTTCCACTCACTTTGAGGAGCACACGGGTATAGGAAACAACCTTCGTGCACCAGAAGACTGAATTGCGCCAAGCCTGGAAATCTGTATGTCATTATATTAATGGTACCAGACACGTCGGGGACTTCCTCAAAAATTCCCTTTTAGATGTCAACAGTAGGAGAATTGGACGATTGACTTCATAGCCGGCTCCACCCACGAGTCAGGCCCATTAAATAAAGAAACGCTCATTCGCCTGCGATTCCCTTATATAAAATAAAGAGTAAAATTAGTCCACAATCTCGCGCATATTCAGCACACTCACACTACACGCATGTAATGATCTATATCAGAGTTACAGTGCGCTCATTCAGCACCTTCATAACAGCGCTATTAGAAACTTGGAATACGAGGTTTGTTCAAAAAGTATCCGGACTGACCACAGTACATGAAGTAGATAAGGCTTACGGGGTTTCAACCCTAATTGTCTTCACCATATTTCCCTTCCGCAGCTGCACACTTCGCCCAACGCTTCTGCCGCTGTTGGAAACATTTTGCGAACTCCTCTTTCGGGATGTCTAATAGTGTCTTCGTCGAATTTCCTTTGATGTCCTCCGTTGCCACAAATCGGTGTCCTT
>Ga0131853_10027413_pt1 | contig 10227 bp, 6 predicted proteins | sample TergutLab28metaG_FD_92764 | JGI IMG/M metagenome (GOLD analysis project Ga0131853, IMG submission 92764) | Labiotermes labralis P1 segment gut microbial communities from Petit-Saut dam, French Guiana - Lab288 P1 (version 2) (version 2) | ecosystem: Host-associated > Arthropoda: Insects >... | reverse complement strand
TTTCCTGTTGTTGTTGAATTGTAATTTGCACTGCGAGCACCGCCTTGCCTTACAGACACAGCCGTTGCACTTGTGGAATCGGTTATCCAAACACTGCCAGAAGCGACAGCATTTTTATTCAAAACAATTGTTCCAAGAAAATAATCATTTGGGTTTTCCAAGTTTTGTCCTCTTGTATCCCATGGCGGAGTCTGGGTTGCTCCGGCACTTTCAAAACCAATGTTTACTTCGCCGTTTGGAATATTTTGGCTTACTACACTTGGGCGTGCACCCTCTTCAAAATCCATCCACATCATTCCCATCAGGTTTACTTGCAGGTGGTCACCGTTCGCTCCTGCTGGAACAAATTGTGGGGCTGAGAATGCTCCTGGTGTGAATCTGAATCCAACGTCGGCGTGTTGCAAGGGCTCTCCGATGCGTGTGGTTACCCAAATCTCTGCGTGCACCTGTGTTGCTGTTTGTGAAACCTTTAACTCCATTCTTGCAACTTGTGGGGCAGGCAAAGTTGGTGTAGTGCGAGCATTGCTGACTACCACAACCATTCCAATAACAGCACAAATCGTTATGCAGGCACAAAATATGCTTAGTACTGCCATTTTTTTCATGATCCACCCCCGTTAACCAACCTAAGTCCCTCGTGAATGTCGCTGAGCCCCCGCACATGTCGAAGCAATTCATTAACATCACTGAAATTGATATTGTTGTATCCGCGTATATCGGCGGCAAGAAGAAACGCTCCTTCAAGAGTAGTTAGCACTCGCACATGTCGAAGTAATTCATTAACATCGCTGAAGTTAATGTTTCCATATCCTCGCACATCTCCACGAACCACAATCGTCACCGAATCGATGTATATACCTGTTCCGTTTTCATACAGGCGAATGATTTGCCCAGTTGCAACAACACTGCCTAGATCGGTGATTTCTGTTGTGCCGTCTCTTGCAAATACTTTGACATAGATTTTGTCGTTTGTGAACTGGGCGATAACAGTTACAAGCGACTCTCCCGCCGCAAGAGGCCCCAAGAACAATTCGATATCCGCAAAATCTGGGTCATTTTCACGCATTTCATTGGTTACAATATCGCCGTTTTGGTCCATGAAATTCAGAGTCGTGTCTGCGCGTAATACAAGGCGTCCTGTTGATGTAACTGGTGGTCCACTGGTGATCATATGTGTGATCTGTGGCGAAGCTGGACTGTCAAAGTGTATCATTCCATCTCCGATGGCTATTACTTGTATCCTATAAATGTGGTCAACCGTCCATGGTGTTGGTTTTGTGAACGAAGTTGTCGTAACATCGTGGGTCGTTGTGGTTGAGGTTGTGCTATTGGTAATTATAACCCTATATCCCGTTGCGTTTGGAACGAAATCCCAAGTTATTGTTTGATTGGTGACCCTGATGTTTTCGGGGTGAGGTAATGCACCAGGCGGATAGATATAAACGTGCAAATATTCGGTGCTGAGTTCGCTGTCGCTGTAAGTTACACCATTCCCAGCCGCACGGACGCGAATATACCAAGGACCTTCGGGCAAATCAGAAAAATTAAAGTCGTTCAATTGCAATCGCCCGGTTGAACGCCTAGGCTCTTCATCCAAAAATTCATTAATATAAACGAAATAACCCGATGCATTTGAATCACCGGTCCAAGTCATCCATAAGTCGTCGAAGTCAACGAATCCGCCAAGTCCCGGACAAAAATTCGAAATAACACCCGACGCGTTAACCCGACCCGACAGATTGGTTGGTCGATTTAACTCTTCTGGTTGAATATCGATAATTATATTAAGGATTTCGGAATTTTCACTGTTGGTATGCCAAGCATTTGTTCCCGCCAATGCAACAACGTGGAATTTATAATCGGCATTATCTGATAAATTTATTTCAAGCATCGTAGTTGGTGCATTGACCATTGCAAGCTGTACTGGAGGGGCGTTATTAAGCGAACGATAAACACTATAGCCACTTATTGGTTCACCGATTCCGCCGGTAACACCATTCCAAATAAGATAATGTTTTCCTTCAATCATCTGGGTTCTTAGGCCAAAGGGGACACCAAGTTGCTTTCTTAACAATGTCGACGAGACGGCAATACTGCGTCTTGAATCAACCATTTCGTCCTGGGTTGTTCGAGCAATAGCTTGAACTGTATACGAATAAATTCCGGGTGTTGTTGCATTATGTGTAAACATCATCATTGATGCTGTTTGACCGATCTGCACATCATTTGCAAATATTCTAAATACTTGCCGTGCTGCTTGAGCCTCTGGGCGGTTTTCATCCCATTCCCAACGAATAACATTCCCACGACCCGTCAAGGTCGGCATCACCGTCACGTTGGTCGGCGTGGCAAGGAAACTTGGCCCATCCAGGAAATCCGAAACGAAACCAAAGGTTGGAATCAATGTGACTTTTCCGGTGTGCGGACAAACATAAGATGAAAGTTTCCAATCAAAATCAAAGTGTCTGTGTCCAGCGTGAATGCTAGGCACAACGGTCGCTATGCCCCCTTGCAAATTTTCGAGCAAGGTATCACCTAATTGTGGATTAGTTCGCATAGGGGTTATTATTTGGCCTGTTTCGGGGTTGAACTGGCCGATGGCATGTCTTTGCACCGAAATTCTGCTCGAGGTCCCTGTGCCACCATTTATACCCATATTCACCAAGTCGCCTCGAATTCCAAAATTGTGACGCAAGTGAACAATGTGCCAGTTATTGTGATTACTGTGAAATATACCAACCGTTTGGTCCATTCTTGCCGTAGTAACTCCGTTTACGAGCAATTCTCCCATATTATAAGTATTAATAATTCTATAGGTCGCCTGAGCGTTACCGTTTCCACTTTGTCCTTGTGAAAATAAACGACCCACAATCCCGCCAATCCCCCCAACCGCATTAATTTGGGTCGCACTTACATCGCCAATGTTATAGCAATTGGCAATTACCATAGCATTAGCCTGGCTAAAAGTTGGATTGGTATTATAAGCCAGACCAAAAACACCTCCAATATCATGAACAGCACCTGCCCTAATGTTTCCATGGTTTGCAATGTTTAACTTTTCCCACCAAGAATGGGGTGAATGCACGGACCCGGCAATACCACCGATGTGAGAGCCAGTTGAGTTTGTCAGAAAACCCGAAAGATCCAAGTCCACAAAATTTGCAATGTTAACCATATGCACACCGTTGGCATGACCAACAACCGCACCGAAATGGGCAATACTCCTCCCTTCGGTTCGCCACTCTTCAACATTACCAAGTAAAGAAAAATTTGCAAGCCAGGCCGCACGAGCACTTCCACCAGCCCAATTGACATGCGCAAAAAGCCCACCAGAGATGCTTGATGGAACATGAACCCTAGAAGGCAGGGTGATGGTATGATGTTCCTCGCCACTCAGTCCTGCTCCCGAAAAATGACCACTGAAGGGTCTATCATTATTGCCAATCGGAATCCAAGTGTGCCTCGTCAAATCAATATCATCGGTCAAAACAACGAATTGATTTGTAAAACGGTTTCCAGAACTTACCGAAGAGGAAAGAAATCCGAGTTCAGCGGGTGTTGAAATTTGAAATGGGTCAGCCTGGGTCCCGGTTCCGCCGGCGAATGAGGTCGCCCTGATACCGACTTCAAGCCAATTTCTTTCGATGCATGGTATCGGCGGATCAATCTGCCATTGCACCCCCAATCCACGAGCAACAAAAGGGAATGTTGAAAAATACCTGGTGCCGCCTGGATCCAACAATTGCAAAGTCCATTGAAATTGAGGATTATTAAAATCAGTGGTAAACAAATTTATTCCCACCCGCAAATTTTCATGAAGAGAGTCCCCTCTCTTGGTTCCAACATTCATAGTTGTTATATCCCCTGTTTGTGGGTCAAATTGTCCGATGAATTGTCTCCTTACGTCTACTCTGCTCCAGGTCCCTGTGCCACCATTTACACTCAAATTCCTCATGTCGCTTCTGACTCCGAAGTTACTGAAAAGCATAACATTGTGAAAGTTATTGTGATTACTGTGCCAACTTCCCACTGTTTGGTCCATTCTTGCCACGGACGAGGCACCGGCAATAAGCAACTCCCCTGCGTTATAAGTGTTGATAAATTCATAGTTTCCGTGTGCATTATGATTTCCGCTTTCACCCTGGGAATAGATACTGCCCGCAATGCCACCAACCCCGCCAACTCCATTTATTGAATCCGCACTTATATTACCAAGGTTATAAGAATTATAAATTATCATAATTCTTTGAGCCGAGAAAGTTGGGTTAGAATTGTAAAGATAGCCCGCAATGCCTCCAACCGAGTGCACATTATTAACCAAAATGTTTCCATGATTTACAAGGTTATTCTTGGCGACATGAACACTTTCCGAATGCGCCCCGCCAACAATCCCGCCGATAAGTGCACTCGAGTTGTTCGTAGACATCCCACGAAGATCTATATCCACAAAATTTGCGATGTTATACATGCGAACCTGGTTAGCATGACCTATAACTCCACCAACTTGCTGAATGGTTGCAGACGAGTTCTGCCATGTGTGAACCTCTCCAACCAAAGAAAAATTCCCAATCGTAGCCCTATGTGCCACCCCGAATAACCCGCCAAAATGCCTGCCATCTGTGCCACCATTGCGAACGACAGGAGACACACGGATTACATGATGTTGTTGGCCATCAAGACCAGAACCAAGGAACGAGCCCATAAAAGCCCGACCCTGACCACCAATCGCAACCCAAATGTGTCCGGTTAAATCAATGTCGGCGGTTAAAACAAAAAATTGCCCAGAATATGTTGTTCCAGAATTTACCATGTGCGACAAATATCCAAGTTCATTTGGCGTTGAAATTTGCCAAGGGTTGCCGGCCGTCCCAGTCCCACCCGAGAACCAGTTTGTCCGTATTGTAGGGTCACTCCATGCCAAATCATAATTTGCAGGAGGTGTCGACGCATCCCCAGAATCCCCAAACACAAAAGCCAAACTGATACAAGACACAGCCACAAGCGCAAACATAACCGCGCACTTGGTCAAAAAGCCGCTAGTCAGCTTGATCTTGGCTTTTGTGCTTGTTGCGACTTTTCCCACTTGTTTAGACTCCCTTATCCTTGGTGAATACACTTGCTTCAACAATTCCATAGTCGGCAGCTTTTCCGACTTTGCGAACTTTCTTGACCGAATACCCGCCGTTCAAGACCACACAGAAAATATATCGAAAGCATAGGGCCAGCCCTGTTTTTTCATAGGTCGAGAGCAAGCCGAGCTTGTCAAAGAACTCGGCGTATGCAGACATAAAACTCGTCAACGGTGGTGTGCCGTTCACATCATTGGCGAACTTAACGTGTGCCACAAGTTTGTCGTCTCGAACGAACTCAATCACCTTTGCGAATATCTCGGTTTCAAAAAAATGTGTCGGTTTTCTCATACTGCGGAAGTATCCTTCGAATTCGCTTCTTGTTAGATGCTTGATGCTTTTCATATGACCTCCTTCCTCGTTACACACAAAAAAACCGTCTGATGAAAAGACGGTTGTTGGGGTGTAAAAAACTGCTTGCCAGTGTTTATGTTGCGACTTGCGCAGTTGTCGGGTTGTTCTTCTTTCATTTTTCCCCTTGTAAGAACCTAGTGTATGTAAAAATATAACATACAATACAGAGAACGCAAACGATTTTAAGGCTATTTTTCAAAATTTTCGATGTTTTTTCGTGACTTCGAGCGACGCTTGTTTTTTCCATTTTTCGATTTCGGCGTGGTTGCCGCCGAGGAGAATTTCGGGGACGTGGAGGCCGCGGAACTCGCGTGGGCGGGTGTAGTGTGGGTGTTCGAGTAGCATGTCATTCCGAGCCACATCAACCCCACGTGGCGAGGAATCTCCGGTACGCACTGACTTGTGTGAGCACCCGAGATTCCTCACCCCGTTGGGTCCGTGGGGTTCGGAATGACAAGAAAAGCTCTCGTTCTTTAAAGATTCTGGGTTTATAACGCCATCGACGTATCTTGCGACGGCGTCGACCAAAACCATCGCGGGAATCTCTCCGCCCGTTAAGACGTAGTCGCCGATTGAAAGCACTTCGTCAAAACAAAGGTCGATGGCGCGTTGGTCGACTCCCTCGTAATGACCGCAGAGAAGTGTCAACCTTTTATGGTTGACGGCAAGGTCTTTGACGCGTTGTTGGGTGAGGACGGGTGCGGCTGGGGTCAGGAAAATCCGATGCGATTCGTGGTTGGGGTCGATTTCCTGGATGCAGTCCACGATGGGTTGGGCGGACAAGACGAGCCCTGCCCCACCGCTGTACGAGGTGTCGTCGACTTTTTTGTGTTTGCATATTGACCATTTGCGGAAGTCGATGAGGTTAATCTCGATTTTGCCCGCTGCTTTTGCCCGTCCGATGATGCTGTGGTCGAAGGCGGAGAACATTTGCGGGAAAAGGGTCAGGATGTCGAATCTTGTCATGGTGTTACCTCGCTTTGTTGTTTTTTTGACTGGTTTGCCCTTAGTTTGCGCCACATGAATATACCATAGCCGTCATTAAGCAGATACATCATGGGCATTACTAGGACTGCCGCAGCACTAGTGGTGCCGCCTGCGATAATTAAAGCCCACAGGACAATTCCAATTATATCATTGATAAAGAACGCAATCAAGCTTAGACTGCTTCTGCGTGCGAGCAGGTATGCCGCGACAACCGACCAAGCGAAAAGTATGGTTGAGACGACAAGCTGTTGGGTGTTAAGGGCTTGCAATAAAAAGAAGTAACCGATACCCATGACGGCTTGCGAGGCAATCAGAATCGCGACTTCTTTGCGGCTGATTTTATTGATGACAACTACTTGGCCTTTTTTGGTGTCGATGCGTTTATTCTTTATCCAAGTGCGGATGCCCCAAAGAATAATCGGATATGAAACTGCAATCATAATGACTTCGCCGTAAACCGCATTATTAAAGCAAACAATGGCATACAAAATCATCGAAACAAGGCATAAAAGATAGCCCGAGATTTTGCCTTTTGCGATGAGTAACGCTTGAGTCACAGAAAGCGTGGCTGCCAAGATTTCCAAAACACCGCTGCCGAAAGCGATGCCGATTGTCGCGGGCACCGTTAGTCCTAGGATGAGTAGGATTATCTCGAAAGCGCTCCATCCTTTGAACAGTTTTTTTAGTCGCATATTTCTTCCTCTAACATCTCGGTGCGGATTATTATTCGGCGGGTTTTCATGTTTGTTTCGATGACGAAAGCGTCTTCGTTGGGGAACATGAATGTACCGCAGTCGAATACTTCCGATGCACCGACTGATTGGATGTTTTTGACGGTGCCAAGAACTTCCCCACTCTCACCTACCACCTCAAAGCCGATGAGGTCATCAGCGAGGACTTCGTCGTCGTCAAGTGGGAGTTTATCTCGTGGGATTTGGATGAGTTTACCGCGGAGGGATTCGGCTTTTTCAAGTGTGTCGATTCCGTCAAGTTTCAAATACCCCGTCAAGCCTACGGCTTGCCACCCCTTTGTCTCAAAGGGGAATCCGTTGAGATAAAGTTTTTCTGTAAATGCGTCGAGTTTGTTTGTTAAAATCTGTACCTTGACTTCGCCTGAGAGTCCGCGGGGTTTTAGTACCTTAGCGATAGTTGCGAGTTTGTTCTTTGACTGTTGCGATGAAGTCTTCAATTTTAATTACTCCTAAATCTGTGCCTTCTCGGGTGCGGACGCTTACTGTTCCATCGGCTTGCTCGCGTTCGCCTGTGACAAGCATATACGGAATCTTTTTCATGGTTGCCTCGCGGATTTTATAGCCGACTTTTTCAGGGCGAATGTCTTTGTGGACGCGGATTCCTGCGGCAGTGAGCAGGTTTGTGCAGTGGGTCACGTAGTCGTCTTGTTTGTTGGAGATTCCCATGATGGCGACTTGGACGGGAGAGAGCCAGACGGGGAATGCGCCGGCGTACTTTTCGATGAGCATCGCGAGGGTGCGTTCGTAGCAGCCGACGGAGGTGCGGTGGATGATGAATGGATAGGCTTTGTTGCCGAGTTCGTCCACATAAGTCATATCGAACCGTTGGGCAAGGGCGAAGTCGAGTTGAGCCGTTAAGATTGTGTCTTCTTTGCCGTAGACGTTGCGTGTTTGAACGTCGATTTTGGGGCCGTAGAAGGCTGCGTCGCCGTCGGCTTCCTCGAATTTAATTTTGCGGCGTTTCAGGACTTTGAGGATTTCGTCTTGGGTTTTCTCCCATGCGGTTGGGTTGCCAATGTACTTTTGTTTGTTGTTTGGGTCCCACTTTGAGAAGCGGTACCAAACTTGGTCGCCGATTCCGAGGGCGTGCATCACGAAGTTTATCAAATCAAGAACCTCGTCGAAGCATTTTTGAACTTGGTCGGGACGGCAAATCAGGTGACCTTCGGACAAAGTGAACTGGCGGAGGCGGGTGAGGCCGTGCATCTCGCCGCTGTTTTCGTTGCGGAACAAGGTTGCGGTTTCATTGTACCGAATCGGCAGGTCACGATAACTTTTGATTCCTTGTTTATAAATCAAAAACTGGAACGGGCAGGTCATCGGACGGAGAGCGAAAATCTCCTCGTCTAAGACCTCGTTGCCCATGATGAACATGCCGTCTTTGTAGTGACTCCAATGGCCGCTGACTTTATATAGGTCGGATTTCGCGAATGATGGGGTGCGGGTGAGGAGGTAGCCGCGGCGTTCCTCTTCGTCTTCGATAAAGCGTTGCAGGATTTGGATGATTTTTGCGCCGTTCGGCATGATAAGGGGCAGACCTTGACCGACGAGTTCGTGGGTCGTGAAGATTTCGAGGTCACGTCCGATGCGGTTGTGGTCGCGTTTTTTGATTTCCTCTTGGGTGGTGATGTAGTCTTGCAGGTCACTTGCCTTGTCGAACGCGACTCCGTAGATTCGGGTCAGCATTTTGTTTTTTGCGTCGCCCTTCCAATAGGCGCCTGTGACTTTTGTAAGTTTGAAGGCTTTGATTCGGGAGAGGTCGGGAATGTGGGGACCGGCACAGAGGTCAGAAAAGTTTTGGATTTTGTAAAATGTGATTTTTTCGCCCCTTGGGATGTCGCTTAGCATTTCGATTTTATAGATTTCGCGGGCGGCGTCGAGGATGCGACCGGCTTCGGCGCGACTTTTTTCTTTTTTTTCGGGCGACCCGCCGAGTTTGATGATGCGATCCATCTCGGCTTCGATTTTGGAAAGGTCCTCGGCTTTGATTGGGGTTGAGAAGTCGAAGTCATAGAAAAAGCCGCCCTCGATTGCTGGACCGATGCCAAGTTTTGCAGTTGGATAAATAATCTTGACCGCCGCAGCCAAAACATGGCCCGCGGTGTGACGTAGAGCCTGTTGTCCGATTTCGTCTTTTAAGGTGTAGATATGCAGGGTACAGTCCGCCGTGATTTTGGTGCCAAGGTCGGTGAGTTTGCCGTCGATGCCGGCGCATACCGCGACGCGAGCGAGGTTTTCGGAAATGAGAGCCGCGACTTGGGCGATGGTTGAGCCGTTTTCGACCTCGATTGTTTTGCCGTCTTTGAGGGTTACTTTAATCATGGTTGAGAATAGCACTTGAAAGTGTAAATTGTCAATCTTTATTAACTCTGCATTAACTCTGCACCACTTGAACACAACTGCCGAAGAGGTTTTGAATGAAGTCGAAAACTCGGGGCTGGATTGCTTCGTCGCTTCGCTCCTCGCAATGACCGTTCGTATGTGTTTTGGGTGGGCTGTGCAGGAAGATTCGTTTTGGGGCGATGGCGATGAGTTTGCTGACGACTTGGGCGTCGGCGGAGAGTTCGTCGTTGACGTAGACGTTGACGGGTTTTAGGGCTCGGGTCAGGACTTCTACCCCGCCGTCGCGGCCAAAGAGGTGGACCTCGGTGCAGCTGCTTTCCAAGTTTGAAATCAGAAACCGCAGAAGTTCGCGAAACGTCCCGTCGCAAACCAAAAAACAGGCGTTGTCGTTTGCAAGGACGCAGACCTCCTGCCAACGAACTTTTAAGGTATCGAGGCTGAACGTGTAGAAACTGTCCAACAAAAAAGTTGGCGTCAGGTTAATCAAGGATTTCGCGATGCTTTTGTCGGTTGCACGGTCAAAACCGGTCAGGGCACGGATAAATGCGTGGCGGTTGAACTCGTTGTCGATGGGCAGGTGCAAACTCGATTCGATGTAGTGAAATTTGCAATCGGTAATCACGATATCGGCGATTGCGTCGATGATATGCGATGCGATTTCG
>Ga0131853_10027412_pt1 | contig 10227 bp, 5 predicted proteins | sample TergutLab28metaG_FD_92764 | JGI IMG/M metagenome (GOLD analysis project Ga0131853, IMG submission 92764) | Labiotermes labralis P1 segment gut microbial communities from Petit-Saut dam, French Guiana - Lab288 P1 (version 2) (version 2) | ecosystem: Host-associated > Arthropoda: Insects >... | reverse complement strand
ATCACGATGATGAGGATCACGAGCGGGCCGCGACGCTTGCGCGGCGGCCTGGCCGGTGGTTGCGGTTGTGGCGACTGCGGTTGCTGGGTGGGCGCCGTGCTCACGCTTGCCTCCGTCGGGGAGCGGTCACTGACCGGTTACCTGCGCGGTCACCTGCGCGGTTACCTGCTAGCCCGTCGATCTGTGCCTGTACCTGTGCCGACACGCGGCGCGCACATGACGCGAAGGGCGGGGAGGGCATAGCACATGGCGCGCCCGCTGCGTCGATGGCATGCCAGGAGCTTTCGGTTCGCTGCATACGCATTCTCGTTGGTTGTTATGCCGCCGGCGCGTGCGCCGGTGCGGGGCGCGGTTGCGATGGTGCAGGCAACGCGGCGAAGGCTGAGACCCTCAAGTCTACCCAACCCGGGTGCAAATCTCGAAACGAAAGTTATCTGAAAGTTTTAGCGCGCGTTACAGGGCGGCCGGTGGGCCTGCGCGGTGTGGTGCCGTGCGGCGCTGCGTAGCACGGCAGCGCCCCGTTTTTGACCAGGTATTTTCTTTTTCAGTGTCCTGAACAAAAAGTCAGCCGTCCTTTCCGTCGATGCGCGGCTGCGTGAGCCAGCTCACGTAGCGTGCGAAGTAGAGGGCGAACGCGATGCACCAGAGCGTCGCCGACAGATCGAGGGCGACGGCCGTCTGCTGCGGGGCCACCGTCGGCAACAGCACGCGAACGACGGCGGCGAGCACGATCAGCGCATAGCACGCGACTTCGAGGCGCCCGGCGACGAGCGGCCGCCCCGTATGGCCGCGCGCCGTGCGGGTGATCATCGCGATGATCGCGCCGCCGATCACACCCACGGTGAACGCGTGGATCGCGAGCGAGTGGTCGAGCACGCCCACTGCCGCGAGCGCGAGCATCACGAAGCCGAGCGTGATCCATCCATACGCGATGTGCAGGATCGCGAGAATCGGCCGGTTGCCGACGCGCCAGGGACGCCAGCCGGCAAACCGCAGCAGGTGCAGGCAGCCCGCGACGGCCGCGCAGACGGCAAGCACCGGGCCGGTCACGCCGAAGCCGTCGAGCACGAACGGCAGCAGCGTCAACGGCACGATGCTGGATTCGACGAACTGCCAGCGCCGGACCTCGTGGCCGGGAACCGCGTTGACCGTGAACGAAGGAATGATGCGCCCGCCGATGATCGTCACGAACAGCACGATAAAGCCGACCGCAACGTAGGCGCTGCGCAGCGCCCAGTCGACGTGCCCGCTCGCGGCTGACAGAAGGAACACGAGATTGGTCACGGCGAGCAGCGAAAGCGCGATCGGCAGAAAGACGTTGTGACGGTTTTTCGCGGGCAGGAGCACGCGCAGCAGGACCAGCGCGCAGACGGGCAGGAACGCGACATCGAGCGGTATCGCGATCCACGGGCTGCCATACGCCACGGCCACGCGCCCTGCGAGCCACAGGCACCACAACGCCGCGAGCGATTTGCCCTCGGCCGGCGTCACGGCAGTCCAGGCGCGCACGGCGGTCAGCAGGAAGCCGACCACGATCGCCGCCGCGAAGCCGAAGATCATCTCGTGGGCGTGCCACAGCATGCCGGGAAGCCAGGGGTTTAGGGCGGGCAGCGGATGGCCGTGCAATTCGGAGACCCAGACGAGCATGGCGAGCGCCGCGAACAGCGCGCCGCCCAGATAGAACGGGCGAAAACCGAGGGCCCACAGGGCGAAGCCGCGTTTCGCGGCGGCTGGCGGTTCAGCAATCCGATGCAGGGTCATGCGCATGCTCCGGCTATTAGATGTATTTCACGTGCATCTTATATGCGTTCGCGTGCCTGTGCTGATGTGGCATTTCCGCACGGGGTGCGACATGTCGACATCTCAATATCTTTATTGATCTGAATCAGAGCGCGCGGGGCCGGAACACGGCACCATTTTTTTAAAAGATTCACCGCAAAAGCATGTTAATGCGCAGACGCCGCTTTCATGAACTGGACGAGGCGACGGCTGCAAACCTCGCGTACCCCGTGCGCAACCGTAGACCAAAGGAGAAGTTCCGTGTTTTGCTATCAGTGTGAACAGACTGACCGTACCCAGGGCGTGCCGGGCTGTGCGTCCGCCAAAGGCAATTGCGGCAAGGATGCGACGACGGCCGACCTGCAGGATCTGCTGGTCCATGCGACGAAGGGTATCGGACAGTATTGCGCGCTCGCGCGCCGGCTCGGCGTGCCGGATCGCGAAGCCGATCGCTTCATCCTCTACGCGCTCTTTACCACGCTGACCAATGTGAACTTCAACGCCTCGCGCTTCGTCGTGCTGCTGCGCGAAGCGGCCGAGACACGCAACCGCGTGCGCCGCGCCTGCGAAGCGCAGGGCGCGCCGTTCGAGGCGCTGCAGGGCCCGGCGCTCTGGCAACCGGCCGATTCGCTGGCGGGTCTGCTCGAACAGGCGAAAGACGTGGGCATCCGGGCGGGCCTCGACGAAGTCGGCGCCGACATCGTCGGTCTGCGCGCGCTGGTCGTCTACGGTCTGAAGGGTGTGGCCGCGTACTCGCATCATGCGGTCATGCTCGGCTATGAAAGCGATGAAGTCTTTGCGGGCGTCGAGTCCACGCTCGAATTCCTCGCGAGCGATCCCACTGACGCGGACGCCTTGCTGGGCAGCTCGCTCGAACTCGGCCGCATCAACCTGAAGGTCATGGAACTGCTCGATGCGGCGAACACGGGCCGCTTCGGCCAGCAGACGCCGACGAGCGTGCGCGTGACGCCGGTGGCGGGCCGTGCAATTCTCGTCTCGGGCCACGATCTCGGCGACCTGCAGGCGCTGCTCGAACAAACCGACGGCACTGGCATCCAGATCTACACGCACGGCGAAATGCTGCCCGCGCACGCCTACCCGAGCCTCAAGCGCTACACGCACCTGGCCGGCAATTTCGGCGGCGCCTGGCAGGACCAGCAGAGCGACTTCGCGAACTTCCCGGGCCCGGTTCTGATGACGTCGAACTGCATCATCGAGCCGCTTCCGCAATATCGTCAGCGCATCTTCACGACCGGCCCGGTCGGCTGGCCCGGCGTGCGTCACCTCGAACACCACGACTTCGGCATGCTGATCCAGGCCGCGCGCGCGCTGCCCGGCTTCACTGAGACGGCGCCGATGCAGACCGTGACCGTGGGCTTCGGGCGCCATGCGGTGCTGGGCGTCGCGGACAAGGTCATCGATGCGGTCAAGGCCGGCCAGATCAACCACTTCTTCCTGATCGGCGGTTGCGACGGCGCCGCGCCGGGCCGCAACTACTACACGGACTTCGCGACCCAGGCGCCGGACGATACCGTCGTGATGACGCTCGGCTGCAACAAATATCGCTTCAATCGCCATGAGTTCGGCGACATCGGCGGCATTCCGCGCCTGCTCGACGTGGGGCAGTGCAACGACGCGTACTCGGCGATCCGCATCGCGATGGCGCTCGCCGACGCGTTCAACTGCGGCGTGAACGACCTGCCGCTGTCGCTCGTTATTTCGTGGTTCGAACAAAAGGCGGCGGCGGTGCTGCTCACGCTGCTTGCACTCGGTATCCGCAATATTCGCCTCGGACCGACGCTGCCCGCGTTCCTTACGCCGAACGTGCTGGGCGTGCTCGTCGAGAAGTTCGGCATCCAGCCGATCGGCGACGCCGGCGCCGACCTCGCCGCGGCGCTCTCGCGCAAGGCCGCCTGAACGCTGCGAGGAGCGCCCGAATCATGAATTGTCGAATTGAGATCACGACGCGCGATGGCGCGCAATACGACTTCGCGTGCGAGCCAGGCCAGGATCTGCTGACGGCTGCCGCGGCGGCGACGATCACGTTGCCGTCGCAATGCAGGCAAGGCAGTTGCGGTGCCTGTCATGCGACGGTCTCTGCCGGCGACTACGATCTGGGCGCTCACAGCCCCGACGCGTTGCCCGCCGGAGAGCCCGGCGCCACGCTGTTGTGCCGCACGATGCCGCGTAGCGACATGCGCGTGCTGGTGCCCTATGACAGCACGAAGGTGCTGTTGCAGCCGGTGCCGGTGCGCTCGGCGCGCATCACCGCGCTCGAGACGATCGCACGGAACACGGTGCGCGTCGCATTGCGTATCGATGAGGACGATGCGCTCGGCAGCGCGGTGGAATTCGAGCCGGGCCAGTTCGCCGAGCTTGAAATCCCCGGCACCGGCGTGCGGCGTCCGTATTCGATCGCGAATACGAGCAACTGGGAAGGGCAGTTGGAATTCCTGATCCGGTTGCAGCCGCAAGGGAAGTTTTCCGCATGGCTGCGCGAGCAGGCGAAGGTTGGCGACGCGTTGACGGTGCACGGTCCGCAGGGCGGCTTCGGGCTCATCTCCGGCAGTCTGCGGCCACGGTGGTTCGTGGCGGGCGGCACGGGCCTCGCGCCGGTGCTGTCGATGCTGCGCCGCATGGCCGAGTACCAGGAACTGGATGACGCGCGGGTTTTCTTCGGCGTTTCGCAGGAAGAGGAACTGTTCATGGTCGACGAACTGCGCGACTTGCAGGCGCAACTCGCGCAGTTGCAGGTCGAGTTGTGCGTATGGCGGCCGGGCGATGACTGGGCGGGGTTCAGCGGCACACCGGTCGATGCGCTCGCCAGCGCGCTCTCGCAGGCGAGTGTGGCGCCGGATATCTACGTCTGTGGGCCGCCTGCGCTCGTGACTGGTGCGCGTGAGGCTGCGCAAGCCGCGCGCGTACCGGCGGATCAGTTTGTCAGCGAGCGGTTTACAGCCTGATGTCTCCCGAACCTGCCTGGCCGGTCATGCATGACGGCCAGGCAGTGCTTCGGGCATTTCTGCACGCCGGCTTCCCACGTCGAAGGACTAGTCCAAAAGGACTAACGGCGTGTTGTCACACGCCCCCCATGAGCGATGGGTATCGGTAGAAATACTGAGTAAGCTGGCCGCATGTTCAACACGATAAGGAACATGTGCCGTGAACGTGAATGACAACGATATCGGCAACGGATCGAGTGCTGCATGGCGCGTACTGGGAACCAGCACCTTTGCCTTCACGATCTGCTTTGCCGTCTGGATGATGTTCTCGATCCTCGGCATTCCTCTCAAATCACAACTTCATCTCTCCAATGCGCAATTCGGTCTCGTTGCGGCCACACCGGTTTTGACCGGATCGCTCGCGCGGGTGCCGCTCGGCATCTGGACCGATCGCTTCGGCGGGCGCATCGTGTTCTTTCTGACGATGGTCGCAACCATCGTGCCGATCTGGCTCGTCTCGTATGCGACGCAGATGTGGCATTTCCTCGTCCTCGGCCTTTTCGTCGGTCTCGCGGGCGCGTCGTTTTCGGTCGGCACGCCTTATGTCGCTCGCTGGTTTCCGAAGTCGCGCCAGGGCCTCGCGATGGGGATCTTCGGCGCCGGCAACTCTGGTGCCGCGCTCAACAAGTTCGTCGCGCCGGTGCTGATCGTCGCCGCGGGTAGCTGGACGATCGTGCCGAAGGTGTACGCCGTCGCGATGCTCGTCACCGCAGTGGTGTTCCTCCTGCTTTCGACTAGCAATCCGGCCCATCGCGTCAAGATCCCGGCCAGCAGCGACAGCCCGCTCAAGGTCCTCGGCGATCCGCGCGTGCTGCGCTACGCGCAGTACTACTCGGTCGTGTTCGGCGGCTATGTGGGGCTCTCGCTGTGGATGCCGCAGTACTACGTGCAGCAATACGGATTCGGACTCGAACAGGCGGCACTCCTCGCAGCCTGCTTTTCGCTGCCCGGCGGTGCGGTGCGCGCGGTCGGCGGCTGGCTCTCCGACCGCTTCGGCGCGTACCGCACGACGTGGGCCGTGATGTGGATCTCGCTGGCCGGTTTCTTCATCTTGAGCTATCCGCCGACCGATTTCGTGATCCATGGTGCGAACGGGCCGCTGTCGTTCCATCTCGGCGCCGGGCCGCTGCTCTACACGGTCGTCATGTTCGTCATCGGCGTGGCGGTCGCGGTCGGGAAGGCGTCGGTATTCAAGTTCGTCGGCAACGACTATGCCGCGAACATCGGTGCGGTCTCCGGCGTGGTCGGACTCGCGGGCGGACTCGCAGGTTTCATCCTGCCGATCCTGTTCGGACTGCTTGTCGATCTGACCGGTGTGCGCAGCACCTGCTTCATGCTGATGTTCGGCGCTACGGCGGTCAGCCTCGTGTTCATGCACTTCTCGCGCTTCGACGCGCCCCAGAAGGCCGTTGCCGCGCAAGTGCCCGCTATGCAGGAGTGTGCCGCGCTGCCGGAGTGATACCCGCGTGACTCCCGCGCGCCGCAGGTTGCGGCGTGCCTGTTCGACTGAAAAACATCGATCGAGAAACATCATGTCCAAATATCTGCTGACTAAATGGGAGCCGGAGGACGCCGGTTTCTGGAAGGCGACCGGCGAGGAGATTGCGACGCGCAATCTCTGGATCTCGATTCCCGCGCTGATGCTGGCATTCGTCGTGTGGTCGTTGTGGAGCGTCGTCGTCGTGAATCTCGACAAAGGCGGCTTTCGTTTCGCCAAGGATCAGCTTTTCTGGCTCACCGCGTTACCGGCGCTCTCCGGTGCGACGCTGCGCATCTTCTACTCGTTTCTCGTGCCGATCTTCGGTGGCCGACGCTTTACCGCAATCTCCACCGCAAGCCTGCTGATTCCGGCGGTCGGCATGGGCTTCGCGCTGCGCGATCCGTCGACCTCGTATCAGACGCTGTTGGTGCTCGCGCTGTTGTGTGGCCTGGGCGGCGCGAACTTCAGTTCTTCGATGGCCAACATCAGCTTCTTCTATCCGAAGCAGCGCAAGGGCTTTGCTACCGGCATGAATGCGGGGATCGGCAATCTCGGCGTGTCTGTCGTGCAGTTCGTCACGCCGCTCGTGATCTCCACCGCGGTATTCAGCGGCCTGCTCGGCGATGGACGGACGTATGTCGCACACGGCGCCATACGCAGCGTCTGGCTGCAGAACGCGGGCTTCGTCTGGGTCCCGCTGATCGTCGTGGCGTCGCTGGCCGCCTGGTTCGGCATGAACGACATCGCCGAAGCGAAGGCGTCGTTCAGGGAGCAGGCCGTCATCTTCCGCCGCTTCCACAATTGGGTGATGTGCTTCCTCTATGTCGGCACGTTTGGCTCGTTTATCGGCTTTTCCGCGGGTCTCGCGCTGCTCACGAAGGGCCAGTTTCCGGCCGTCAACCCGACGACGTATGCGTTTCTCGGGCCGCTCGCAGGCGCACTCACGCGTCCTCTCGGCGGCTGGATCTCAGACCGCCTGGGCGGCGCGCGCGTCACGCTCTGGACCTTCATCGGCATGATCGCGGCCGTGGCCGGCGTGATCGCCTTTCTGCCGCAGAACGGAGCGGGCGGCAATTTCGCCGGCTTCCTCGCGATGTTTATCGTGCTGTTCGCGCTGACGGGGATCGGCAACGGATCCACGTTCCGCATGATCCCGGTGATCTTTCTGACTCTGCATCAGCGCTTCACGAAGGACGACAACGCCGATGCACAACAGCATGCGCGCACCGAAGCCGGCAAGGAATCCGCGGCCGTGCTCGGTTTTTCCGCCGCGATGGGCGCTTACGGCGGTTTCTTTATCCCGCGTAGCTTCGGCACGTCGATCGACATGACCGGGTCGCCGGTGGCGGCGCTCGTGTGCTTCATTAGCTTCTACGTGGTGTGCGCAGCGGTCACGTGGATCTTCTACGCACGACGCAACGCGTCGATGCCTTGCTGATACCCGGAGAAAATAATGAGCTACTTTCTGGACCGTCTGAAATTCATGTCGCGCGTGAAGACGACATTCTCGAACGGTCACGGCGCGGTCGTAGACGAAGACCGCAAGTGGGAAGACGGTTATCGCAGCCGCTGGCAGCACGACAAGATCGTCCGCTCGACACATGGTGTGAACTGCACCGGCTCGTGTTCGTGGAAGGTCTATGTGAAGAACGGTCTCATCACGTGGGAGACCCAGCAGACCGACTACCCGCGCACGCGCGCCGATTTGCCCAATCACGAACCGCGCGGCTGCCCTCGCGGCGCGTCATATAGCTGGTACGTGTACTCGGCCCAACGTGTCAAATATCCGATGATCCGCGGGCGGCTGATGGATCTGTGGCTCGACGCGCGCAAAACGCTGGGCCCGGTGGAGGCGTGGGCGTCGATCGTCGAAAATCCGGAGAAGGCTGCGCGCTACAAGCGTGTACGCGGTCTCGGCGGTTTTGTGCGCGCCGACTGGAATGCCGCGACCGAAATCATCGCAGCCGCGAACGCCTACACGATCGGCAAATATGGTCCGGACCGCGTGATCGGTTTCTCGCCGATTCCGGCGATGTCGATGGTGTCGTACGCGGCGGGCGCGCGCTACCTTAGCCTGATCGGCGGCGTGTGCCTGTCGTTCTACGACTGGTATTGCGACTTGCCGCCGTCCTCGCCACAGGTGTGGGGCGAGCAGACCGACGTGCCCGAATCCGCCGACTGGTACAACTCGACCTACCTGATGGTGTGGGGCTCGAATGTGCCGCAGACGCGCACGCCCGACGCCCACTTCTACACGGAAGTCCGCTACAAGGGCACGAAGACGGTGGCGGTGTCGTCGGACTTCGGCGAGATGGTGAAATTCGGCGATATCTGGCTCGCGCCGAAGCAGGGCACCGACGCCGCGCTCGCGATGGCGATGGGGCACGTCGTGCTCAAGGAGTTTCACGCGAGCGGCGAGTCGGCGTATTTCCGCAGCTACGTGAAGCAATACACGGACATGCCCGTCCTCGTCACGCTACGCACGCGCGATGGTGCGCGGGTGCCGGACCAGTTCCTGCGCGCATCGCAACTGGCGGGCGATCTGGGCGAGGCGAACAACCCGCAATGGAAGACGCTGGTGATCGACGCGGCGACAGGCGATATCGTCGCGCCCAACGGTTCGGTCGGTTTCCGTTGGGGGGAGGCGGATCACAACGGCGGGAAGCAGGTCGGGCGCTGGAACCTCGAACTGAAGGACGGCGCTAGCGGGCGCGAGATCGATCCGCGCCTGTCGCTCATCGATTCGCATGACGAAGTGGTTGAGGTTAGCTTCCCGTACTTCGGCGGTGAACACGGCGCGCTGCTCGCACGCCGCGTGCCGGCCAAACGCGTCGCTCTCGCGGATGGCACCAGCGTGCTCGTCGCGACCGTCTACGATTTGCAGATGGCGAACTACGGCGTCGATCAGGGGTTGGGCGGTCCGAACGTCGCAGCATCGTATGACGACGATGTCCCTTGCACACCTGCATGGCAAGAAAAGCACACTACGGTGCCGCGCAATCGGGTGATTCAGGTGGCCCGCGAATTTGCCGACAACGCGGATCGCACGCACGGCAAGAGCATGGTGATCCTGGGCGCCGCGCTCAATCACTGGTACCACAACGACATGATCTACCGCGGCATCATCAATCTGCTGATGATGTGTGGCTGTATCGGCCAGAGCGGCGGCGGCTGGGCGCACTACGTCGGTCAGGAAAAGCTGCGGCCGCAGTTCGGCTGGGCGCCGCTCGCATTCGGGCTCGACTGGTCGCGCCCGCCGCGCCAGATGAACGGCACGTCGTTCTTCTACAACCATACGAGCCAGTGGCGTCACGAAAAGGTCGGCCTCGACGAGATCCTGAGCCCGACTGCCGATCGCGCGCGCTACGCGGGTCTGAGCATGCTCGACCTGAACGCGAAGTCCGAGCGCATGGGCTGGTTGCCATCGGCGCCGCAGTTCGCCGCGAATCCGCTCGACATCGTCGATGAGGCGGCACGCGCGGGCCGCGAGCCGATCGGCTGGGCCGTCGAACGATTGAAGTCGGGTGCGCTGAACTTCGCCTGCGACGATCCGGACAATCCCGCGAATTTCCCGCGCAACATGTTCGTGTGGCGCTCGAATATTCTCGGTAGCTCGGGCAAGGGGCACGAGTATTTTCTCAAGTATCTGCTCGGCGCGCAGAACGCGGTGTTCGGCGACGAAGCCGATGCAATCAAGCCATCGGAAGTCACGGTGCGCGAAGCGGCCGAAGGCAAGCTCGATCTGCTCACAGTGCTCGATTTCCGCATGAGCACGACGTGCCTGTATGGCGACATCGTGCTGCCGTCGGCGACGTTCTACGAAAAGGACGACCTCAACACGTCCGACATGCACCCGTTCATTCATCCGCTTTCGGAGGCGGTGCAACCGCTATGGGAGAGCAAGACCGACTGGGAAATCTACAAGGCGATTGCGGCGAAGTTCTCGGAGATCGGCGGCGCGCATCT
>Ga0131853_10027411_pt1 | contig 10227 bp, 9 predicted proteins | sample TergutLab28metaG_FD_92764 | JGI IMG/M metagenome (GOLD analysis project Ga0131853, IMG submission 92764) | Labiotermes labralis P1 segment gut microbial communities from Petit-Saut dam, French Guiana - Lab288 P1 (version 2) (version 2) | ecosystem: Host-associated > Arthropoda: Insects >... | reverse complement strand
CGAGTAGCGTGGTTGTCACAGCAGTATGGCGAGTAGTGTGGTTGTCACAGCAGTATGGCGAGTAGTGTGGTTGTCACAGCAATATGGCGAGTAGTGTGGTTGTCACAGCAGTATGGCGAGTAGAGTGGTTGTCACAGCAATATGGCGAGTAGTGTGGTTGTCATAGCAGTATGGCGAGTAGTGTGGTTGTCATAGCAGTATGGCGAGTAGTGTGGTTGTCACAGCAGTATGGCGAGTAGTGTAGTTGTCACAGCAGTATGGCGAGTAGTGTGGTTGTCATTTTAGTATGACCTGTGTTTCAAGTCTTCTGGGATGTGACGCTGCCTCAATGTGTAGGCGGTTCCCGGAGTTTCCAAAGAAGGTGTAGCCTTTGCCTTCAAGGGTTCAAACATTCATTACTTGTAAAATCTTATTAGGCGTTCTTTATGAAGTTAAAAAAAAAGGTCCTTTGCGAGGACGAAGACCGACTGTTCGTGTGTCCGTCCGTTTGTCCTGCTCTTTGCCTTTCAACTAATATCGGCGACGAAACTAATTGGCGTATTTTCATTCATTCGGTTTACGCGTTATTTACGAAAAATTTTTCGACAGTTGCGTGCGAATTGCCATTGCCCAGTGACAGTCATATATACCTTGAAGACGTAAATTAACCTGTCAAAGCCTAGCGGTTTCTTTACGTACCACCAGGTTTAACATTCAGAAATTCTACATGGTGCTCCCGTTGCGTTGAGCGTTTTGTACGGATCTCAGAACAGACAGCGACCTTTGCTTTATACATCGTTAACTGACTGGTCTTTATAACCGTGGTGGAAAGTGTTTACAGCGCGGTACGGACTGATTCCTTATAAAGCAGATAACGTTTCGTCTTTAAAAGGTTAATTTCTACTCTTATTGTGTACACTAGTATTTTTCCTTAAGGGGTTTGTAGACTGTAGTGCCTGATGATGTCTCTTACTAAAGTTGAAACATGCTGCACCAAATAGCCATCAACCATAAAGATTTGAGTTGTGAACGACGGTCTGTGTATTACTTTGTTTCGTTGAATGAATTCACAGCGGCATGTATACATTACATTTTGCCCCCAAAAATATGTTGAGTGGTTATGAGATTCGCGAATATGGGCACAGTGAAAACCATACTGTACTGAGTGACGTCGAAACGTCTGTCTCTACCTCCCGTAACCATCGTTCGATCAGGATGCAATTCAGTACTTGAGATCTGTACGTAATGCCTTTGAGATCTTCTCGGTTTCGTCAAAGTCCGCGTGGAGGTGACCGTACTTTTCTGATGTTGGTAAATAAAATTACATTGATACATGTACCATGAAACCCTGCGACGTTATTAAAGAACGTCTTGGTAATGCCTGTGTACTGGTTCCCAGAATACAAGTACGCCGTCTGCAGTGTTGTTTTCATTTTTGCCCGCGTGTATTTGGAATCTACGTGAATTATGCTAGTACAAATGTTTCCTCAGATTTAACCTGCTCTTCACTCCTTTGTGAATGTAGTTTGGGCGATTAAAAGGAATTCAGGTAGACCCAATACTGGCAGGCAGCGTGCACGGCAGAACAGCTGCTGACCTGCCGCGCGGTAGTGGCAGGGCAGCACAATGAACAACGCAGACCATTGAGGTGCGCGTGACCCGGCAGCCTAGAAACCAGGAGGCCTAGTCGACTTCCTGATGGGAATGAATGAAAAGACCATTATGGTAATAATGACAATAACAGCAGAGACACTGCTGAAAAGCTTAGAGTTGCTCAGATAGTCGATCAATTCCCGCATTTTATGATACCCGAAGCTTCTTTACCGTATTCACACGAAAACGACAATCAGCCCTTGTGCTGAGTCACACCAATACAGTCTGCGTACTCTCATCTTATTCCTTTAAGATCCATTTTTTGTATTATCTTCCGTATATGCCCAGTTCTTCCAAGTGATCTGCTTCCTTCACCTCTTCCGCCACGACTTTTCAAAAATTATCTTTGTTCAGTGTCAGCCATATGCGCAGCCCATGGCATCATCCGTGATATTTTATTATTATTATTATTATTATTATTATTGACATTTATCTTCTATAATGAGAAAGACACTAGGTTACGTGAACCAAGCAGTGAATAGCGGGAAGTTACATGATTCTGTGCTACAGGGAAATCGCCATGACAGAAGGTAACGTAATAAAAATTATTTTCAAAATTTTGGGAAAGGTCTACATGTAGAGGAGATGATAATCACGTTTGTATATTCATTTAGGTATTTATATTTATATTTTTATTTCTTTCTTTAGTTTCGTTTCCTTTCTGTCTCCCAACTTTCTTTTCTATTTTTCTGCATACAGATTTTCTGTAGGAACACATGATAGATTGAGAGCACTTAAAAGTGTTTCTTACCAGGGTCCGTGGGTTGTTCCCAAGTAAAACAGAAAAGTTCAGTTTTTTTTCTCTATCTCCCAATTTTGTTGTCATTACTGCAAGAAAAGTTATTGTTTTGTAATTATTTTTCATACACATTGAAGTTTTTTTTTGTTTATGCCTGTTTCTTATCTGTATAATCGCAGAATTAGTAAGCCTTTGAAAGTGGTCCGTGGTACTTGAGAAGCTGAGTAACACAGACGTGGGAAATTAAAGTATGAAAGAGTAGATAATATTAAATGAGTCTTTTACAAATACGACGGGAAGGTGCGGATTGGAGTCATGTGGGTCGAGATAGGGTCCAGCGATGGGCTGTAGGGAACACATCAATGAACTTCTGGGCTCCGTAAAAAGACGGGAAGTTTCTTGACTACCTGAATAATAATTGACCACTCCAGAGGGACCGTAAACCCTGGAGTTCGTTTTGATGTTGCACTGCAAAGTTAAGCACATGGACACGTGTACCTGTAGTTTTTACTCTTTTATTCCAAATGATCGGTAACCCACACTACCTAAGCACTTGTCAGGGCCTCAGGCTGTTTCCAGGGACTGTAAGAACACAGGCGTGTGCAGCCGGTTCCTTCTTGTCGCGTTCCCCTACTGAAACTTGGCGCTAGATTTTTGGACTCACGATTCTGGGAAATACGCTTATGAAAAAGTAAATACGGTTGATGAATAATAACGGCATACCAAGTGATGAAGGCCGTTGGCTGTTAATTGACATTCAAACTTGTGTTTTGTAAAGTGGCAAAAAAGAAATTGTGTATAGTTAAATCCATTGGAAATGTATCCAGTCACCTACAAGACTTCCACACGCACTTCGTACGTACGCACGCACACACGCACGCACGCACTAACGCAAGAAAAGTTTATAATGTATACATCATAACCATTTCAAAACCTGTAAATTATTTCTCTTGCTCCTTCCCTTATTATTACCTAATTCTTTCTGTCAGCATCTGTCTGCTATCTTCATTTGTTGAGTTTCTCCACTGCGTCTGCTGAATGCGCTGTAGCACAAGTCCAAAGCTCAAATATTGCGTGGAACGAATGGATAATTCTGAAGTCTACGATGGGGCCGCACGTCATTTTCAGCCTATAAATCAAATATGTTATTTAAAATTAAACACATTTTCTTTGTCGCTGTTGCTGCTGCTGCTATGGCAGTGGAACTGTACTGCACCATTATCTAGAAGAAGTACTACACAGACAACTGAGTTGACAGGTTTTGCCGAAACGTGTGTACCCACGCACTATATTCCACATTGCCACAGTCCACGAGACAGCAGTCTTAATACAACAGTAAACTTACGGTTTGTTGTGAAACCGGGACGGCTTCAGTTGAACCTGGTAGGTCATGTCGTATTTTATGATATGGGCTTCTATGTTAAACCGCCAGCTTTAGTATGGCATCCGCTTACTGACACACACACACACACACATACACATGCACACACACATACACACATGCACAAATATATACATGCACACGCTTACACACATTCACATACACAAACACCCGCACACATACACACACATTCACATACATAATACACAAACACCCGCACACATATACACAAACACACACATACACATACACACACGTGAACACACACAAACACACACATACATACATACACACAGACGCACGCACACAGACACATACACACACATACACACACACACACACACACACCTTTTCAGCCCCTTGAAATTTCAACAATGTACACTACTGCAGTATATCTACCAATATACAGACAAGTATGGAAAAACTCTAAATCATGCGCTGCAGCCACAGAATTTCTTTAAGATTTACATTATTCAAACATGCAAAATAAAGAGTCAGATCTTCCAAAATAATGCACTGGGAAGAGCTTATGAAGGTGCTGTTACAGGATCCAGTGCTTAAAGGCGAGGTCTTCACTCTTCTCGGATGTTATGTTGCTTGGTTTGATAAATGGTTACCGACTTTTGGAACAGTCTATCCGTCCACTCTTCAAGCATCAAATCGACCCAAACGTCAAGCGTCAAGCACTCGTAGGTGTTCGTGAAATGCTTGACCGCTGAAGATTGTACCGGCAGGTTATACCGAAACGTCGGTAAACAACCAAAAACCTACTCCGCGTAAAACTGCAGAAAAGAGAATGACTCTACTACATTGCGTCCAAAGTCTGACATCTCCCAATGTTTAAATTGTAAGGATAAATTTGCCTCTCTTTCTGTTACTGTTTTAATTGCTTTGATTTCGATGCATTGTGGACAAGCCATATTTGTTTAAAATGGAACGTTTTCGATGAAAAGCCACTCACGTCCCCGTCGTGTTTCGCTGCCAACAGTCTGCCTGCCAATCAGTAAAGTACACTTGTGTCACTGTTGCCTTCATCTGCCCGAATGACCTCGAGAGAGCAGGACAGGTGCGCCGTGGATGTTTGTAAGGGTGGAAGGAACAAGTTGGCGGGAAACAAATCTGTGGTGCAAGCTCTTCACCCCAACCCAGCTGTCGCTCTACCCGCTCTCCAGGTGTTACCGCACCTCCAGGAAACCGAAGGAATGTCTGAATTTCGTCAGCTGTTTTCAAATCATGTGCCAGCGTTACATGACCCGTGAAACGTTTATATGAATTTTCTTGTCTTGAAAAAGAGAAATAGGAGCTAAAATTGCAATGTCTCTGCGAACATCCATTCTCCATTATTGTAATAGTTTCATATTACGTGCGTTAATTTGTATAATGTGTATGAGGAACAAACAAAATGCAGTTAATTCCAAATTAAGTGCATTGTGGTGGACTTTACATTCTCTGAAACGTGCATCGTGATTCATATACGTGAGAAGGACCAACAGATGCACCTTTTTCTCGTTAATTTATTCCATTTGAATTATTCTCTACATGTTTCGAACAAACAGTTTCATCATAAGGAGGTTATTTCCGCACACGCAGCATGCAGTATTTCTCATGTATCTGTGGGGTGTCTAGCTGCTAACACTATACGCTAGGAACAGTTCCAATCGTATCGTGTTAGCGGCTGGACACCCCACAGATGCATGAGAAATACTGCATGTTGCCTGTACGGAAATAAACTCCTTATGATGAAACTGTTTGTTCGAAACACGTAGAGGATAATTTAAAGGAATAAATTAATGAGATAAACGTGCATCTTGTTGGTCCTTCTCACGTTTATGCATTTCGTTTGTTCTTGACACACATAATCCATTCTCCATTTCAACTGACTTATTGGTCACGAAGTTCTCCGTCGAACGTCAAGCACGAAGTCCATTACAGCCTTCACAGCAGCTGTAACTACAGTACGTGAATCTAGGTCACACCCTCCTATCGCAGTCCATTTACGTCCTTTGTTTCATTCTTTCCTATTCGTGCTGTCTGTCCGTGTGCCTGTCTGAATGTATGCGTGTAGCATTAGACAAGCAGAAGTGATTTTCATGAAATTTGGTATTTGAAAATTGTACGAAAATTATGGAACCATTTCAGTTTTAGATCGGACAAATTTAACGATCACTTTACGTGACGATCTTCATGCGTCCTCATGCATGATGTGTACGCATGCGTACTTTCTATCACACTCGATTTTCATGTTGCTAGTATGCACAGAGACAGTGGCCGAACCATGAAGCTTGTAGAGGGGGAAAACGCGCCACAATGTTACGTCATATGTAGTTTCCTGATTTCTGCTATTGTCCTTCCGTTAACGCAAAACATTCCCAAGTGATTTATTCAGGTTTTCCAACTTAAAATTTTGTAAGAATTTAGCATTTCTCACATCACGTGCTAGTGGCCCCACTCATATCATTCTCCTTGTCTTGCTGACCCTAATGTTCGGGACAGAACGCAAATCATTGAGTCCATCGTTACGCAGTTCTATCAAGCTTGTCTAGATTTCCATCTAGGAGCTCCTTCTTGTTGTCCAGCCTGCCAGCAGGTTTATGTGAATATCCACACAACATGAGCTGTGAAAAAATTCCCTCTTCCACGCATTGCGAGTGACAACTATTTATCAAATTTCCATCTCTGTAATTTTTAGAGGAAGGTGTCCCTCCGCGATGACTACAAATTACAGAGACAGAAATTTGATAAACAGTTGTCACTTACTCACAAGAAGGTGCACTGTATGCCCCGAATTAAAGGCTTACCGAAATAAACAAGATTTTCATTAATACAAATAATGTGGACAGAATACCGGCAAGTTGGACAGGATAATTGTGCCTCACGGCACCATCCGCACCGTACACACGACCTACGCAGCGGCTCTCAAGCCCACCACCTATCCAAAAACTCGGTGCAGAAAACCATATGCTGCAGCTCAACATCTAATGCTCCTGATGATGGGCGTATGTACCCGAAACATGTCGAGCTAAGAATACATCAATAAAATTAACTAATTGCATCAAGTTGGCATTTCACTTTATTTCATTTTGTCTGTTATTTATGTTCATTTCTTCTGAATATGTCTTGCTCCTGTTACTTTTCCTATGTCGCTGAGACAGTAAGATGGCCGACTGCTGCTGTTGTACTTGGGCTTTATGGTAATACAGGAATCAGACTGGATCTACAGCTGGCAGGGATTCCTATTGAAGCACGGACTCAACATGTTCCAACCTTTCCCCCCAGCGTATGATTACCGGAAGTGGATGGATCAAAGTAGAATATGGTACCTGCAAAGTGGTGACGTAACGATTTGCGTCATCGTGATGATAATGCAACTTGAAGGAAATTTTAAACAGTTTTGTCATCGCTCCAAACTGGCGGCTGTGTTGCTACTGTCCAGGTTACTTCAGGAAAAGGCAACAATCAGGAAGTGACGCAAAAGCTCCCTTCATCTGATATTCTTCGCGTCAAGGAGTGAAACATTGAGGTCACTACGCTGTGTCTGACGGCTGGTCCAGTATGGAGCCTTGTAACATACTCGTATATCCATAAACGGCACATCATAACTTCCACTTCATACAAGACGCTTTATACTCGCCAGTCTACATACACCTTATAGTCTCTAGTTTATACACGGCACTCCTTTGCGCACATGCAACTACACGATCTCCAGTTCACATCATCATCATAATCATCATCATATATCTTTCATGGAGTTGGGCCACTTGTTGACCCGTTCCGGTCTCATTTATCCATAAGTAGTGATGCGTAATACTATAGCCTATCCTACCCAACAGCCATCCCCACCTTCTCGTGGTATATCCTGTTCTCACAAACGAGGAAATTACTACTGAGTCACGGCGGTATAACTGTTTCACCAGGAATGGAGGAAATGCCATCCCTAAATATGCCAGTCCAGAGGCTAAATGTAGCAGTCCTACCACTGGACTTACCCTGCTCTGGGCCCGTGACCCATTCAGGTGAAATTTTAACCACTGGCAAGTCTCCAGTTCACATATAGCCCTTTATACTTTCCAGAACATAGTGGAACTTCATAATCACCAGTTCATACATGGTAGGATATACTTTATGACCTACAGGTTTCTGTAGATCGCTTTTCAAAAATACTACCATAATCCTGTCTTGATAAAGGGGTCTTGTCGTGTGAGACAAGCTAATTCCATTACGCAAGACAATTTTCTGTTGCGTTCTGTCTGACTAGATTTGTATTTAAATTTTTTCCTATCCTTGTTAAAAGCCGAACGCCTAAAAATAGCGACCAGTGGAAAATGATGGAGACTTAGTCGTCGACAGGATTTTTTTTTTGCAAGCTTCGCCTGGAAATAAAAGAAAGACCCCGCCCGGAAATATGGAACACCCACTCAGCTTTCAAGGCCAAAGCATTACTCCTGAGTAACGATTAATACTTTCTATGTTTCTAAGTGCTTGTGTAAGGGAGTATTCGTTGTGGTCTTCATTGTCTTGCGATTGCTACCAAATGCTATTATCAGTTCAAATCAAGAACGTGAGAATAATTCAGCGACTGGGTGAAAAACAAGCTTATGCCTCAGTTGCATCTAAATATGGATACGGATATGTGTGATCGGCACCATACCTTTGAAAATGTCCACATTTATTGTCAAACATGCAGCCAATTATTGCAGTACTAACCGTATTTTTCTGAGCAGCATAAAATGCTTGGTTTTTTACACGAAAAGCAAAGTGTTTTATGTGTGGTAACAAGTGAGCTCCAAGGAAGGCCATGAATGAAAGAAACTTAAATGAAGGCCAGTGGGAAGATAGGAGGCAATGGAATCTAGGTGTCGGACAAAGTAGAACGACGTTTTGAACCCGATACATACATACATACAAAACTGAGTTCCTGGATATTGTTAGAAGAATATTAGACATCGAAGACCTAAGTTTTGCAACTAGAAATAATATTTCATAGCAAATCTTTATTTAAAAGCGATCACTTGCTTAGCCATGGAGAAACATATGCTGTCAGACTGACTTCCGGGTATGTTCTATATAAAAATTGTCTTCTGAAATGTGACATCTTATAGTCTGGCACACAGGTACTAACACTTCTCAGGAGCCTGCTGCCGTCAGTTTCAGAATTATTAATTTAAGGGGTAACCGCTTCATCCGAAATGTGATATTTTCTACGCCCATCTACTATCCCAAAAGACAATATTCTTATGGTCTTCGCCCTGAGAGTGCCCGACTGTGGGTGTGCGTCCTGTGCTGTGCTGCGTATCACGCAGCAAAGCACAGGACGCACACCCGCAGTCGGGCACTCTTAGCAACATACCCTTACACAACAAGACATGCTGCCACAGAACTAGGATTATATAACGAAAGCAATCAGTAACTAGTTTTTAAAAGTGACTTTAGCAAGGGAAGTGTAGCTCCCTGAGGATGATTCTTGGATCGAAACATGTCGGAGCAATTTTAGTGTTTTAATGTGAAAAAGTTTTATGTATGTGCATCAGTTGGTACAGTAATTAAATAAGTGACAGACCAAGTTTCACAGCCATACAAAAAGGCAAAATTACAGTTCTGTATATTTAATCTTGTCATTTTCAGAAAACAAAATGGAAAAGAAAAGACTGTGGGTCGTTAGTAGCAGGCATTCCGTGAGTCCATTCTGCTCTTAATTTCTTCAGAAATTGATTTTTTATTTGTTAATATCTCTCCAACATATTTGAACTTTACCACACATTCAGAATGTTTATTAGGTATATTTGTGTTGTAATTTTGTCCTACACTGTATTTACGATACAAAAACATATGTTCTGTTTTCTCGGTGTTAACTTCCAAACTTCGTTACTGGCGACTAATGATGATTGTATACTGCTCCTGTAGTACATATGGAATCGTCCAGTAAGTTAAAATCCTCAGCTTAGATCAGAGGCTCACGTGCCCCATGCAACTGTTCCTCCTCGTTTACTATGACATTCCTAGCAGCATGTTCTTTGAAGCTGGTAGATCGCACCTGCGCCCCACGGTTCGCATTAACGCGCATAAATTCTTTTGTCGGCCCGTGAATATGTCCAAAAAAAATGAATATGTCCTACAGATTACAATATATAAATACAAACGTTCAAATATTTAACGAAACGTTCTGGCTTTTCATGTTTCTGTATCGCTAAAATCACGGTTTTTTATCTCCAAAATATTTTGTTTGGGAAATGTGTTCGGTGGCACACATTTCTGCGAAACGATAATGTCATTCATGAAATGAAACAAAAGCTGCGAAATATCACAATTAACGTATAAACATATCATTAATAATGAAAGTGACGTCAACTCACACTTTAACCTTTTGACGCCTAATGTCAACTATAGTGGTCGTACCGCACCGCTAACCTCTAAAGTTGCATTTCATATATTTATTCAACAAATATAGGTACTGAATATTTTAAACATGGTATATACT
>Ga0131853_10027410_pt1 | contig 10227 bp, 6 predicted proteins | sample TergutLab28metaG_FD_92764 | JGI IMG/M metagenome (GOLD analysis project Ga0131853, IMG submission 92764) | Labiotermes labralis P1 segment gut microbial communities from Petit-Saut dam, French Guiana - Lab288 P1 (version 2) (version 2) | ecosystem: Host-associated > Arthropoda: Insects >... | reverse complement strand
TTGTACAGGCACTGAGGCTCTGTACAGGCCTTACGGTCCATAGGGGGAGTAGAGGTATAGGTAAAGGTAAAGTGCACCGTTGTACAGGCACTGAGGCTCTGTACAGGCCGTACGGTCCATAGAGGGATTAGAGGTATAGCTCTACTCTTTCTTGACCACGACACTAGAAGGGGTGAGGGGTCAGCGTCACGCCCCGGCCGCTCTTTACCCCCGGGAAAGACCCGGTACCAATTGTACAGAAGGCTAGGTGGGCCTCAGAGCCGGTCTGGACAGGTGCGGAAAATCTCGGCCCCACCGGGATTCGATTCCCGGACAATCCAGCCCGTAGACATTTGATTTATAGATCTACAAAAATATTTATTTCAACCCCCAAATTATTGTTGAAATAATTAATAATTTGGACTTCTTGTATCGTCTTTGTTGAAAAAACAAAGTCCGTGTCTAATTCCGAGGTTAAGCATAGGTGGAGCTATACCGCCAGACTAACGTGTGTGTTTTCAGTAGGCACAAAAACAACTTTCCATTCATCCTTCATCCACGTCAAATATAAGCAAGCCCAGAGGTTGTGTATAGCGTTACACATCTGGCCCAACGTGTTACTATTCTGAAGAAGGAGACCAATTCTGTCTCCGAAACATCATGTCTATCTTCTTGATACGGAAAGCCAATAATTCCAAATGTGATGTACCATGGAAGTTAAATAATTTCATGAAGCGATAGGGTGTCATTGGGCAAGTATTTCCCGACAGTTCGAAGCACCGTGATGTATTCATCGTCAAGGAACCTGACGACAAAGGGTCATTTCCCATGAGGTCTAAATCTCCAGGAACGCCAGTGGGAAAACTTTCAATCTAACGCGAAGTACCACAGTTAGGATGGCACGCACCTAAAGTTAAAGAGTTGCCAACGACCTCTCGCGCCACTTGACACAAGAAGCAAGCAATAAACATTGTTAGTCCGCCACACGGAGCAATATTATAAATACTGATATAAACACCTAACGAGGTATCGTACGATGTGATATTGATACATTTGTTAACTGCATTTGGGTTGACACCCGGTGGCAGTAGTACAGCACACATTTACACACAAACAATACACAGAATAACAAAATGAAACAAAATACCCAAAACGGAACATACATGACAATAAGAATACATAAAAAGGTAAATCAGTCCCATTACAGGCCTGAGGTGCCCTGAGGGTTCCAGGAAGTTAAGGTTCCCAGATTACGTGACATCGGCACAGGATGGTAGTAAGGATGTCAGCCTAACCCACCGGCCGCTTTTACCAGCAGGAAATACTCCTGGTACTCAATTCTGTTAGAGGCAACAAGAATACATAGCATAACAATAAAATACATAATTTACAAAATTAAACAGAAGCATACAAAACATACAACAATATATACAATGATAAAAAATGGAACCAAAAGAATATGAAAGAGTGTGATAAACGAAACAGCCATATAAGCATCGTATTTAGGGTATGAAGCAATTTCCAGTAGCCGGTTGCGGAGGAAACTGTTATTTCTCTTTTTAGATCAGGGGGTATACAAATTTTTCGATAGCTTAAAGTCCACCTCAAAATTCTTGGTGCCAGAATTGTGACAAAAAGCACGTGTCAAATTTACGACCCACAAACATTAGGCCCCACACTATAAGCGTCAGTCATTAAAACATTTGTGCACCCCTTACTACAGGGTATTTCGAAGATGGAGGTGGGTTCCTTGGAAAGTTATTAAACAGCCAACAGGCCACACAGCGTCTTTTCCCAGAAGACATCAGTCTTCATAATCCGAGCCATAAAGATCTGAGTAGTGACTAAATTTCGGAATTTCATACGTGAAAGAACTTTTGTTTGGTCAATGTGAAAGAACTCGTTTGGAGCTTTCTGAACAGCTATCGAGCGAAATTTGAAGCACCTGCCTTTACGACCCACGCTGAGCCATTGAGTTGCGCCTTACATGGGCATCAAGGTGAAGTCATCACTAGCATGCAGGCAGTAGAACCAGATCTGCTCTAAGCTGCGTCCCACGTGGATACAGCCCAAGGTTCGCGACCGGGCGTGTAAGAACAGAGCAAAAGAAGTTGGTGGTAAAGAGATAAAACACAATATAAGTACATCTGCTTCGTAATTCTGATGTAGCAGTTCGAATCTTGGTCAGTAAACTGATGTCACAAACTTGTTTTACTCTCAAACCCACGTTTACGAATGGAGACATTTCTGTGGGGCCTTGTGGAAGATGGTGAGTCCTGATAAGGTCACCCTATAACATGCCACGAAGGCCCAGAGTTGGAGTAGAGGTATAGTTCTACCCTTTCTTTAACCTCGGCGCTAGATGGGGTAGGTGGTCAACGCTATGTACAGGTCGCTTTCCCCCCCCCCCCCGGAAAGACCCAGTACCCATTGTACAGGAGGCTGGGTGGGGCCCCAGGGCCGGTCTGGAAGGGTGTGGAAAATCTCGACCTATCGGGATTCGATCCCCGGACCGTCCAGAACTTAGTGAGTCGCTATACCGACTGAGGTATCCCGGCCCACGGCGAGTCCTGGTAGCTCACAAAATTTGGACGACTCGTCGACTTGCGTATGGCTCTGTAGACGTTTGCCTCTAATGTTCTGAGGCAAAACTAGACATGTCCGTTACGCTCTACCTTAACCAGACTCACTTGAAAGATGTTCCAGTAACAGATTCTGGAATGATGCACTACGAGTCTCGACCCTTCCAGTCATCGGCAAAGAAACTCATATGCCAAGAATATGCGTGCACTGCTCAGGCATATTATTTAAACACTTCAAGCAAAAGTTCACTATAAATAAGTATAGAAAATTAGTTCATAAACCACAATAGTCAAGTGCTTTACGAATCATATGCATAACATTTCTTATAACAAGATTGGCAAAGTACGTAGACTCCACTTGAAATGTGATGGCACACGGTGACGCACGGGAGGGAAAGTGAATGGGAAACTGGCGAATGGAGTGGGTAGCCGGTACCCTTCACACTACCTCGGAACATGGTGTATCCAGCATTACTATCGCTGATGGCGCAAACCTCGGCTGCCAGTAGTCGACTGAACTGACGCCCCCGCCGATTTAAATGGACTCGTCCGTTCCGCCAAAAGAAGAAATCTGTTTTCTGCGCGTGTGCCATCACATTTCGACCGGCCTCTACAACGTAATATTTTGCTACTCCGCTATCCCAATAACCCCGTAACGTATCTCGCGAAGACAACAATTTTTGGCGTTTTAATGTCCCCAACAACAATAACACGTATTTTGGTCTCCAAGTTAAGTGCCCGATTTTAACCAAATTTCGATTTTCTCCACATATTTTAAAAGAGGACCCCAATATCAAATTTCGCATAAATCTGTCCAGCGGTAGCCACGCTGATACACGCTGGCCGCCGGACAAACAGAAGTACAGATGGACGGACATGAGAAAGCTAACAGACCCGCTCTGCGATTAAGCGATCGCGCTTTAAAAAAATATAATAAATTTGTTCCTGGTATGTGACATCACACCATGAGTACATATGGGGGAATGGATGTGTATCTCCACTGTTTCTTAACCCTTAGTTCTAGGTGGTGGCCAGCGGTCAGCTTACGCCGTGTGACGTTGTGCCGGTATTCACCGGATAGAGTGCTAAGTGGGCGGGAACAGTGGTCTGGAAATTTTGGAGAAGAAAATGTCTGCACCCTGCCGTTTACAATAGGTACCCGGTCTATTTCCCGGGGGTAAAGCGGCCGGGGCGAGGAGTTGACAACCCTCCCCTTTCTAGCGCCGAGGTTAAGGAAAGAGTAGAACTACACATCTACTCCCCCTCTTGCCCTTCATGGCCTGTTCTAGGGTGCAATGTACCTTTACCTTGCCCTGCCGGTACTGTAAACCCGGAGTGTCCAGCAGCCATCTTATCCTCTTCGCTGCATCATGTGGGTTATCGTGGCATTTAAGAGTGACAGCAACTGGTTCTGAGGAGAGAAGCTGTTGTTATTCTAAGCCTAATGGTAGAAGGAAACCACTGCTTAAAATTGAAACCGAACTGTAGAATGAATGCCAAAAAACTCCGAAGGACGCACAATGACCTTGTTTTTAGAATCACCCACAGCTTACTGAAAATAATGACACAGTATTGAAATATTGACTTGATGGGCTTGCAGAATGGATGGAGGTTCTTGAAGGTACGTTCACGTAGACAGTGGGACTCAGACAAGTGCCTGCGCTGTACCGGCCTGCAGACACTGACTGCTTGTGTCGCTACACAGTCAGTGCCTGTGCTGTGCCGGCCTGCAGGCACTGACTGCTTGTGTCGCTACACAGTCAGTGCCTGTGCTGTACCGGCCTGCGGACACTGACTGCTTGTGTCGCTACACAGTCAGTGTCTGTGCTGTACCGGCCTGCAGACACTGACTGCTTGTGTCGCTACACAGTCAGTGCCTGTGCTGTACCGGCCTGCGGACACTGACTGCTTGTGTCGCTACACAGTCAGTGCCTGTGCTGTACCGGCCTGCAGACACTGACTGCTTGTGTCGCTACACAGTCAGTGTCTGTGCTGTACCGGCCTGCGGACACTGACTGCTTGTGTCGCTACACAGTCAATGCCTGTGCTGTGCCGGCCTGCAGACACTGACTGCTTTTGTCGCTACACAGTCAGTGCCTGTGCTGTACCGGCCTGCAGATACTGACTGCTTGTGTCGCTACACAGGTAGTGCCTGTGCTGTACCGGCCTGCAGATACTGACTGCTTGTGTCGCTACACAGGTAGTGCCTGTGCTGTGCCGGCCTGCAGACACTGACTACTTGTGCCGCGATATAGTGTCTGTGCTGTACCGGCCTACAGACACTGACTGCTTGTGTCGCCACAATCAGTGTCTGTGCTGTACCGGCCTGTGGACACTGAATGCTTGTGTCACAGCGCATCTGGAGGCGAGGAATACCAAGATTTGAACCGTCTTTGAACTTCCCCACCACCCCCTCTTAATCTGTAGAACGAACTTGAAGAAATAAAAACAAATTAACTTGTAATTACTGTCCAGCAATCTTCTACTGTAAGAACCTGAACACAACTAAACCGGACTTCTTCTGCAATCGAACGGAAGTTTATACTTAAAATTTTGTCATTATGTAATTTTCTGTATCTGCTGTGTGATCCAGGACCCAACCTCGAGATCCGTTCAGTTTTGATGCGTTTTAATAATGCTCTTCCATCTACGAGTAAGAAAGTTTCTCGCATATTCCTTGTGCTTAATTAAATAACCGTACTATTAACACACACAGTTTAGTCCCACTTATCCCTAACCTTGTGGGATGGTGACGTCCCACTTTCCATCCGCTTGCCACTAGAACGCTGCCAAAATTATAACTACCGGTTTTCAGTTCATTTTTCAATTTACATTTTTTATTAACCGACTTTCCAAAACAGACACATAACATATAACTTTCCCCTTATGCGTGTTCGCATCCTGGTACAGGGGGTTGTGGTATTGGGCGTAGTCTTGAAAGAGTAATATAGAGAAGAATGGATAAAACTATATAATTGCGTTATTTGTCGTATATTATATTGATTAAGTTTCAGATGTGCCGTATTGTGCTATGAAGACTGACAACAGATAAGCATACTTGAAGGGAAGAGGCTTCTTGATAGTCCTTGTAGTAAATGGAACGTTTGATTAAACAGGATGTACAATAAACAGTACACTGGACTGTTGGCTGGATTCGTATGTCTCAGACGTGTGTCAAGTTGTAGCATATGGTGAACACGGTTATGACATATCTTCGTTGTTACACCGTGCATGTTGTCGAGTTACACAATTATTATACGATTACCAACTACTGCACATATATAAAATTTATAAAATTTACACATTAAAACGCACATCCGTAGCAGGGCACTCTTCGCAACATAACATTGCACAACACGGCATGCTGCCACAATACCCAACCGGTACAGCGAAATTAATATGACTTTTATAGTGTGACTTTAGCAAGGACGATATGGCTCCCTGATGATGGTCCTAGGACCGAAACATGTCGGAGCGTTTTTAATGTTTTAATGTGTAAATTTTATAAATTCTATATATGTGCAGTAGTTGGTATAATAATTGAGTAACGGTTATGACACTTTGGGCTTTCTGAAAGGTGGACAGTATGTTGGTCACATAAGACACTGGCGTTTCTTCAAGAAGGATGTTTCTGCTTACAGATAGTTGTATTTGCTTATTAGTTACCAATAAAAACGCAGCACCTAACCCCAGGCTTTGAAAATATTACGGATGTAAATACAGTCTTCGCCGCTCAGGATATAAATGAAAATTGCATGTGTGACTGTGCTGCTCTCTACCCGATTGCACACAAGCAGTTCTCATGACTATTGGCATGGTGAACTTTGACATCGACTCTCACTTTTCTGTTCCTTCGACCTGTACTCCTCTTTCAGAGCGCCATACTGTGTTTCAAAAGCACTTTTAAGAACTAGCTTTCTACCATTACAAATGACTTTCCTGACCTCACAGACTGAAGGCCCCTTTCTTTTGTTGTGCTAGACACAACCACTACGTACGTAAAAGCATCTAGTATTTTTCTCTACATATATGCACATGTCAACACCAATAATCTGAAATTTAGTCATCATTCTCCCCACGCAGAAAGTCACTGTTACAGTAACCGAAACGTACGGCAGGTTGAAATGACTACGGTAAAAAAAAAAACCTGTCGTTATGAAGCGGCCCATTGGTTCCTTTGTTTCGTCGGTATTGTAGCCTTGAACTTTAGCGACAAAATGTCATGTATCAGCAGTTGGACCATTTATGCCATGAAGCTGTCCTTCAAGAAATTTTAAAATTAGATTAAGAAGAGGATTTGAATGTAAAATATCACTATTTTATTGAACTGAAAGGATCGTCATCCCAGAAGCAGTTCTTATGGCAACAATGGAGAAAATCGTCTAATTCTTAAGAAACTTTATTTTTAGTCCGACTTAGTCTACCTATTCAACGTAAGTGTACAGGATTATTGTTTCACCTGATCATACTCAACGACACATAAACACACACACAGTCGGTAGGATTCCTCTGGGCGAGCGATCGGCCAGACGCCTAGACCTCTACCTGACAACACACAACACTCGCAGGAGAGATATAAATGCCCCGGCGGGATTCGAACCCGCAGTCCCAGAAAGCAAGCGGCCACGGACCTACGCCGGAGATCGCGCGTCCACCGGGATCGGTTCTTTAAAAACTTACTCTGATGTCAATGTATAACAAAATGTCAAAATTTGGATACGCGGTGGTAATTGCCGAGAAAGATAATGCCTTCGCTGATCACCAACTTTCGTTCTAAGGGCTGTTATATTTTTAGTAACGGCACTGCTTACCTTATCGATGGCAGCGCTGGTGACATGAATTTGAACTACGCACCTGCGCAGCCATTAGAAAACGTCACCTTGAAATACGAGGGAAATACGCAGTGATCAGATGCGTGGTTTCAATAGGTTTGTGATCTTAATAATATAGTGAACAGTGACATATATTTGACGTTTGTGTTTCCGTAAACTTAAGCGTAAACCTTCATGCATGCAAGGAAAGCCTTACTTTTCTTATAACCGAAGAAAATGCAAAGGTATTCCAAGTAATTTATGCCGCCAAAAACCTGTGTAGGCCAAACCTAACCCACAATACAGACGTTTATTGTTTTTTTATTTGTGTATTCAATAATTTTTATTCAGTTTCACGTGTTAACAGCGTTCAATCGGAAAAGGTATAGTACACTTCAATGTTTACGTGAATTCGGTAAGCCAATTTTAACGAATCTTTCCACTGTTGTTTTCCTGAATAACTGCTGTTATGGGAACCCAAACTCCGAGTGTAAAACGATGCGGTTATTTTTACCTTTGTACCTAAGGTATGGGGATATACCGGCCGAATAATGAAAGTTACCACTTACCGCCCCTGTAGTGCATATGTTAAGAATCAGTGGAGCTATATTCCCACTTCCTTGTATGTTTTTATGGCTTACACAGGGACAACTTTACCTTAGCAAAGTGAAAAAAAGTTGTTTAGACAGTGTTTTTTTCTGTTAATTAATTAATTAAAGTGTGTCAGTGGTTATTGGTGACTTTGTCATATTGAGTGTAAGGTCTGGCTTAAACTTTATGAATATTCTGAAGCAAGTGTGCCTGAACATGTTTGTGCCTGAAGATGTTTGTGCAGGCTAGGATGAAGAGCATGAATACAATAAACAAAGAGGTGACAATATCAAGAAAATGGCCCTGGAATCTACTGAAGGGTGAGTTCATCTGTTTTATTCAATTCCAGTTAGTACTGAGATACTGTAAGAAATGTCATATGTTGTGATGTGTATAACGTAGTGCCACCCTTTGAAGAACAGTGGTTACTGTATATACCACCTGCTTGAAGAGTAGAAAGTCTTCAGTGTACCCACAGTGTTTTACACAAACATTTTAGATTATTCTTACAACCTGTAATGATTACTTCCTTGAACAACCAACTGGTCTTTATCATGAAGAGGCAATTTGTTTTCCTTTAGGCAGAAACTGAACTTTCACATGATATGTAGATGAAGTTCATGATTCAAAGCATATAAATTTTCCTAATATTGAGTTGGATTTGGCACACAATGATCAGAGTGAACTTGCTTGAACAAGTAAAAATGATTGAATACTGTATCTCATATCTGAAAATATCCAAAATGGAATGTATCAAAATACTATACCATGCAATGTGTTCGTTGAAAAAAATCACAGTGATTCGTACCAATGAAATGTTCAAATTTGCAGCAGTTACTGTTGTAACCAGCAATATGTTGGTGTAGAAGGTCATAAAGTCATAAAAATCAATCAAATAAGAAGACATTTCAGTTATCACAACTCTCTAAAATGAAAAAAAAAGTGGTTACCACATTCCTGCTTTCTACTAAAACCATCATCAGGCACAAAGTGAGATAATTGTGATCATATGCGGTGATTGTATAATTTTGTAAGAACTCAATTTTCAAAGAGTTTATTTAGAACTTTCATCTCAAGAAATGTAATTTTTGGATACTCAGCACAGATATACTGCATTTCGTGTCTGCTTTTTCGCCTGGAGATTGAATGAAACGTAGACTTTTTTAAATATATGCCACATTTGTTGCTGTATGTGCAGTTCAGACATAATTTAGATGTTTCCAGTCTTTACTGAAACTCACTACAATAAAGTAGCTAACTAACTAACTAACTAACTCCATGAAGCAGAATCCTTCTTGAGAAGCTAAGAGGTCTTAAGCTGGTCAAGAACTTCCATGCGGTGTATAAAACCTTAAAGTTCATCACCATGTCCACAACAGCCCCCCACTTGTCCTTGTCCTAAGCCACATCAACCCATTCCATGTCCCCAATTCAATTTATTGAAGTTTTATTTTAATGTTATTCTCCCACCTACGCCTAGGTCTTCCAAGTGGTCACTTACCCTCCAATTGCCCACCAAAACCCTGTAGGTACTCACCTCTAACCCATACATGCCACATTCTCATTCTTCTTGACATGACTAACATCTTGTGAGGAGTACATTGTTAGTTTTCTACTGTCCCCTCTTACCTCAGCCTCTTAGGCAGTCTTTACTGAATTCTAAGTAAAACTCCAAATAGGTCAGCACACAAAATGGCAGCCATGTAACACTTTAAAGCATAGTACTGCCAGAGTTGTCACTATAAAAGTTGCATTTTCTCCATACTGTCCATCTATAAGTTGCAAGTGATTCTTACAACAAATATCATCATCTGCCCATACAGAATTCACCCACTGGCTGTTACAATGGCCGCACACTGTGTTCTGTCTGAGGGAGGAAGTGAATGTCTATATGGTATAGATTGAGGAAAAGTTTTATTCTGCAGATGGCTGATAGTCATAAAATTAGTTAAAATTTTCTTACAGCTTACTTGCATCTCCTGCTACTCCTATAGTCCAATTAAATTTAATATTTTTTTTAATGTGAGCAGTTAATTGCACGTACTTACTCCATGGTGCAGAGTCCTTCTTGAGAAGCTAACTGATTTGCAGCTAGTCAAGAAATTCCCCGCATTTCATGGAACCCGAAGGTTCATTACCGTACTCACAAGCGTCCGCCACCTGTCTCTATCCTGCGCCAGCCCAATCCAGTCCATATACCCACATCCCACCTCCTGGAGATCCATCCTAATATTATCCACCCATCTACGCCTAGGTCTCCCCAG
>Ga0131853_10027409_pt1 | contig 10227 bp, 7 predicted proteins | sample TergutLab28metaG_FD_92764 | JGI IMG/M metagenome (GOLD analysis project Ga0131853, IMG submission 92764) | Labiotermes labralis P1 segment gut microbial communities from Petit-Saut dam, French Guiana - Lab288 P1 (version 2) (version 2) | ecosystem: Host-associated > Arthropoda: Insects >... | reverse complement strand
GGTGATAAAATCGAGAAGAATGAGATGGGCTGGGCATGTGGCGCGTATGGGTGAGGAGAGGGGGTGTATAGGGTCTTGGTGGGGAAACCAGAGGGAAGGAGACCAGTGGGGAGACCTAGGCGTAGATTGGTGGATAATATTAGGATGGATCTCCAGGAGGTGGGATGTGGGTGTATGGACCGGATTGGGCTGGCCCAGGATAGAGACAGGTGGCGGAGACTTGTGAGTGCGGTAATGAACCTTCGGGTTCTGTGAAATGCGGGGAATTTCTTGACTAGCTGCAAACCATTTAGCTTCTCAAGAAGGACTATGCACCACGGAGTGAGTAAGTAAGTGCGTATTAAATGAAACATAGCTGCGGTGGACGTACATATGGTACTTCTAGGGTGTGAACAGGGCTGTGATATGCATCACTGCATGGATCAAACTGCACATTATTCAAAACCATGATAGAATTTTATTTTCATGAATATTTTTCTGTTATAGGTGACCACGCATACAAACAGTCTGAGGGTTTGTCTGCCGAGGAACAGATGATAACAGCATTGCCCGATGTCAGGACTCTTATGATTGACCCAGCAGAAGATGAATTTATGGTCCTCGCATGTGATGGGATCTGGAATTTCATGTCCAGTCAGGAGGTCGTAGATTTCGTACGTCCGCGCATCCAAGACGGACAAACGAAACTCTCCCAAATATGTGAAGAGGTACAATATTTTATCTTGTGCAGAAGTGACATGTTGGTGTGGAAAACTGCCAACACGATTTAAAGTTATACTCTTGGCTTTTTTCCACTGTTATACTTTGTTATATGAGAGCTGCATTTCGGAAATGGTAAAAAAATTTTTAAAAATAAAAACGTATCAGAGAAACTAAAATTAAGACTAAAGAACACAACAGTAGACAAAACGTTAACATATGCATCAGAAACTGGGACACTAACAGAGAGAGATAGAGAGCAATTGAATATTTTTTAAAGGAAAGTGTATAGCAGAATATATGACAATGTAAAAAAAATTGCAGGATATTAACCAGTAAAGAAATTTATGCAAGTGTTAGAAAACCTACTATAATAGAGACAGTAAGGTTAAATAGATTACGTTGGTTTGGGCATGTACAGAGAGTGGAAGGAAATAGAATTCCCAAAAGGGTATTATATATGAATTTGGGAACAAAAAGATTGAGAGGTAGACCAAGAAACAGATGGCTAGATGAGGTGAGAGAGGATGGAAGAATAGTTGGTGGAGAAGGGTGGCAGGGAAATGTACATAACAGAGAGGAATGGAAGAAGCTTCTGAGAATGGTAAGGAATTGTCACATTCTGCACATGCCAATGGAATGAATGAATGAATGAATTTCGGAAATGGTCTATAGATCTGTCTTCAGGTGTAAAGAGTACAAAGAAATTCCACCTGCATTGAATCCCCAGGTAAAGTCACTTTCATGCCCTGGACCAGGGGGTAGAACAAAGTATGAAATTCATTTCCACCTGATGTTGGAAATAGACACCATTTGAAGATGTCATGTTTATACAAGGGTAAATCAGCAAGTAAGGGGTCCCTGTCTTCTTCCTGTAAAACAGATGACTGTAGCAAGCTGTTACTTTTTCACACCTTGGTATGTGGTCCCACTGCTAGGTGGCTGGTATCTTGACCAGTGCAGGAAATGCAGCATCAGTTGGAAACTGGCGACCGTACCAAACAAGTGGACAAAGGAAGACTTGCCCGCTATTATCCAACTCCTTCAGGCCCAGAACTTGGAACCCATGAACAACCACAGACAAGTTGTGACCATATGTGGTTGTAGGTGCAATGTCGATCCAGTAAGGGCAGAAATGGTGCTTGTGACTGCAAATGGTCAGGTGTCATGGGCAAGGATAGAAGTGGTAGTTGTCCATAAGTGACATCAACAAAATTGCCCAGTTTGCCAGATGTGTATCACTTGGAGCACTTAAGAGTTAGCATTCAATCTCTCGTGGGCCGGGTAGCGTAGTCGGTATAGCAACTGGCTACGGGCTGAACGGTCCAGGGATCGAATCCCGGTGGGGGGCGGATTTTCCGCATCTGTCCAGACCAGCCCTGGGGCCCACCCAACCTCCTGTACAATGGTACCAGGTCTTTCCTGGGGGTAAATAGCGGCCGGGGCGTGACACTGGCCCCTTACCTCCCTCTAGTGCCGTGGTCAAGAAAGAGTAGAGCTATAACTACTCCCTCTATGGGACATACATCCTGTACAGAGCCTCGGTGCCTGTACAAGGGTACACTTTACTTTATTCAGTGGCAGGGCAGTGTTTGGGACAGTCTGTGAACTTCCTGGCTATGACTAGTGTAAAAGCAGTCCCACTACAGGCCTGGACAGGCCCTGAGGGTTCCAGGAGGTTAAGGCTCCCAGATTTCAAGACAGTCAGCACATGAAGGTGGTAAGGTTGTCAGCCCTACGCACCGGCTGCCTTTACCCCCCAGGAAATATTCCTGGTACTCATTTCTGTTAGAGGCTGAGTCAACCCCAGGGCCATAGTGCAGCTGGAAGGATTATGTCGATGAAAAATTCCAATGACACCATTGGGAATCGAACCTGCGACCTTCTGGCTTGTAGTGCGGTTCCTCAACCAAGTGCGCCACCGTAGTGTGCAGTCATGAATATCCGGAACCACCTCACTGACCAACCACTAATGTTACAAAGATGGTGATGACATTTTGTCACACATTGTTCCCCACAATGAGGTGTGGGTGCAACACTGCAGTCCACAGACAGAGCCACACCCATATTGTGGAAGCATTCCATCCTCACAGAAGCTTAAGGCTGCAGTGAGTGTGGGGAAGATGGTGGCAACAATCTTTTGAGAAATTTCAAGATCATTCTTGTTGGTTTCAAACCACGCGGTGCAATGCCGACTGCATTCACCTGTCAGGCGATGTTAAATGCCGTAAGGAAGCAATTTCATGTCAGGGGCCTTGCCTGCTTTCCTGAGGTGAGCTGCTGTGGCATAATTATGCTAGACAGCACACTGCTGACACCATCATTACTTCCCTGCCTGGATACCAGCTGCTGGAAACATGTTCCTGACCCACGACATACCCCTGACTTCACCCCCTTCGTCCTCCATGTGTTTGGCAAACTGAAAAGACATCTCTGTGGTCGGTGATTTCCATTTGCAGGCACCATCACTGCTGAAGTACGGAAGTAGCTTAAAGAGTAGGATGTATCTTTCTACCATTAGGCTTGGAAAATCTTGCTGTATGCTAAGACAAGTGCCTGAATAAATTTTTTATCTAAAAAAAGCTAAAGTGATCCTGTTACAGGCCCGGTGTGGCCCAGAGGGGGTGAGTGGTGAGCAGCACACCCCGGCCGTGCTTTACCCCCTGGAAAGACCCGGTACCCATTTTACAGGAGGCTGGGTGGGCCCCAGGGCCGGTCTGGATGAGCAGAAAATCTCGTCCCCACCGGGATTCAATCCCAGATCGTCCAGCCAGTAGTCAGTCACCATACCGACTGAGCTACCCGGCCCACAATTTTTTTACTTATGTGGAAAAATAAAGAACTGATGTTCAGTTATAACCATCTGCCTTACTTGTCTCCAGTTCTTTTGACCTAAAAATAATAAAGGAACAATTTCTAACCTCCCTTATGAAATAGTTAGGATGATGAACAGAGTCCAAGAGAATAATTTAAATGTTGTGTCATACTGTGTTAGGAAGGTAGGAACGCTGAAGCCAGTAGTGCGGCACACGCCGTTTCCATGTGTTCTGTGAATACTGGCATTTTTAACCTTTTGGCGCCGGAATTATTTTTTAATTTTAGCACACCCTGTATATAAAATGTGAATAATACAGGAACCAAATAAGTTAGAATTATGAAACGAACTGCATTTTGAAGAGAAAAACACGGAGAGTATATAACATGTTTAAAATATTCAGTACCTATATTTGTTGAATAAATATATAAAATGCAACTTTAGAGGTTAGCGGTGCGGTACAACTTCTATAGGGGTCGTTAGGCTTCATACAGTTAATTCTTCTTGCTGTTTAGGAATGGCTGTGATAAAGCAGTCTGTAGTTTTACATACACTTCTGCATGTAATATACAGCTCCTGTTTGATGATCATTAGCTCCTCTTATACTAGCTTGTGGTGCTGTTGCTAGGATATGGGGAACACATGCACCAACTGGAGCACCAGATTTCACTATTACAAAATGTCACACTTTAATTTTCCCAACTTGTGTATGTATACAGAGCATGGTCAGAACTGCCTATATGCAGAACAGCGATGTGAATGCTCTTGTGTAGAAATGCTAGTAGGTCTTCATGTAAATTCATTCATTCCATTGGCATGTGCAGAATGTGACGATTCCTTGCCGTTCTCAGGAGCTTCTTCCGTTCCTCTCCTTTATGTACATTTTCCTGCCACCCTTCTCCACCAACTATTCTTCCATCCTCTCTCACCTCATCTTGCCATCTATTTCTTGGTCTACCTCTCAATCTTATTGTTCCCAAATTCATATATAATACCCTTTTTGGAATTCTGTTCCCTTCCACTCTCTGTACATGCACAAACCAACGTAACCTAACCTTATTGTCTCTATTACAGTAGGTGTTTTAACTCTTGCACAAATTTCTTAATTGGTTAATATCCTCCATTATTCTTTTTTATTGTCATATACTGGGTCTAAAATTCTTCTATACACTTTCCTTTCAAAAATTGCTCGTTAAAATTATGAATTGAAAACAGAGGTCAAAATGGGGCATGGCTGCACAAGATGTGAGGACAGACAGCCATGTCCAGGCTTGTATGTGTCCATAGTATTGGCCAGTATGGCAGAGAGCTGTAAAGTTTCGTTAGTAAATATGACCGCAGCCCATCACGTAACCCGCGTCTTCACGGTGTGCCACTAAAGGACAAAGAAGACCCCCACACTCCCCAACTGCCTTGTTTCACCATCACTTTTTTTTAAGTCGTGAACACGTGACATGATAATGTGAAGTTTCAATAGAATTCCATCGTTTGATTTAATTGCTATTTAATGTACAGCAACTGAATTTTGAGCTTTGGTCTTTCTAACACCAGAGTTCATTATGCAAATTCTGTCTTGGCAGGAATTGAATGAAGAATGGCACGTTTTCTAAAATTGGTAGCTTTGTTAAATGACATTTATTTTACCGAAATTTTCTGTTTCTGAACGTAGTAGTCAGTTAAAAATGTGATTTATCTTTTGCTGGTATTGTGGTATTGACGTGAAAGGACATTCCTCTGTCTTTGCCTACATATCAAAAATGGATATTATATAATTACCATGTTTTTTAAAATGGTCTAGTGTGGTGTGTGTATGCATGTGGGTGGGTGTGTGTGTGGATGTGTGTATGTGGGTGGGTGGATGTGTGTGTGTGTGTGTGACATTGTATTTAATCTGATATTTGAGCTTCTGTTGCACATTTTGGTTATCATTAATTTATGTATTTTTATTTCTTTGTTTTCAGTTAATTTTTTTCTGGGTATTAAGATTTTTCTGGTTCCTTGTGTATTCATTTTTAAGTACAGCTCAGAAGACTGCCACTACAAATTGTTACATTGTTAGACAGGTCACTGTCCAAAGTTACTGTTGTTTGCAGACTGAATGGTGCAATGTCAGTCAGCACTTCAGTTCAAGTCTCGGCTATAGCAGTGCCTATCGTTACTGTTTGCATGGTTTACCACAGTCTCTCCAGTTAGTTGCTGGAAAAGGAACTTGAAATAAACTAGAATATTTTTACTTTCTGTTGCACATAAGTTATCTGTCATTCATGCTACTGGATGTTACATTATCACTGTCATAGATTTAGCATTGTTAAGTGATTTGGAAGGCAACTTTCTTGCCACAATCTCTGTAACATTCATTAGCTGTGGGTTGCATTATTTTTTATGTGCAGACACACAGTTCAGGTGGCGAAGCATTGTATTTTGGCAATATTAATGCCATTACCCCCAAATTTAAATATGGCTATCAGCCCTGTAGAAGTGCACAATGTAAAATCCTCTATTTCAGGACTTTTAAACCTCTATTGCCGAATTAATATATAGCCTTTGATGCGAGCCATGCTCTTGTGTATTGCAATAATATAATAATTATATTCCAGTCAATAACACAACAATATATACAGTGAACAATATAAAAAATTTGGCGACATGTTTCGTTTCAAAGGAACTATCATCAAGCCAAATACAAAAACACAGTACTGGTATATTCAGAGAGCGCACACACTGGGTACATCCAGAGAGCGCACACAGTGTGTGCATTACTGTACCCAGTACTGTGTTTTCACATTTGGTCTGATGATGGTTCCTTTGAACTAAAACATGTTGCAGAATTTTTAATACTGATCACTATGTGTGTATATGTATATTGTTGTGTTACTGACTGGAATAAATTATTATATTAATATATAGCCACCAACCTGACAGTAGAAAGAGACTGAAAACGCTCCTCCACTGTCCCCTGTAATGTGTACATTTCATTTGAACTGTACTCTGCACCTTTCTATTTTGTGTTTCCCAAATTCGTACCTGGTGGTGCTCGCATATTACATGCTGTGAGCAAATAAGCTTTAGATAATCTAGTAAATAAAGCTAACTTGGTGCATAATTTATTCTTAATATATTTATTTATCAGTCTCCACATGTTTCAGGCGACTACATGCCCATCACCAGGAGAGACAACTGTGCTTATGCAACACTTGTTATTCTGAAGCAAGTGGATAGTTCAAAATTAAAATTAAATTACAAATTAAACTGTCCACTTGTTTCGGAATAACAAGTAGCAAGTGTCACATAAACACAGTTGCTTCTCGGGCATGTAGTCGCCCGAAACATGTAGAGATTGGTAAATATACAAAGAAGAAATTGTGCACCAAGTTGGCTTTATTTACAAGATTATACAGGGATGCACGGTCAACAAAACGTAAAATCTTTAGTTACGCTAGTTAGAACCTTATTGGAATTGTAATAGATGGTTATAATTGACATTAAAAAAAACCTAAATCTGCTTGTAAAGAGTTAATAATCCTCCTACCTGGTCAGTATCTTTTGTCACGGGATCTGCGTTCTGTGTTGTCTTTGTTTGTGGCTTCTTCTTCGTCAGTAGGGCCCATAGCTAATGCTTGTTTAGACGTTCCCACTTTCGCTGCCAGGTACCTCCACATCCATGACGGCGCAAGAGAACCTAGTAGCGAAAGGTGGAACTATGTGGGCGAGAATTAACCAGTAATTTTGCCTGAATTTGTGACTTCCACGTCAATTCAGGGATCTTTTACATGCCGCAAATCTGCGACATGGGACCCACGGCTTTACTTCCCTTCCGAAGGAAGGCGTGCTGAGGATTTTATCACCCTGAAAAATCCTGACGGCTTCAGCCGGGATTGAACCCACGAGCTTGGGTACTTAAAGGCAGCACGCTACCACTAGACCACTGAAGCCGCTTGTTTGTGGCTTTGTAGGGCCATCCAGTTCATTCGTTTTGAAAGCTTGTGTTTAGACGTTTACTAGGCCTCTTTAGATGTGGCATCGTACCATCGAAAGAACTCCGCCTACTCTCAAAAACCACACATTCAAGTGGGATACAGACTTGTGGTCCAGTGCTTGATTGCTACGTGACCATATGTGCGTTAATCTGTGCAGCCACTTTGATCAACATCATGTAATTCAGAGAGTTTTTCTATTTACTGCAACATGCGAAAAAGTTTTCGACATTCAGAGGACCGTGCATCTTGATATATTCTTATAATAAAAGCCAACAAGATGCACTATTTCTCAAATTTATTTTTGCTGGCAGTCAGCATTACTAGTATAAAAAATCCCTGTTGCTGTGAATACAGTACTAAGACTCCTGACGATGGACAGTGAGTCTGTCCGAGACATGTACAGTTCTTTGCCGAAATAAAGTCGAGAGATAGTGCGTCTCGTTGGCTTTTGTTATAAAAATGTGAAAAACTCTGTCACCATCATACTGTTTGCATTGTGTAAGATTAAGCTATAGACATTTTTATATGATATTTCAGTGTATAAAACTTCTTACAGCTCTTTGATCACTGCCTGGCGCCCAATACCCTCGGTGACGGAACAGGATGCGACAACATGACCGCAGTCATCGTCCAGTTTCAACCAGAGCTCGTGAACCAGAACAACAGGAAGTTGGCAAAACGTTCGGCATCTCCGGACGTGGAAACCAGTACTGATACGACCAAACGTCCCAAGACCGAAGAAACACCTTGCGTTTGACTTGGCAATTTATTTCTAAGTGCGTTAATGATGTGGGTAAAAATTACAAGTGTTCATAGGTTGAAGGTATATGTTTATCAGTAATAAAGTTTGGGCAGCGGCCATCAGAAGGTGAATGCTTTTACGTATGCGGGAAATACCAATGTTTGCACCTAGTAATTTATGTGCCCACAGCAAAGAGTCACCAAAGCACATCCTGATTATATGCAGGCTCAAGAGTATTTCCTTCCTCCAGAGTGCAGACCATTGTAGCTGCAGCATGTACGGGAACTGTATTGCACGTACGAGACACTGTTAAGTCGCTTCTGATGTACTTGAAGATGGATGCAAGCAGCTTCTTCCATAAAGAGAATACTGCACTTTTACTGCTATAACTCAAAAAACTTCATGTGATTGGTGGGCAGTAGACATACGCGTTAATTTCTATTCATTAAAAAAAAAAAAAAGAATTCCCTGTTTTTCACTGCGTTGTCGCATATTGGCAGTTTATTTACGTATGTGGTTCGTTTTCAAGGGAAATGTTTCATTTCTCTGTTTTGTTCATTTGTTCTGTTCTGTTCAATTTAGTTCTTTTTCATCCAGTGCCAACATTTTGACTATTTTCACATGTCTTGTTTATTGTATGTATCCCATCCAACATTAAAATATATTTTTCTCACAAAACTAGCACCGAGAAATTTTATATTCGTGGTTCCGTGCATTGTAATTCTAGGTTGAAGAAATCCGACGAGATGCAACAATATGCAGATATTTAATTACTGCTAAATTACTCTACACGTTTCGGGCATCCGTCGCGCCCATCATCGGGAGTACATAAAACTGTAGTTGCAGCCTCTGGTTCAGATCAGTGACAGTCCCAAACCAGTCCTTATTTGGTCATGTTTGAGGAAGCTTGCTCCCCAGATAGTATGATCTGCACCAAAGGCTGCAACTACAGTTTTATGTACTCCTGATGATGGGCGCGATGGACGCCCGAAACGTGTGGAGTAATTTAGCAGTAAATAAGTATCTGCATAGTGTTGCATCTCGTTCGATTTCTTCAACCTATCACAAAGAAATCATTGACCAGAAATGTTTAGTTGTGTCCTAAGGTTTTTATCAGTATGCTGTATTGTAAATCTTTTCTCTGGTGTATTAACAGGCCCTTCAATTGAGAGTCTCATAAAACTACAGTCATCACTGTGCATTGTACAAAAGCGAATCTCTCGCTAAAACACAGATTACCTTCCCCTAATAACATAAAATTATGTGACGCCCGTTACAGTCAGCAGAATGACTGATGGCAAAATGAGCTTGCAAGTACAGGTTACAATACAAGACGCAAGTACAAAAAGTTCTCGGGAGTGGAAATCTCGTCAAGTTCACGTAAATGTACGGCCGTGGCAAGCACAAATTTATGCCTTCTACTGACAGTGGCTTGAGTGACCACAAAATAATTCTTTGTTCCAAAAAAAAATTGCATGTATAATTTACCGAATTCTGATTCATCGGACAGTGTGTCTGACGTTTATGTGTTCAAAATTTTAAAAATCAATGACAGAATGAAATGTGGATGGAGAGAATGCTTGGTTGCTCAAAGCCACATATGCGTGTTACAAACGTCGGCTGTGCTGTGCATTGTAATTCAGATTGCTATACAATGTATTATTGCCTCCAGATTGTTTGGAATGTAATCTCAGGGTTATGTTTTATTTTCATTTTTTCCTTTTGGCAAACATTTCAGGTCCCAAACAGGAATGTGCCTTATCAGGTGTGGGGGAGAAAGTTGTTCGTAAGAAAATTTCAAAATACACGGACATACCATTACCATATATACAGGGTTATTCGAAATGATTGTCAGGGTTTTAACAACTTGCCATACACAATACACTTCAGATAGCAGTATATGTGTTTTTTTATTTAATAGAACAACACTCCAAGTTTTTGTTACATACCTTACAGGTGCTCTATATGTGCACCCTTTGTGATTCTACAGGGTT
>Ga0131853_10027408_pt1 | contig 10227 bp, 9 predicted proteins | sample TergutLab28metaG_FD_92764 | JGI IMG/M metagenome (GOLD analysis project Ga0131853, IMG submission 92764) | Labiotermes labralis P1 segment gut microbial communities from Petit-Saut dam, French Guiana - Lab288 P1 (version 2) (version 2) | ecosystem: Host-associated > Arthropoda: Insects >... | reverse complement strand
CACAGTGGTTAAGGTGCTGTGCTACAAATCGGAAGGTCGCTGGTTCGATCCCAGCTGGTGTCAGTGGACTTTTCATTGACATAAAATCCTTCCGATCGCACTATGGCCCTGGGGTCGACTCAGCCTCTAACAGAAATGAGTACTGGGAGTATTTCCTGGGGGTAAAGGCGGCCGGTGCGTAAGGCTGACAACCTACCACCATCCTGTGCCGTTGTCACAAAATCTGGGAACCTGAACTTCCTGGAACCCTCTGGTCCACTCCAGGCCTGTAATGGGACTGCTTTACCTTTTTCCCACATTTGTTTTTTCTTGGTCCTTGACACGTCACTAATAATGCTAGGAGATAGATAAGTATTAATTTGAGTCTCTTCACTTCCACATCATATTTATATAAGTTCGTTATTTTATCTGATGACTGTCGGTTGTCGTTCCTTTGCAGCTCGTTCAGTGTTTTAACGTAGCCCAGCCAGCCATCCACATGCATGACAGAATAGTGGCAGAAAATGACAAATAAAATGTACAGTACTTTAAGGACCCTGTATTATGTACGTAATTTTTACAGGTGACTGGAGATGAAACCAGTGAAGTTCCTCCTGAAGTGAAGCCAGTGGTGCCAACCCCAACTTCTCCACTGTTAACAAGTCTGTTGAAGAGCCCCTCACCAGCTGCTCCAACAGCACAGGTAGTTGTCACCGCACTTTGCTTAGTAAAACAAGCATGCTCAGATATAGCCACCCTGAAGAACGCTGAGCCAGAGACAGGACTGTCTGTATGTATCCATGCAGTGGTTTGGATGCTTGCTTCTTCAGGGAGGTACCCAATACAAATATGAGTAACAGAACAGAACATGAACCATTCAGTGACCCTGGGTGTTAATTCCAACTATTGCCCAGGAAGAGAGAGTTTTGAATTGTGAACATCCTAAAGTGCTGTCAATATTGTGTGCAGAGGGCAGGAGTCTGCAAGGAATTAGACTGTGCGGTGCACAGGGGCTGGCAGTACAGGGTTGAAAGTGTTTTGTTTTGTTTATCATAGTTTATTTGACACTTCTTAACCATAGCAATTGATACACATCCACAAAATAACATGAATGTTGCCATGTATTGCAGTCCTCCATCCTGCACTCTGCCATCACAGCACACCATCGTGGAGGCTCAAGCAGTCCGACGATTGCCAGCCTTCTGCATTCTTCTCCAGGTGTTCCTGCCCCAGGACTGTCCAGTGTGGCCCCTCCACCTGTGATGGTATCATCTAGCCTCAAGAATCTGGTGACAAGTGCTATTGGGGCTGCAGGCAGTGAAGACACCCCAAAACCACCATCCACTTCCCCTGCTGCTGGTGAGTTGTGTCATCTTCTGTGCACTTTCTCTGCATCACAGAGAGGAGAATGTGACCAAGTGGACTGTGACCCTACCTTGTTCTTCCCCATACATACCTTGTCATGTCAGAGTAAACAAGAACTGCTTTGGGTTCATGGCTGGAAAGACTACAGTTGTGTCTTGCTCTTGGTATGTTGTTCATGTGCTGCTAAAGTGTGTGCCTCTTCACCTTTGTGCCTTCTGTCTGGCTGTGTTTCAATGACTTGTATCTTCAGATGTGCCAGTGTTTGAAGTTTTGAATGTATGGACAAAACTGTCACTAGTGCCTCTTTGGTCTAAGGATTACTTTTCTATAAATTATGTTCCATTGCCCAATATACAGTCTTTATTACAAATTCATGAACAGGAACTTAAGTGCATGAATTATGCAAGGATTTCTAAAAAAGATCAGGCAAGTATCTCTGCTCTCTAACATGTTCATAAATGCTAACCATTTTTTTCCAAAAATATGAGTAGCCTGTTTGCAGAGTTCAGTGGTTTCAAAAGATAGCTTATTTTATGAATTTCAATTCTTTGTGCTGTATTAGCGTACTGTTCGTAAGGTGCTTGTGATGTTTGTCATGTGCCACATGTTGACCAGGCCCCGCCTGTTGCTTTGGATCACTGCAGTACGATTTGCCAGAACAGTGTCTGTTCTCACTGTATCTTTCTGTAGATGGTGAATGTTTTTGTGTTTTCTCTGCCTTCCTGCTTGGTTTTCATTTTGTAACTGCTGCTGTTGCTTTGAAGTGGCACATGCAGGGGAGAGGAGAAATGTGTGCTGGGATTTGGTTATAAAGCATGAAGGAAGGAAGGAGACCGCTTGGAAGACTTGGGCATAGGTGAGAGGGTAATATTAAAATGGATATTAAAGAAACAGAGTGGGAGGGCATGGACTGGATTAGTTTGGCTGAGGGTAGGGGCATGGACTGGATTAGTTTGGCTGAGGGTAGGGGCATGAACTGGATTAGTTTGGCTGAGGGTAGGGACACATTAATGAAGCTTTTGGTACCATAAAATGACTAGAATTTCTTGACTAGTTGAGGAACTGCTCTGCAGCTCCTCAAGAAGGACTCTGCTCCATGGGGTTAGCTCATGGAGCTGTCCATCGTATTTTGGTATTGAAGACTTGTGTGTAGTTTGTGACTGTTTGCAGCTGCACATCAGAAACTGCATGTGCTTGAATTGCATGATGGCACTGATACATTGAATATAGAGAATTATGGCACTTGTTCTTGGTGAACAAGTTTCGTGATGCACAAAGGACAGATGATTTGCATGAAATTACCCAGCATGCAGTTTGAAAGAAGATGTGTTTTGTGGTGCATTTTGTCTTCTAAATGCCTTCCTGCATGCTTATGTGTACATTAAAACTTGTATGTTACATTAAATCCTAACGTAACAATCGTGGATTGGGGTCACATTGTAGAATCACATCTATCACACTCATTTCAGAGTTCATCTCCAAACAACCAAGTTTCCAAAAAACTTCCATGAACTTTCATTCGTTTGTAAATAAAATGAGCAAATTCTGTGAATAACAGCATTTTCCTTGATTGAGGGGTTTAAATAAGCACGCTAGCGCAATCAGTAATGCTTTTAGTATATTGGGGTTGTAACCACTTCGAGTCTCAGTTTGGGCATCCCCTGATGTGACTGCGGAATGATGTGGGTTTTTGCAGTCCCTCCAGATGGTTGGTGGGCGAGTAGCAGACTTTAGGGCACAACCACTTCCATATGTGTGCTGTGCTGTTTCGCCTCAGCTGTTGACAGTGCCATTAAATAAGCAAACATTTTGTTGAACATTATAGGTTGTTGTCGATTAATCACAGGGTCATTCATGTTTAGTAGTGATTACTTGCAGATGGAACAGCACATACAGTGTAATCAGTTTCAAAATCAACCAATTACACAGAGAATTTAGATGGGTAATGATGTGGAATTGTAGTTCAGTATGTTATGGGTCAAAAACTGATGATATAAAAATATACATAATATCTGGAGGTAATTTCTGTCATAGTTTTATATACCTGTAATGAATTGTCGAAAGTATGTGAGACTGTCACATTGCTGTCGCTGCGGTCTTCGGGTTGCTGGGTGTGATGCGTGTGATGTTGAGTCACTGGGTGAGTGGCTTCTGTCATGTCGAAGGATCGTAGTGCATTCATCTTTGTGGTTTAATGGTCCAAGAATTGCTTGACCTTGACGAAGGCACCACGAACCTTTGAAACATCAGAAACCGCTCACCTTGTAACACAGCTTCACGTGTCGCCTCCTAGCATACTTGAATCCTCAACAGCACCACTGTGAGGACCTCATATCTCACGGTTTGCTTGATGTGAGTGTGGGACTATTTGCACATCTTGTGTGAGTGTCTGTCCTCAGGAGCGCCTACGCTGTCCATGTTGCTTGAGCTGCCTCCTAGCCTTCCTGGCAAACCCCTGCCTGAGCTGCCTGTTAGCAGCATTGCCAAACCTCCTCACCAGCACTTGCCTCCCAGCACCAACAAAGGAGGTAAGCCTATCTGGCGGCACTATTCACATATTGTCGTTTGTCATAATTCACAACAGATGCATGAATTGACTATGTTACACAGAGGACGTGATCATCTGTCAGTCTGTGTGTCTTGTACCAAAAGCTCCTAATCAAATTATGTGTCTGCAGAGTGTCCTAAAAGTCATCACGAAGGTAGTGAAGTAACTTTGAATATTCTCACATGCGTTCAGTTTTTTTGTTTGTGGCAGTTGGCATCAGTGGTTATGCTGTCTCCTGTTTTTGTCAGCTCTTGTTCCATTACTGTGTGTATTCAGTTTGCACATGTAAATAAAACAGTGTTTCCCAGCTCTGTCTGCTTTCATGGTGTTGAGCATGCACACAGGTAGAGTTCTATTTTGTAGCTCAGTCAGCGTAGTGACTAGGCTGTGGGTCTGGTGAACCAGGAATCGGGGTTTGGTTCCCAGCAGGGGCAAGAGGTTTTTCTCTTATCAGCAGATCCACACCAGCTCCATGGCCAACACAGCCACATATTCAATTGGTACCAAGGGGGTTATTTTCCCAGGAGGAAAGTGCCTGGGGTATGAAGCTGACTTCTTCAAAATGTCCAGGTCAGTTCTGTGGTGCAGTCAGCCTCCTGTCTGATCTGTGTTGGAATTTATTTCCCCAGGGATAAAGCAGTCAGGGCTTGAATCTTACCACTCACCTCCATCTAGTGTCGAAGCAAAGAAAAAGTGGAGCTGTACTTCTCCTCCACCATACGCTGTCGTGTGTGTAGAGCAGCACCTCTGTATAAGATCGTTGTGTCTCTTATAGTTTGTTTTTGTAACTGAGCTCTCTACATAACGTTTGTTACAGGGGAGTTGTGTCACCGTCAGCACCAAGAGATGCGTGTGCGTCGTGAAGTGGGCACAGATGAACCCATTGACGTGGTAGAAGTGGAGCAGAATTATGATGCAGCGCACGTACCAAAGTGCGTATTTACACAAAGTTCGTGTATATGCGAAGCAAAGGTTTTGCACTTGAGATCTCAAAATCAAACATTATCCAGGCCAAATAAATAATATTGGAATTTAAGGCAGACCACACTTCATTCTAGCTGTCAAGTGGTTATTGTTATTAATAGTAAATAATAATAATTTTATTGCATTGTGATGTGCTTATTCATGTTGCACGTTACTGTCCAGCAATAACAGATTGTTTGATCATTGATGCCAGTGCTACAACACTAAAAAGAAACAAATTTAAACATTCTTTTGACACTGAACGATTTGATCCAAAGCAAGTTTGATGGGCAATTTTGGTGGACAGACTGGCACTGAGAGAGGTTTTTCTCTGAGTAGTTTGGTTTTCCCCTGTCAGCACCATTCCACCATTGCTCTGAACTCATTCTTCTGTCTCGATGCCACATAATTATAGCAGCTGACCAACGCCAGCAGCAAAACTCTCGGAGAAAGACACCGAGCTAGACCACAGTCCGTAACTGCAGTAATGTGGTGAGAGGGCTGTCTGAAATGAATGGACAGGCCACATGTTTGAGCCCCCCTGGTTTACATTTCACTGTTGTAACATACAGCCAGCTGTATGATTATTGATATACAGGCAGGAAGTTCTTTGGCTAAAGACAATTTCAGTGAGTGTGTAGCATTTCTTGCCTCTGGCAACAGACTTCATAAGAGGTACATAACCTCAGTACAGTACCATGTCTGCCTGAATGGCAGTTGAGGATTTTTTGCCTTGATTTATCATCTGACAAATGGGGGGCCAATTTATAATTGTGCACAAGGTTAAATGCATTGTGTGCAGGTATTTAAGATTGTGAAGAGGGGGGAGGGGGTGTTCATGTTTTGTGTGGTCAACTGCAGTAGTTTGTGATAACTGTAATACTGAATGTATAAATTGTGTGATGTGTACATTTACTGAAATGCTGAAGTGACTAATATCGACATCTTGGACACCTCTTCCAATGCCTACTGGCTTTTATTCCTGTTCATAACCACTACCAACTTTGCCATGTTAAATTGCAGCTCAGAACTGATCCAAATGCTCCAGAGTACCCTGTACCATATTGGTAAACAATTTAAAATGATGTAATTCAATGATAGATGTTTTATTTGTGTGGTATATTTGCAGTTTACGTGACCAGGTGGTTGGAATGGAGGTGGTTGTGGGGCCACAGGATGGACCTTCACAGAAACTGATGGATGAACTTGAGGTACGTTACTTCTGCCTACCCAAACTGGGTGTACAGTGGTCATGTTCAGATACATGGTTTGTATCGTCAGGGAATTGGAATGTGACAGTTCAGACCTGCTGGGATGTGATGCTGCAGCTTGGGGTGGAGAGTGTCTGGTGTTCTGAAGGAGTGTAGTGCCTTCATTTTGAGTGTCAGGCAGTTCCTACAAGAAGGCACTGCTGTCCTTCAAAATGTCAGAGACAGGGCACACAAGGACATAGTGTCACATCCCAGAAAATCTGGAAATTCAGCTGCACCACTGTGATAACCTCAAATCTCACATCTGTAACTACTGCAGCACTGTCAGTGACACTCTGCAAAATGAAATTTCATTGCCTTTTGTGTGTAGTTTTGTAGATGGTCAGTCACCATACTACAGTTCCCTACTACACGTCTGTTTTATGTACTTGGTGCAGAATGTGCATAAGAACAAACAATATTATTTTTTTTTATAAATTCACTGACACCTGAACAATCTTTTTGCAGTCTTCTGGAAAACTCCCTGAAATATTTTCTGTGAATCCATGTGGGGTGTGTGGTGGACAGAGTGGTTCTGCAACAGGTTTTTTCTCTGAGCACTTTGGTTTGCCCTCTGTCAGCATCATTCCACCATTGCTCTATACTGAGTCATTTTTCTGTCACCCATGCTGTACAGTCTTGTGATTGACAGATCGAGTCTCTAACTGCGATGTTACCAAGGATCCAGGTCTTTCGGGATGTAACACTGTGCCATTGGGCATGTGCTTCCTGATGTGTCAAGGACACTCCGCCTTCAGAATTTTGGGAACCACTCACCCAATAGCACATTACCATATCCCACAAGACCTGAATCCCAAATTGATAGGTCATGAAATAAAGCACTAATGTTCTGACTGCTGCCGGTATGTTTGCAGGTTGTGACACAAGCCATCGCTGATGTTGAGAGGATGGAGCGGGAGGAACAGGCTAACAGAAAGGCAATGCTTGAGGCAAAGGCTTTGTTAGGCACAAAGGTGGAAGAGATAAGTGGAGCAGCAGAAGATGTGAAGACTCTCATGGAGATGCCTGTCTTGGTGGAGAATTCAGTGCCTGAACCACATGCAGTAGCACAGGTGATAGAGGTGCCAGCACAAGGGCCCAGTACTGGTAACCTGGACATCATTATTGTTGATAGTAGCACATTGGGCGGGCAAGAGGAGGTACCGCCAGACACAGGGTGCCAGCTGGTAGAAGTTGTGCTTGATCCAAAGAGTAGTGATGGAAGCAAGCAAGATGCTGCATCTAGTGAAGCTGTAGCATCCCTTGATCCTCAGGAAACATTCAGTACCGGTGGTGAGCAAGACATTCCGTTGAATGATCATAAGGCTGCTGTAGAGAATGAACAAGAGGATGGTGTCACAGAGAATACAGAGGGTGAGCCAGTGGTTGGTTGTAGTCCTGATGGCACAGTCATGAGTGGAACTGTGGCAGGAGAAGATGCCAGTGTTAGAGAACTTGGAATGGATGAAGGATCAAGAATTGCTCTTGTTGCTATTCAAATCCCTACTGCTAAAGCAGAGGAGAAGGAAATATGTAAGACTGATAAAAATGAGGAGCTCACTAAACAGATGGAACAAAACATAAAGAAGAATGAAGATGAAATGATGAAAGAAGAAATCAAGCAAGACACAACTAGTGTTGAAACTTCAAAACTTGACGAGGCTGTGAACATTGAAGACCAGAAAGAGAAGTACAATGGCATGAATGAGTTGCAGGCTAGTGAAGAACAGGGCAATGAGAGGAATGAAACTGCAAAAGAAGTGGTAGTAAGTGATGTGAAAAGAGTAGCAGCAGGAGAAAGTTCAGAAGATAAGGCAGAAGAGAGTGCGGAGACAGAGAAACATGCAGGTGGTGGGACAGGTGATGAGCAGTGTGTGTTGAAGGAAGAGGACATGCTGGCTGCAGAACATAGTCAGGAAAGTGCGAAGCGTTCAGAGGAGGAGGAGGAAAAGCGGGATACAGAGGTAGAGGATTTGGTAACACAGAAGATAAGTGAAGCAACTGAGGAAGAGGATTCACATGCTGAGAGCAGCGAGGATGAGAAGAAAACTGACGAGAAGGCAGTCTCTGCAGAAGAGGAGAATGCCAGGTTGATGGCCTTCTGTTTCTTGGTTTAGTCCATTGTATTTTGTGAACTGCATCATTTATTTGTTGTTGAAAAATTCAGGTTTTCATTACTGCTTAACTTTTGTGGTAGTTGGGGGGGATTCACAAAGGGTTAAATTGCCTAAATTGAAACTAATTTGCATATAAGGATGACTTCTCTCCTTCATCAGCCACTTAATGACCATGCAAAATGTTAGACATTGTTGATGCTGGTACAGGCTAAATTGTCTACAGCACCTAACACCACATCTCCAAGTCATGTTACATTGTAATTTCATGTGACTACATGGAAACCCATGAAGTCACTGTCATAAAAACCATACAAAGTAAAACACAAAAGGTTACTTTTTGCATTGTGCTTGTGGGAAAATGTGATTTGTCCAAGGGCGTGAGTCCTCCTGCCTGTATTGACTTCCATGGTGCCTGTTTTGACACCCTTTTTTGGGTTTCTGAGCTCACATGATTACAGCTTCAGGCAGTGCACAAATTGCACAACTCCTTCTGCATGTTTTCGTTGTTACACCATGCATGTTGTTGAGTTACTCAATTATTATACCAACTACTGCACAGATATAAAATTTACACATTAAAACGTTCTGACATGTTTCGGTCCTAGGACCATCATCAGGGAGCCATATCGTACTTGCTAAAGTCACACTATAAAAAATCACATTAATTTCGCTGTACCAGTTGGGTGTTGTGGCAGCATGCCATGTTGTGTAATGTCATGTTGCGAAGAGTGCCCTGCTACAGATGTGCATTCTGTGCTTTGTTGGAACGCAACGAAGCACAGAATGCACATCCATAGCAGGGAACTCTTCACAACATAACATTACACAACATGGCATGCTGCCACAACACCCAACTTGTACAACGAAATTATTCTGTGACTATTTCTAGTGTGAATTTAGCAAGGACGATATGGCTCCCTGATGATGATCCTAGGACCTAAACATGTCAGAACGTTTTAATGTGTAAATTTTATATATGTGCATTAGTTGGTATAATAATTTGAGTCCTTCTGCATGGTTTCTTTATACTCTTTGCACATATTTGAATTTCTTTGTTCCTTTTGTGCCACTGATGAAATACAAGAACCCTCATGTGACAGCTGTTTGTGCCATAAGTGACCCTCATTATAGGTCAGAGCCAGTGGATTTGCAAGGCCAGTTGGGCTGCACAGACTTTTAAAAACTCATCTACATAGGTTTAAAATATTTCAAAACAAAATATCCTAATTTTTCACTGTGTAAGCTCGTACTTAAATCAGTATTAGTGCAAATTGTGCTGTTGACCTTACCATTTGCAGTCATTGTTATGAACACGTGTAGGCATATGCACAACAAATACAGGTGTAAACATGTGTCACAGAATGTGCAATAGCAATATGCTGATACACTCCTCTCTTTCTTAGTGAAACAGCTGATATGTCATTTCTCTTCTTCCACTCAAGCCATAATCCCTGCTCCGAATAATATGGTGTCTTGTATATTGAGCAATCCGACTCGGAGAAAGCTTCTGGTAACAGGCACTCAGTTTTCACAAGATATGTTCATGTGCCTGAATTGTAAAGTGCGCACTGTATAGTCCACCTTCGGTGAATCTCCATGACATAAGAACTACAACATAAGCACACTGATCTGTGTAATTCAGCTGCAGCTATAACTGTCCCGTAGAAGTACAGGCATGTGCAAAGCCAATAGTAGAAATCATGTTATTTCAGCAATTGAAAATATATAGGATCTCTATTTTTTCTGACATCTGTTGTTAGTCACTTCTTGCTGGTATTCCTGCTGCTGCTTTGCGTATAGTCGGTCAGTTTAGTGGGCAGTGTCAGCATGCTAAGTCAGCATAATTTTATAAAGTGGTATAGGAAGGGGTGAGTAACTGCCCCCCCCCCCCCCCCCCCCCCCCCCCCCCCAACAAGATTTTTTTTTTTTTGTTTTTTTTTCTCTCTTCTCCTCACTCCTTTTTCTCTTCCCCTCCCCCCCTCTTTTTTTTTTTTTTTTTCTTTCT
>Ga0131853_10027406_pt1 | contig 10227 bp, 3 predicted proteins | sample TergutLab28metaG_FD_92764 | JGI IMG/M metagenome (GOLD analysis project Ga0131853, IMG submission 92764) | Labiotermes labralis P1 segment gut microbial communities from Petit-Saut dam, French Guiana - Lab288 P1 (version 2) (version 2) | ecosystem: Host-associated > Arthropoda: Insects >... | reverse complement strand
ACTACTACTACTACTACTACTACTACTGCTGCTGCTACTACTACTGCTACTGGTGCTACTGATACTGATGCTGCTACTGCTACTACCACTACTACAAGTCCTACTGCTGCTACTAATACTGTTACCACTACCACTACTACTACTGCTGCTGGTACTCTAGTACTACTGCTACTACTACTCTACTACTACTATTACTACTACTGCTACTGCTATTACTACTCTACTACTACTACTACTGCTGCTACTACTAATATTACTGCTACTACTACTGCTACCACTACTACTACTGCTACTACTAGTACTACTGCTGCTGCTACTACTACTGCTACTGGTGCTACTGATACTGATGCTACTGCTACTACCACTACTACTACTACTACTACAAGTCCTACTGCTGCTACTAATACTGTTACCACTACTACTACTACTACTACTACTGCTACTGGTACTCTACTACTACTACTACTACTACTACCACTACTACTACTACTACTACTACTACTACTACTACTACTACTATTGCTGCTGCTGCTGTTACCGTCGTCTTTACATCCTTGTCACTTTTTCATTCAATTACATTAACGCGTGTTAAGAAACACTGACAGTTATTTTGTATCTGCCGCACGTTCTGCAAGTACACGTCATCACCACATTCATCAATACCGTGTACTTAGTACAACTATCACCACACCCGACTATCAACTTCTGCTACGCGCAACATAATAAAGCCCATCCCATTTCAAAAAAAAGCCCCGTTTGCTACTCCACAAGGACTACCGTCACTTGTCGATACGAAGGCGTCGATTCAAGTCTCACCCACAGCTATTCTAGTTTCTTGTTTTAATTTAGTGTACTGTGCCGTAAATGGCCAGAAAGGAAACAATCGGACGTGGTTTGCACATTCAATTAGCAGGACCGAAATGTACGGTGCCGTGGGAAACACCCCTCATCGGAAGATCGAACCATTTGATCCTGCTTTGTCGCAGTTCCCCCAGCTGTTCTACACTGTTACAATAATCCATGTTATTCTGGAACCTCAATAAGTACTCAGAATTTACGGTCTTCTAGCCCCTCGTGGAACATTACACAGGCTACAGAAGTATACACCACAGGCAAGCGCGAAAGACACAGCAGGGATTACCTGCATGCGATTACTTTAATATCTGAGATTTAGCTTTGAAAATAATTAAACCTCCTACAGCAAACAGAGGGAAGTCTCTGAATTTTTGTTATGCTGTAGTTTTAACTATGATTAAGATTTTTTCCGGCTTTACTTTTTAATTGTTCACGGTTACGTAGTTCTTGAATTTGGGCCCATGTACTTGTTTGGAAAGAAAGTGATTGGGCGCAAAACATTTTTATTGATTGAATTCTGTGTATTTTGTGTTATACATTTTATACACTACTGCTTACTGCATAATAAGATTCTGTTAGTTTATTCCGAAATTTACATTTTACCTTTACCTTGACCAATGTTATATATTTTTATTTATATATGTGTATTTATTTTAGAAAACTCAATCATTATGGACAGTGTATATTTCCATCTGAGTACAGACCCTGAAGTGTGCAACACGATTTGCCGTTTATTATGCTTATTATTTGCAAACGTGTCTCTATGACAGTAGTTAGCGGCCTTGCAGCTAAACTTGTAATACAAATTACTGTACGAAATCAATGTTCTTACACTAATACGCCACAAAATGTTCGAAGCAAACAAGAAACATCTGTTGAAAAGAACGTGGAGCTTGGAGGCACGCGGTGGCACAGTTGTTGGAGGCACTGAGCCACGAGCCGGAAGGTAGCGGGTTCGATCCCCGATGGTGTCATTGGCATTTTTCACTGACTTAATCCTTTCGGCCCTGGGATCGACCGACCCTTGAACAGAAATGAATACCAGGGGTATCTCCTGGGGGTAAAGGTGACCAGTACCTAGGGCTGACAACCTTGCCACTTTCATGTGCCGATTATCCGGAAATCTGGGATTCTCACCCTCCTGGCACCTTAAGGGGCCTGTACAGGGATTGTTGAAAGGAACGTAGTGGGAAATCGAATCAGGAATATGAAAGTTTTCGGACGACATCTGTTCTTAGACACACCCTCAAAGTACTGCACGAAAACCATCCAACACACTAAACCTGTTAGCGACTTGGCCCGTGTTGCAGGAGACAACGGTTCGCGTGGAAGTTTCAGTAGACACCTTTTATCATTTCTTGTTACTACCAAATCTACTGTGGGACCGCAGTAGCACTGTGCTTGAGGTGCTGTGCTACAAATCGGAAGATCGCTAGTTCGATCCCAGCTGGTGTCACTGGAATTTTACATTGACACAATCCTTCCGGTCGCACTATGGCCCTGGGGTCGACTCAGCCTCTAACAGAAATGAGTACTAGGAGCATTTCCTGGGGGTAAAGGCGGCCGGTGCGTAAGAGTGACAACCTTACCACCACCCTGTGCTGTTTTCATGTAATATGGGAACCTTAAATTCCTGGAACCCTCTGGACCACTCCAAGCCTGTAACGGGACTGTTTTACCTTTACCAAATCTACTGCCGTTAATGAGCTTCATGTATCACGTGTCCAATGAGAGCTATAGTTACAGTTGCGAGGCAGCCGTAGTGGCAATGAATTATCATCGCAGAGTAACGCGAGTTCGCTCAGCCGTCAATCATTCGGATGGGACCTGGATGGAGTCCGTTGGCGACAGAAAGGAGGAGGTTTTATGTCTCTCACCGTTTACCGTTGAGTGCTGTAATGGTATATTTTATAGAATGTATAGCGCCTGATGGAGCAAAATGAACTCTTAAGACAGTTGACTTACTGACTGTCTGGTTGTTAAAATAGTCAACTAACTAACAACTCAAGGGAGCAGAGTTCTTCTTGAGTGGCTAACAGGTCCTAAGATAGTCAAGGAATTCCCACATGCTCAAGAAATTTGTTCCTTTGATTAAAAAAAACTGAATAGTATCAGGGCAACGACAGCGCAATTCTTTTTTCTATTTTGAGCCAAATAACTCAAATACACAATCCCGTACTACAATAACCACCCATTTTAATATTATTCTCACCTCAGCGCCTCTAATTCTCAAGGGGCTCTTTATTTCAGCATTTGCAAACTCAACAGCCCCAAGGATTTTTTTTTGCTCTCATGAATGCTACATGATCCACTCATCTCATTGTCACTTAATCACCTAAGATTATCCTAAATATGTGTACATATTGTCGTATTCAAGACAATAGCGTGACAAGACTATTAATTTAGCGCACACAGACTGTGCATATCAGAATATTTATATTGTTTTTCATTCCTCAAGACATGCCCATTTCATTGAGCCATGTGTGTGTGTATGTGTGAAGTTGGCAGTCTGTCTTGTTACATAACGAGGCGTTCCTTAACTGAAGAATAAAAAACCAACTAGAAGCCACTTGTTATTTTATTGTATTTCTTATAGGCTCAACATGTTTCGGGCATTACTATGCCCATCATCAGGAGCTCGAGACTGTGATGTTGATTACCACATTGGTCGTATCGTTCTTGGTTTGCTGTATGATGGAGGTTAGGTGCAGTTAGGTTGGAGTGGTGTCCGGGTTGCAGGCTCAAACAGAAGTCGTGCTTGAACCAGCAAACCAAGAACGATACGATCAATGTGGTAATCAATATCATAGTCCGAGCTCCTGATGATGGGCATAGTAATGCCCGAAACATGTTGAGGCTAAGAAGTACAATAAAATAATAAGTGGCATCTAGTTGGTTTTTTATTCTTCAGTTATCACAATGATGCACGGTCCAATAAACATCAGAGGTGTTCCTTCTTTCTACTCTAACACCCTCAATTTCCTGACGAATGGCGAAGGTGGCAGGATGGAATGGACAGTGAATAAGGGGGACAGATAACGGGTATGATATTAAATTAGGTCACGTCCAATATTGTCTAATTTCTAACAAGTTGTCAACTTTCATTACGGCACCAATTTTCCCATAAGCATATGAGAAACAGCGTGGGAATTCAAACTTTATAAAAACACCCAACAGTCACGTTTAGCTTCATTCAACAGAAACGTGAAAAATGATCAAGACACATTCGCACTCATGTTCTGTAACAGACATTACACTGATCGTCATTTCTCTGTTGACGAAATAACGAGGGACGTGGGTTAAATGGGGCAAATGACAAAGTGCCTCACCAGATGTTACCTGAACGGTTGAATTATTGTTATGAAAGCTACAGGGTAAGTTAATCTCTACAAATAAGTGAACAGTGATTTGCGGTGAAAGAAATTATGGGTCGGGGGGTAGGGGGGAACAAACGGGACCATGCAGCCGAAGTTGTAGTGGTTGCATATGCAGTGATATATGGGCACTGTGTTTCGCCACAGAGGAAAGTCACACAACCAGTACTTTTTCAGATACCTGTCAGCATGACTTCGTAATCAGCGTTAATGGGAGATATCCACATACTTGGTACTGGTAATATTTTACTTCTAAATCTCACATCCTAATAAATTTATAAAAAAAATTCGGTAAAAATGAATGAAGCTACTTTATGTACATGGGTCCGTGCATCGTGAATCGAATTTAATAACTGTCCAACAAGATGCGACTGTATTCAGTTTATTACATTTATGTAGGCAGCTCTACATGTTTCGGGTGTTGACACCCACCATCAGGAGCTCGTAATGTACAACTGTAATTACAGCTTCTGGTATTGATTAACTGCAATGAGTAAAATACGCTGCTGTTAATACTAATATATAACCAACATAACCAATCTAGAATTTTAAATTATACTAATATATAACCAACATAACCAATCTAGAATTTTAAATTATACTAATATATAACCAACATAACCAATCTAGAATTTTAAATTATACTAATATATAATCAATATAACCAGTCTAGAATTTTAAATTGTATAATAGTATTAATAGCAACGTATTTTACTCATTGCAGTTAATCAATACCAGAAGCTGTAATTACAGCTGTACCAGCTCCTGATGATGGGTGCCAACACCCGAAACATGTAGAGCTGCCTACAGAAATGTAATAAACTGAATACAGTCGCATTTTGTTGGACAGTTATAAAATTGAAGAATATACGTTATCTGTCATGTCAATATTTAGAATACCATCTTAACTTTTATGATCTTAGAATTTCTTGTAATAAGTTCGCCATGAAGGCCCAGAGGGTGAGTTGAGGTACAGTGCCACTCTTTCTTTAACATCAGCGCTAGATTGGGGGTGAGTGGTCAACGCCACACCCCGGTCGCTTTACCCCCCGGGAAAGAACCAGTGCCCATTGTGTAGGAGGCAGGGAGGGCCCCAGGGCCGGTCTGGACGGGTGCGAAAAATCTCGCCCCAACAGCAATTTCTTGCAATACTGAACAATTCAAAAGTCGCGCAACCCTAAACGTACTACCTAATTCCTCCCACGTTGTTAAACCTAGGATTTTTTTTCACAAAACCACATACATGGAAACACCCCACATGTTTCGATAAGGTCGTTAAATTAAACTTCCAAAACGCAGAGATATCGACTTGCCCTTCATTAAGCCATGATGCAGTGTTTCCCCTGTGAATTATTTACCGATATACCCCAGTACGCTTTTAAGTCATGTCGCAGACAATTTAGATCTTCGATAAATCAAGCTCATTAACAAATGGATTGCCGATCCCAAGTGGCCGCACGGATCAAAGGCCGCTCGATTTCTGGACTTCTCTAAAAAGCATTCAATTTTCTGTAAGAAACGGTTAACCTCAGTTTAGGGCCAACTGGAGATTTAAAGTTCAAAGGGAACACATTTTTCGATCTTGTAAATAAAATATATTATGTACGGTCAACACCACGAACTACCATAGAACCAGGAGCTACAGCAAGGGGTGTCCCGCTTAGGTAAAGTTTTAGGCATTTCAACACGCTTCGTCGCATAACGTAAGAAAAGCACACGATAATAAAAAAAAATAAAAATTATAAATACAAACTGAATCACGTTTACATAAACTCAGTCACTCTGGCCTTACATTAATGGCTTTAGCCCCCAATCACCATAGCGACCATATAACCACTAATTTGTAACAAGCATTTACATCCAATAGACAGCATTATTATGGCCAACAGCAGTGTATAGTCGATTCACAGGCCGTTACGCATAACAATTTGGAATGCAAAGTGACTCATGAACAACAAACACAGTACCGTGCGTCCTATCAGAACATGGTACAGACACACGTACAGGTACTGTTATCTCATCTCACATCCTGAGCCACAGGACGCAGGCTACGTCGCACAGAGGCCACAGAACACCACGGTGTCACTGCTATAATCATAAGAAAGCGTATTCGATACAACACAGCCAGCCTGCAGCGCTCATGCTAATAGTACAGTCAATCAGTGCAGCATTTCATATGAGTAGGATAGGGAGGTTCCGTCCAACATGGCCGCCAACCGCAATGCTGACGTCACAAAAGAAATAAATCTGTGGTGGAGATTCCCCCCTTCCTACGGTTTTGGATAGGCCTAAGGTTATGGTGTGTGTGAAGGATGAGGTTAGGTGGGGGCCACCGCCCCGGGCGAGGTTCCACCATAGGGCTTACAACAACGAATACAGAATTCACTTGAGATGTATCGCACGAAACCTGGAATTGTCCAGCGACTGAAGCAATAACTGTCCCATACATGCAACGTCCTGTGTTGGAGGTCAAGGTAGACACTTTGAGTATTTTCTTCAGTTTTCAGGGGACCATAACTCGGAAAATATGCTTCAGAAGTGCTACGTTCAAATAATAATTTTTTCTTCTATTATTGTGTAGATTCGCCTTCTGTAGAGTTGGTCGTGCCTCTTTCGACCACTCTGTATACGTTACGGTCAAATTTCTCAGCGCAAAGGAAGAGCAGTTAAGTTTAGATGTTGCTGATGAGAGGTGACACAATTATATCACAGACACATACACGTAAAGTTGTCATTTACACGTCATGAAAGTACATCGAAACAATAACGGTACAGCTCCATTCATTCTTTACCTCGTAACTAGTCTCTTTTAACCCTTATCCTGCTAACGTGGAGAATATGGTGAGCTCCTAATAATGTCAGCAGATGGCAGGTGGGATTTAACTTGGAGTTTAAAGGGTTAAACCGGTACACCTTGACTAGGAGGCTAATGCGCCTGACAGCCCGTCCGGACGTGTTGGGGAAGAGACAATATTTTGCCCTTGACGGGATTCGAACCCTCGATCATCCAACCTGTATCCTAGTAAATGTACTGACTGAGCTGTAAAAGGTAAAGGTAAAGCAGTCCAGTTAAAGGCCTGGAGGGGCCCAGAGGGTTCCAGGAAGTTAGGGTTCCCAGATTTCATGAAAACGGTGCAGGATGGCGGTAAGGTTGTCAGCCTTACGCACAGGCAGCCTTTACCCCCAGGAAATGCTCCTGTTACTCATTTCTGTTAGAGGATGAATCGACCCCAGGGCCATAGTGCGATCGGAGGGATTTTATGTCAATGAAAAATCCATTGAGACTGGCTGGGATCGAACCAGCAACCTTCCGATTTGTAGCACAGTACCTTAATCACTGTGCTACCGCGTTCCCCCACAGACTGAGCTGTACCGGCACAATAATACAGAGAATTCGCCTTCATTTCTTGGCAAAGGGAAGTATAGAACACAGACAACCTTCAAAGTTTCGCCTCTGTAATGGATAAACATGAATTTTTTTTAGGAAAAAAAGAACTCACAACGTCATAGATAGTTTGTGAGACTTAAATCTGGAACTCATTTCCGACGACACGAAACATCAATTAAGTATCTGGTCGGTGGTGCTGAATCTAACGCCAACCGCACACAACATATACTGCAGCAGACACATCAAATAGCAGAAGAATAAAATCCAACTAGATGCCACTATGGTGTGTGTCGTGTGTACGTAGTGAAAGACTTTCACTACGTACACACGACACACATCATAGCCAGACGCATTCCCAACAACGTACTCTTACACAACACGACATGCTGCCACAACACCCTGTTAATATAATGGAATCATTTTGTGAATGTTTTTAAAATGACTTTAGCAAGGAACAACATATCTCCCTGAGGATGATCTTAGGATCGAAACATGTTGGAGCGATTTTAAGTGTTTTAATGTGAAATTTTATATGGTGTATTTGTTGGTTATTAATTAAATTGGATTAAATAATGTTTAAAACGAAGCGAGAAGCCAAGCGCGATGACCCTCCCGATTATCAGTGTTGGTTATTTTAAGTTTCTAGCTGCGGGTACGAGCAGGTCACGGGGCCATTGTTTCTGGGGTCTTCTGGACGCAATGTCTCCATTCTTTAAACGGACGATAGATAAGATTATTTGCTGTGCCTGCGGAGACGACTGTGACACTGTCGCGGTAAGTCTTCTGATTTCCACGTGTAACAAATTGTATTGCTTTTGCCAGTGGGAAAAATTTCAGCAGTACTTGTACCATCGGTGATGAACCATCACATCATAATTATCTTCAGAAACCACACGTAATCATGGTTTCAATTTCACTTCAATGCCTTTTACTGTGGTCTTAAAAAACTCACTGGAAAGCGAAATGTGCAAGATTCTATGTAGATTAATCATCATCATCATCATCATCATCATATAAATTTCATGGAGTTGGGCCACTTGTTAACCCGTTCCGGTCTCACGTATCCAGAAGTCTCTTCAAAGGTGGTCTTCCATGATTCCTTCTGCCAGTTTGGGAGTACTGTTTCATTACCCCGGGTAATCTATTTCGAGGCATTCTATTTATATGTTGTATCCAGCTTCTCTTGTATTCCAGTAATTTTTCCAAAATTCGTGTTATTTTTAGCTCCTCTGTATATTGTGCATTTGTTTTGTAATCTGTCCAAGTATATCCTGCTGTTCTTCTCATGTATTTCATCTCTGCTGCTGTTATTCTTCTGGCGTCCTTTGCTTTAACAGTCCAAGTTTCGCTGCCATATAACAAGACTGGAAGGGCTGGTGTATTGTATAGATTTATTCCTGTTTTCTTAAGGGTAGATTAATTATACAAATTAAATTGATTTTAAATAATTAAATTTAAAGTTGTCTTTTGCCGGCCATGAAGGTACACATGGGAGTGGAGTTATATCTCCACTTGTTCTTAACCTTGGCACTATACTGCAGAGGTTAGTCAGGCCAAGGCCACATTACCCCAAAGAAAAGGAACACCAACTCCTCCCGGTAATCACTGAATAGAAAGCAAATACGAGAAAATAGTCTTAGTGATGCCGAATGTATTGAGTCAGCTCAGTTTAACGGCGGACTTGCTTGATAGCTATATTTGGAGCTTATTTTCTTTTAAACATTCGACATTATTTACAGGACCTGAGGGCAAAACGCACAAACACACTACAGAGGGAAAGTTTAAATACTAGGGAAAAAGTAATATTTCTGAGCAAACATCACTACAAAGACAAATAACTTACAAACCGAATTCGACAAAAAGCACAATTGGTAGGTAGGTTTTTCCACCTTTGACGTGTGAATCAATAGGGCATAAGGTTATGTTACTAAACATAATGATCATCTGAAGTCGTGGAGGAGAACTTTTTCTCTGTGAAACTTATCATTGGTTTGAGATTTTTAGGTTCTCTCGGCTGTTACTACGAAAAATACTGTCTTCTGGGATTTTATATAATGTAGTTTGTTACGTATGAACTGACGTTTCGGAAAAAAAAGTTTCGCTTCGTAACGTTGGTACTGAAAGAGCTTGTTAATGGATTCATAATGCACGGAATGAACAACATGAAAGTGATAACTGCTCAACAAGCAAGAATCATCCGTCATTATAAGAATACTTACTTACTTACTCCATGGTGCAGAGTCCTTCTTGAGAAGCTAACTGGTTTGCAGTTAGTCAAGAAATTCCCCGCATTTCATGGAACCCGAAGGTTCATTACCGCACTCACAAGTGTCCGCCACCTATCCCTATCCTGGGCCAGCCCAATCCAGTCCATATACCCACATCCCACCTCCTGGAGATCCATCCTAATATTATCCACCCATCTACGCTTAGGTCCCCCCAGTGGTCTCTTTTCCTCCGGTTTCCCCACCAAGACTCTATACACCCCCCTCTCCTCCCCCATACGCGCCACATGCCCTGCCCATCTCATTCTTCTCGATTTTGTCACCCGCACAATATTGGGTGAGGAGTACAGATCACTTAGCTCCTCGTTATGCAGTCTCCTCCATT
>Ga0131853_10027404_pt1 | contig 10228 bp, 6 predicted proteins | sample TergutLab28metaG_FD_92764 | JGI IMG/M metagenome (GOLD analysis project Ga0131853, IMG submission 92764) | Labiotermes labralis P1 segment gut microbial communities from Petit-Saut dam, French Guiana - Lab288 P1 (version 2) (version 2) | ecosystem: Host-associated > Arthropoda: Insects >... | reverse complement strand
TGCTGAATATATGGTGCTGAATATATGGTGCTGAATATATGGTGCTGAATATGAAAACGGGGAATGGAAAAGTCGGACGAATCGAGAACTAGAAGAGATGAGCAAAGGAGAAAATATAGTAAAATGGATAAAAGAGCAAAGGATGAGCTGGTTAGGTCACTTAGAGAGAATGGAGGAGGATAAGATGCCCAAAAAGATCTTCACTCAAGAACTGGAAGGGACGACAAGAAGGGGAAGGCCCAGGAAAAGATGGAAAGAGGAAGTAGAAAGAGATCTTCAAGTGCTGGGAGTGAGAGGATGGAAAGTTGGTGGCAGATAGAAAAAAATTGAAGGACATTGTTCGACAGGCCAAAGCCCACAGTGGGCTGTATTGCCAATGGAAGAAGTTCTGTTCATGTAGTTATAAATAGATTGAGAAATGGAATTCGAAATGATGTCTTAGCTCTTCAGGGATTATGTAATGTTAGCCAAAAAATGCATTTTTAAATTAATGTTTTAATTCAATTCTTCTGTCTTCTACATGTTTCGAACATCTTATGTTCATCACCAGGAAGACTATATTATACATGCAGGGATGGTACGTTTTCCGAGCGTTTATGCAAGCAGTCTACCAGGTTGAAAGACGTATTGAGCACATCCTTTTTTGGTTAACATTACATAATTGTATCACAATTCACGGTACAAAAAACGTAGAGTTTTCTTCAGTGATGTTAGGCAGCCTAAGTTGGTGGTTGGTCAAGCTTGGATGGTTTGATCTTTGGCAGATGGGACTGATAGAATGTACAGAAACTTCGCTAACCACGTAGAGGCCACACGCGCAGAAACCCGATTTTGTCTTTCGGCGAAACGGACGAATCCATTTAAATCTGCGGGGGCGTCAGTTCAGTCGACTACTGGCAGCCGAGGTTTTCACATCAGCGGTAGTAATGCTGGCTAAACCATGTTCCGAGGTAGTGTGAAGAGTACTGGCCAACCCTCCATTCGCCAGTTCCCCCCTTCAATTTCCCTCCCATGCGTCACCGTGTGCCATCACTTTTCAACTGGAGTCTACCAACCTACGTCAAGTAACATATCAGAAGTGTGAAGGCCTCAACTGCACCGCGGCGAAAGCCTCTAATATGTCAGGGTTCGAAATGTTAAAAAAACATAAAATAATAATAATAATATTTATTAATTGCAATTGGGTTGTCACCCGGTGGCAGTAGTTATTTTACATGTATACAAAATATGAAATTGGTTACTAATAAATTTAAGTCGGGAGGGTTACACGAGAAGCATGTAGTGGCAACTTGGAATCTTGGGAACCATCTCAGCATTTGCTTTTAGGCACAGGGAAACCAAGAAAACCCTGTGTCGAGGTGGCCGGTCGCAGGACCTTCCGATTACTGACTTCTAGCCAGCAGTCCGACATCTAAAGTAAAAGCAGCAATACACACATTTCCCCACATCACTTTATCACATCTGTCTGCCCTAAAATTGGCAAGACAGAAAGGTAAATTGTGTGACGTCTTTGGAGTTCTCTGTTAGGTTCCGTAGACAACATGAAAGTGAGAAAAACAGAAAAGTGTTATCTATGTAATAGAAACCAACTTGGTGCAATATTTATCCTCAGTTTATTCCGTCAATCAACCTCTACATGTTTCGGGCATATCATCAGGAGGTGTACTGTATACGTACAACAGTTGGTACGTCTTATGCTTTTTTGGTTAACTGTTTGTTGGCCGGGTTGGGATGGAATTGAAGATAAATAGTGCATAAGTTCGTTTTTATTGCGTAGATATATCGAGATGCACGGTCAAAAAAACACAAAATTTAGAAAAGTGTTAGTTTTGTTGATAGAAATAACTGTAAGGTCTACAGCTCGTGTATTAGTTTTGCTATAAGTTGCACGGTACACCCAAATTGGAGAGGATATCTACTCGCATAAAACTGCCAGAGAAAAAGATTATTATCAGAATAAATTTTGTGTTATTCTCAGTGGGGAGGAAGATCTTCGTAGAACTTTGCAAGAAATCGTGTGAGGTCAAAGAGGACAAGGGCGTATTCTTTAAACGCCAGAAAAGAAGTACGTCCCAAGTTTAAATGAAGATAAAGGGGAGAAAGACAATAAGTTAGAGAAAGAAGGAACCAAAAAAGGAATGAGGAGAACAGCAAACACAAAAAGAACAACATTAAGAAGGAAGTAAGAGAAAACGAAGTTTACAGTCAGAATGTAAATATGTAACTGGAGAAACACATGGAGAAAAATCACTCTCTCTTAATCTTGACATTAAACAGAGATGAGTGATAGGCTTCATGCCTCTGCCGCTTTACCCCAAATAGTCTTTATCTTCTTATCCCTGAAGCACTATAGCCGAAACAGCATTCGATAGGATAAAATCTCGAATCGAGATATTAACTTCAGATTTACTCGGAGCAGACTGACGGCAAATATCTGGACCTAATTCCAAAGCCACCAGCCTGACTAAGGAAGACTCCTCGAAGATTCATTCAGATCTTTCATGGGAATGATGAGGCAGCACGTAGAAGGAATACTGATTACTAGCTCTCTTCAACGTCCACTCTTCCACACTTGTTCCCGCATCTGTTCCTTCTTAATCGCAACAGTTGGTAAATTGTCATTAAAAAGTTAAAGAATGATACTGCTACGTGTGTTCGGAGTCACCCAATTCTGTATACTGGAAATAGTTTCTTGGCAAGATATTTAAGTGTATCAGTAACACAAATTGTGTTTCTTAAAGAAGACTCACATTGTAGCTCCTTCCAGTTCTATCGCCGTCATAAAAAGCAGGCTGTCGGGCCTATTCTGAATCCCCAGGTCCCAAATCTCATATCCTTCCCACTAGCGTCGCCTCAATAAGAAGGACTGTTTTATTAGGCTGCAATATTGGCACAGCCCTGCGGGCGGCTGTATGAAAGCTTCGGTTGGGCTTTTAATTGGACGCGGCGGCTAAGTGCTGCAGTAATGAAACCGGGGCTTCACCCTACAATGTGGGGACTCACAGCCTCGCGGAAGGCGCAAGGCTTTCTTCAGCATAATATTTCACGACGCACTGATCCCCGGGGGTTTCTAGTCCCCTATATACAAGGACTGCGAGATGTCTGCTTCTTTCTTACAGGCTATCTTTTGTTCTTACTCTTTTTCTTTTTTGTTTCTTCCTCGTTGTCTTGATTCATTCGAAGATGATTTCTGAAATCCACAGATTTAGATAGGATATGGAGCACAGCCCTAAAAGTGGGCAGATATACTTCTCTTTGCCATCAAATCCAGATGGATCTGGGACCAACGCAATCAATTTAGAAGGCAAAGCTGTCCGTGTGACTAAGTGCGGTGGCGCAGTAGGTTGAGGTACTGCGCTACAAGTCAGAAGGTCGCGGGTTCCATTCCCGATTATGTCATTGGAATTTTTCATTGACATAATCCTTCTGACTGTACTGTGCTCCTGGGGTCGACTCAGCCTCTAACAAAAATGAATACCAGGAATATTTCCTGGAGGGTAAAGGAGGCCGGTACTTAGGGCTGACAACCTTGCTACCTTCATTTGCCGATTGTCTCAAAATCTTGGAGCTTCAGCCTCCTGGAACCCACTGCGTATGTAGGCCTTTATGGGGATTGCTTTACCCTACCTCACCTTGAGATATTTTAACAAAATATTACATGCGTTTCTTTTTAGAAACATTCATGCTCTATACTTTACTCTATACTGTACTACACATGCTCTATACTCAATCTATATTCTCCTTCGATTTAAGCTCTGTGAAAATAATATCTTTTCTTAGAATTTTCTGCGTTTTCATGTTTCTTTTTTTGTGTGTAATATTCTCCTAGGTGGTGAAAACTTAGCGCATACAAATGTTTAATTGTTTAGTTGTTGTTCATTTAGCAGTTCTATAGATAACGTTCAATATGCAGCTTCGAATGCTACAGTAATTACGGAATAACGAACAGGCGAGGATGTGGGGGAGGGGGGGGGGGCTTATGGCATACTTTAACGTGTTGCCCAGACGTTTCCCTGCAGGGACTGGAAAACCGCGAAAATCTTGCCAACGTAGCCAATGGTGTCTCCCAGATACAAACAATCACAAGTGTTAACGGCTTAGATAGTTTCTGTTTCTTAGTTTGAGGAAATATTCATAAAAAATAGTAATGTCGCTATCAGCCTTCGTTCTGTAGTGCTAAACCTGATGTCAAAATAATTTCTGGGCACATTTTTCACCCTGTAATCCGCATTTAGTTGACTGCCTTCTATATAGAAACAGGGTGGAGACACGTGCGTATTGGGGAGACGCCATATTGGATCCGGTCACGTGGCCGGAAGAGTAGAATGCGGAGCGTGCGGCAGCTCACAAGACATGGATCTATGAGATCATTAAGCAGAGGGGTTGATCGGCATCCCCTGCAATCCGCCCCTAATGTCATTACTCCATAGCTTCATCTTCCTACAAGGATTTGTTCATGGTAAGATGCACAAGACACAATGATGAATCCGCAGATGCGCATCGAGTATAAAGTTTTGATGGGCGTCATCTCGTTGTGTTATACAATATGATAAAGTAATTTTACTCAGTCAGACAAAACACATATATAGTCAATTAATACATATTTGGCAACATGTTTCGGTTCTAGTGAAACATCTTCAGGCCAATTCTTAGTATACGGACTTGGTGCAATCAGTGGGGGCACGCACTATGGGATTCCATATTGTTTACAAACCAATTATTTTAAAATTTAAGTTAAAACTCTATTGGCCGATATATATTTTAAAATATATGTAAAAACTCCATATGTCGAGTATAAAGTTCGAGTCGTATGTCCATGTAGCACGCCATGAAGTATGGAGATAGCGTAAGAGAAGCTCCATGCATTTGTAATCTAGGTGTGGTAGATCCATCTTTCAGAATGTAGCAGTTTTTGTAGAATTCGTCCCTTTGTGGTAAACGTATCATATTAAAAATTGGTATACCTAGTGCCGTCAAACACAACAAACTTTCTTATAATAAAACCAACTAGATGCACTAATTTCTCAAATATATTTTTAGAATAGAACTCTATGTGTTTCGAACAGTTTCTCTTTCTATCATCAGGAGTCTAGCACTGTCACACAGGACATGCTAACTGCTTGCTCGCAAGCAGTCAGCATGACCTGTATGACATATACCTATCGCTGTGTGAACAGTGTCTTTGGTTAATATATACGCGGCGTGATTGATTGTAACGAATGGAAGACAGAGAAACGCGACGAATGCACAACTATGGGAAAAGTAAAACGCCTGGAATTGTGACGGCAACTGTATGTCACGTGACTTCCGGTTCGGGACTTAGAAAATTTCTAGCCGCTTGATTTTTGTTGGACAGAGTATACATACATTTACTTACTCCTGTGTTGACTGAATTACTTGTAGCCTACGATGCATTTTCCACATGTAAACCTCTGAATGCCGTATCAGGGCGTTCATTTTTTTTAGCTTGCAGGCTGAACGCCGTACCTAGACGTCAATGTTGTTTGTAGCTGTACCTTAGGGCATTGCGTATTTTTATGAATTTGTTGTTTATGTTGTTTCTTTTCGCTCCCCTCGCGATATACGCAGGCAGCTGATATTCTTGACCTCAGACGGCAAATGTCCGAATGTGTTTTTGCTTCCGTCCCGCAAGGAACATATTTCTTGATCGGAGGCATCACGATGTGCTAGAAACGCGCACTCCTACGGAACAACATAAACAACGGATTTACTCCGACGTCAATAATAAGCAATATCCCTTAACTCCAAAAACAACCAGATAATAACGGGACTTGTGTTTGTTAACTGGGAAATACCAAAATACCATTTTTTAAAGAGTTTTTATATGTATTTTAACTATCTAATTACACAATTTGCACATCACAACTTTCGAGGCAAATGATCTAGTTTTATGTATGCCTTTGGTGTAAACACGCTGGGATCCCAATGTGTGCATAGCATCTTGTGACTAACTTACTTACTTACTTACTTAACTCCATGCTGAAGAGCCCTTCTTGAGAAGCTAACTGGTTTGCAGCTAGTCAAGAAATTCCCCGCCCTTCACGGAACCCGAAGGTTCATTACCTCACTCACAAGCGTCCGTCACCTGTCTCTATCCTGGGCCAGCCCATTCCAGTCCACATACCCACATCCCACCTCCTGGAGATCCATCATAATATTATCCACCCATCTACGCCTAGGTCTCCCCAGTGTTCTCTTTCCCTCCGGTTTCCCCACCAAGACCTTATACACCCCCCTCTCCTCACCCATATGCGCCACATGCCCAGCCCATCTCATTCGTCTCGATTTTATCACCCGCACAATATTGGGTTCCTCGTTATGCAGTCTCCTCCATTCCCCCGTTACCTCGTCCCTCATAGGTTCAAATATTCTCCTGAGTGACTAAACCGATTAAAATAGGCCTGAAGGTGACTGATTAATAGTCGAAACTTGTAGCCTATATAGTTACTTTGTGTAATAAAACAGTTGTGCTGACGTACACTATTTAGCATTATAGAACATATTTCTGTCTAAAATAGACCACTGACCGCAGTTTGTGAAAAGTCGGCGCTTGCGGACCGCCGGTTGAGAAACACTGACTGACCGGAATGCGTTACATAAGGCAGGGCAATAAAACGAAACAGCGTCGTTATCAGTGCTGTTGCCGGTGCTCTAGAATTCCGGACGCCACTTTATTGCACTTTGCAACATACCTGTTTCTTTATCAGCAAGTACTTGAAGGTAGTTTGAAATAAAACTTGACTGTTTGCATTTCAACGGCTTCTACGAGAGGCCATGCAGTGCTGAGTCCATAGAAATTGGAATTCGGTATTCAGCGTATTTGAAACAAAACGGAATTGAACTGAAATGGAATAATAAGGAAGAACGGAGCAGTGATACGTATGGAAGAATCCGTCGTGTTCGGGAAATATATTAACCTGGGCTAGTGTGGTCGGTACGGTGACTATACTGTGAGCTGGACGGTCCGGGGTTCGAATCCCCGTGGGAGAAGATAATTTTCTCTTCTCCGATATGTCCGGACCGATTATGGGTTCCACCAAGTCTCCTGTTCAGTGGGTACCGAGGTTGTTCCATGGGTTCAAAGCGGCCGGAGCTTGAATTTGATTGTTCATTGAATGGAGCTACAACTGTTCGTGCCCTCCTTGTGCAAATTAATCCTTTTTTTCATGTCGAGGCTTCACGATCACACTCAGACACACCACATTCGGTATGACTACTCTGGACGTGTGATCAGCCCGACGCAGGGATCCCTACCTGACAAAACACAACACTCACAAGTGACAGATACCTATGACACCGGTGGGATTCGAAACCGCAATCCCAGCAAGCGAAAGACGGAAGACCGCACGACCACTGGGATCACCTTTACCTTCACCTTTTACAAATCACATTTCTTGTTGCGTATACCACATGCTGTAATATAAAGAAAATCCATTTTCTGAACAAAGTATATATTCGTATCTTTTCATTGATTCACGAATACTGATTGTTTCCCCGACAGTATTAAAGTTACGATCTTTGTAATGGACAGGCCGTGTGTTCTTTGGTGGTAGGAGCTAACTATTTAACTTATTATTTAGACGAACTACATGATTCAGAGGGTAAAGAGCAGATATGAATTTAATTTCAGGTGTGACAGAAAGAGCATACCAGCGGGATCTGTACTCCCTCCTTCAATTATTATACTGTGACAGTAACCGTTTCATTATTCCGATTCGATAACAGTGAAGTAGTAAAGAAATCACTCCGACCTCTTAGTTAAACAGAATCTAGTTTAGCTAGTTCATTTGCAAGATTTGAACTTCTAAAGGGATTCATACGCCCTAAGTTAAATTGTGAAGTTTAACTGTGTAAAAAAAAAATACACGAAAAACTGAACTGAATGTTTTCTGGCACAGCACAGGTTTCCCATCAGGTTTTGTCAGATTTTTGTCAGTTCTGTGTGTCTTCTTGTGCGTGTAACTCTGGTGGATAAAACAAGGCTATTCGCTAGCCACATCGGCCATAATGCTATCCGAAAATAAGAAAAGAAAGCGTAAAATGTGGAGTAAGAAGTGATATTTGAAAAGGAATATATCATGCGATGTTCATATGCTGAATGAATTGCTAGAAACGGATGTGCCTTGAGATGATGCCATCGTGGTGTCGGCAGGTAAACTGAGGAAAATGTGGGATTCCCTGTGTGAACTGCGCAGTTCTGTGTGTCAAAGACGACTGGAAAGGACAGTTCTGAGTTCAGCGCTGCTGCCTGTCAAAACTGCGCATTTTACTAAATTTTTCCGCCAGGTATGACGTCACACTATAAAATCGCTCAGTTTAACTGAGAGTGTATAGGGCGCTGTGTTCATAAAAATTGAGGTCTTTCGGTATCTGAAGCCGTGCCGACGGGTAAATACATACAGATATTTTGGAGAAGCGTAATGCCTCCATAGTCACCGTAAACTCCAAACAGTCGGGAATCATTGACCCTGAAAATGAAGGGACTGTGATAATCCGAAACGTCGGTAAGGATTTAAAAGTCGACATGGCGAAGCATCCCAGTCCGCCAGAATCTTCACCAGTAAAGGTAAAGGTAACAGTAAAGTGCACCTTTGTACAGGCACTGATGTTCTCTACAGACCGTACGGCCCATAGAGCGAGTAGAGGTATAGCCCTACTCTTTCTTGACCACGGCACTAGAAAGGGGTGAGGGGTCAGCGTCACGCCCCGGCCACTCTTTACCCCCGGGAAAGACCCGGTACCCATTGTACAGGAGGCTGAGTTGGCCCCAGGGCCGGTCTTGACAGGTGCCGAAAATCTCGCCCCTACCGAGATTCGATCACCGGACCGTCCAGCCCGTAGCCAGTCGGTATACGGACTACGCTACCCGGCCCACATCTTCACCAGTACATGTGTTTAAAGTTAGCAGCCCAGTATTCGACAGGAGAGAGACTGACAGAAACAGTGAAAACCTGTGGCTAGCCATGACCTTGGCAATCGCTTCCTTTGCAGAATAAATTTGTTGTTTAAAAATTAAACAGTGGTGCAGAAATCCCAACTACAGAGAGACGTCAGCTCTGTTGACGATGCAAATAAAGAGTAAGGTGTGGCAATTCTACAAAAAGGACAAAGACGTTACACAACTTGCTATGAAGAACGACCGGAAATTTAATATTCCGCCTGCATGCTTCGGCCAGGCTGGTCTGTCATCAGGAGAAACATATAAAATAAGGAATAGACATTGCTTAAAACGTAGCATTAAGACCATTACAAAATGCACTTTTGAAGCAATCTGTAACCTTAAACGGAGAAATATACCGTTTTTTCTTGTATTTTAAAGTTTCCCATTCCGTGCATTCTTGTACATCGAATACTTCTTCAATATTCCAACCAAATAAATATGATATATGAAATACATATTTTATTAAATCTCTCCTACGTGTTTCGGTGTGTTATACACCAATTCAGGGAGAACATGGTATTACTTGCTCCAAACATCTGCTTTTTACGATCCTGTTGTGTATGTAACATTGGTTATACCATAGAACATACAATACACAATATTTTTATTGATTCACTATGTTTTTTTACATTGACTTAAACAATGTTTTGTGCTAGTTATTCTGTATGTTCAAAACCTTAAAAACCATAATTAAAATCTTTGTGTATATATAGTACAATGGTGTATTTTGTCTCTGAACGGCTGCTGCTATTTTATCTTTTATGGTATTGTGACTATATATGTTCACTGTCTGTTTCCAATTATGATTGGGGTCCGCAGGGCGCTAAGGAAGAACCCACGTCATGTTCTTGTGCCGTTCCTGTATCTTGGTTGGTTGAGTAAAGGTTTTGAACAAGTAACACGATGTTCCCCCTGAAGATGATGTTATAACACACCGAAACATGTAGGATAGATTTAATAAAATATGTATTTAATATATCATATGCATTTGGTTGCAATATTGAAGAGGTATTCGATGTTTTTTCTTCCATTTTATTAAATAAATCTTACATTAGCCTCGGGTTTTACTTGAATTTAAACCCTTTTTTACGTATTAAATATATTATGTCATGTATTAATATGCTGTGTAAAATGCTTGTAAATTTTTTTTTTTTGGGGGGGGGGGGTTTTCGGAGGCCTGCTAAGAACCACTTATTTTTAAAATATATGGACCCAAAAAGGTTACCCTCTTTTGGGGTGTGACCCTTTCCCCCTTTTTCCTTAATG
>Ga0131853_10027403_pt1 | contig 10228 bp, 4 predicted proteins | sample TergutLab28metaG_FD_92764 | JGI IMG/M metagenome (GOLD analysis project Ga0131853, IMG submission 92764) | Labiotermes labralis P1 segment gut microbial communities from Petit-Saut dam, French Guiana - Lab288 P1 (version 2) (version 2) | ecosystem: Host-associated > Arthropoda: Insects >... | reverse complement strand
CTATGGCCCTGGGGTCGACTCAGCCTCTAACAGAAATGAGTACCAGGAGCATTTCCTGGGGGTAAAGGCGGCCGGTGCGTAAGGCTGACAACCTTACCACCATCCTGTGCCATTGTCATGAAAGCCGGGAATCTTAACTTCGTGGAACCCTCTGGGCCACTCCAGGCCTGTAACGGGACTGATTTACCTTTACAATCTTGGTATTGGATCGGATGACTAAGGACAAGCACACAGTCCCATATCATAATAGATCCATATTCGAAATGTGAGAGAGTCACCTCTGATATATATAAATGTGTGCAAAAGAACTGCCAAGCTGCATGTGCTGTATGTCTTGGCAAAACTTGGAAGAAACAGACGCATTGAGAATTCACATCTTCCATACAGTTGCGCTGTGTCTTTGCGCAAATACTTCTCGACGTCCTGAAACGACTACGATCTTTGCAGACGTCGGTGAATGTTGACCAGTGGACACAGCGGGACATCCCTTAAGCCTGAAGTCTTTATTTCGTGTTTGCTACTACCGTTTGTCGCTAATGCCCGTGTCGTGTTACTTAGGCACAAAAAAGAAAGCTATAAAAAGCGTTTGAAATAACAAAACGTGGATTCAAACATTTCATACAGGAGAGCGGCAATTTGGACCCTGATTTGTAGACGTAAGCTTCAAAGAGAATGAAATAGAGATAGAACAGCCGACTTATAAAGAAGTAAGTGATATAATAATAAAATTAAAAGAGAATAAATCCCCAGGTACAGACAATATACCTGCGGGAACTAATTAAGTAAGGAGGATATATATTAAAACATAGAATGTACAAATTAATATTACTAATCTGAAATAAAGAGCAACTATATACAGAATGACTGCAAGGGATAATTTGTCCAATATACAAAAATAAGGTGATCGAGCAATATGTTCCAACTACCGACCGATCACGTTACTTAACGTGGCGTATAAGATATTCACAATTCTTCTGAACAATAAACTGTCAAAAATTGTGGACTCTAAACTGAGTGAAGCTCAGGCGGGATTTAGACCGAATAGATCAACATTAGACAATGTATCTATTATACGTCACACATATGAAAAATGTCATGAATACAATATAGATCCCCATAATATATTTGTCGATTATCTACAAGCCTTCGACTCTATCAATAGAAATAAAGTAATAGACAGTCTAAATGAATATAATATTCCATCCAAGTTAATAAAATTATGGCATTAACACTCTCGGAAACAAGTACAATGGTAAAAATAAACAATGAACTCACTGGAAAATTTGATGTTCAGACAGGGGTAAAACAGGGAGACCCCTTATCAGCTACACTCTTTAGTATGGACATGGACTCTATATTAAAGAAAATGGAATTGAGAGGAAACATCTCCACCAGACTAAGGCAATGCACTGCTTATGCAGATGATATTTTAATAACTGCTAGAGCAACACAAGCAATGATAGACACATTTGTAAAATTGAAAAATGAATCTCTAAAATATGGCCTAACAGTAAATGTACACAAATCAAAATATCTGGAATGTTCCAGGAGACAAGATCAATTAAAAGCCATAAATATTGAAAACAATGAAATTGAACAAGTTAGATCATTTAAATATCTTGGGCCAACAGTAAATACGGACAATAAAATAGAAGAGGAAATAAAGGAAAGAAATGCTCCAGGAAATAAAGCCTTCTTTGCAAATAAAAAGGTATTTCAAAGCAAGCTTATATCTAAAATCGCAAAACTGAAATTATACTTCTCAGTAGTTAGACCATTAGTCACACATGCATACGAAACATGGATATTAAAAGAAACAATAACCAATAGACTAATGGTTTTTTGAAGGAAAATGTTGAGGAAAATATTTGGCCCAACCTATGAAAATGGATCCTGGAGAATAAAAACTAACGAGGAATTGGATAAACTAATAAAACATGAGAACATAATAAACTTCGCCAGAGCGCAAAAGCCAGGATGGTATGGTCATATTGAAAGAATGCTAGAAATAAGAATGGTCAAAACAATACACGCCTGGAAACCCATTTCAAAGAGGCCAACGGGAAGACCAAAAATACGCTGGGAGGATGAGGTTAAAAAAGATATACAGAGGTTAAAAATGCCAAATTGGAATACCCTTGTCCAGGATAGGAGAGGATGGAAGGAAGTGGTTGAGAAGGCCAAAACTATGCACTAAGAGTCGTAAAGCCGTACTAAGAAGAAGAAGAAGAAGAAGATTTGTTATATATGGGGGCTAAATTACCCTAAGAATTTTATTTTCTACGAAAAGCGAAATATGTGAGGATCTTTTTGCTCTGCAATACGATGCCACGTCAGCACTAATGGACACGGCACGTTCAGAACTTTGGAAACCGATCATCCACTAATGCCGCCTCAGTAGACTGGAGTCCTCAGACATGCCGCCGTCCGAACGTCGAGACTCCTAACAAAATATCTCTCACGGGTATCTGAAAATTACAGATTTCCAAGATTAGAATTCATAAGACAGGCAATGTGCGTGTAACATAAAAATGACGCCCCTTCATGCAACCATTGTTGCAGTTCAAAAATCATAAATGTTACGTATTACGAGTGTGTGTTTGTAGCCTCAGGTATCCAGCATGCAATGCGCATGCACAACATTTTCAACTGTGGTCTGTCCTGCTGTACAATATTTTTCCACATATCTCATAAAAAACACGATTTTCGAAAAAAGATTATTGAACATAAAATGTGTGTTTTGATGTTCTCTTCGCTGTTTGTTTGAAACATTTCTCATTCTAAGAACAACGGAGAGACTATGATCGTATGTGTATGTGTATTGGTATCCATGTAAAGTAGCCGGTATTGAAGAATAAAAAACCAACTAGATGTCACTTATTTTTTATTCTACTTCTTATAGGCTCAACACGTTTCGGGCATCACTATGCCCATCATCAGGAGCTCGCGACTATGATGTTGATTACCACATTGGTCGTTTCGTTCTTAGTTTGCTGTTAGGCTGGAGTAGTGTCCGGTCTGCAGGCTGCAGCTTGCAGCCCGGACACCACTCCAGCCTAACCGCACCTAACCTCCAACATACAGCAAACCAAGAATGAAACGTCCAGTGTGGTAATCAACATCATAGTCGTGAGCTCCTGATGATGGGCATAGTGATGCCCGAAACATGTTGAGCCTATAAGAAGTAGAATAAAAAAATTAATGACATCTAGTTGGTTTTTTATTCTTCACTTATCACAATGATGCACGGTCCAATAAACATCAGATAGCCTTTATTCTTGTCAGATTTTCAGGATACTTGAATTTTCTCGACAAATATTCGAAAAATACCGACACATCACATTTTATGAAAAGCCGACAAGTGGGGGACTAGTTGTTCCATGCGGACGGACCTGGTGAAGCTGATACTCACCTTTTACAATTTTACGGATACGCCTACAAACGACTGAGAGTCCGGGATGACTGAAGTCTTAGTCAGCTGCCAAATGTCTGCTAAATCATATTGTCACATCCTGCGTGTTTAACTAGTTATATCTTGGAGCTAAGCAGTGATCAACGTACACACACACACACACACACACATACACACACACACACAAACATCACACACACACACACCCCACACACACCACACACCACACACACCGAGTTCTTGCATTGTCGGTACTGCAAGCTAGTGACAAGCAGTAGAATGCACTCGCTAACCTGGCTGGAATCGGAGAAGCAGATTTTGGTTGTGCTTGTCGAGATATCCTGAGATTGCTATATATGCGTATTTATTAAGCGTTGACAGTAATTATGACAATTGATGGACTCTGTGCTGACATGAGTGGCAATAGGGGCTTGAGATAGTCACTAGAACCTCTTCAGCTGACCGTTGCTTATTTCAAATGCCAGTCAGAGCTCCAGGTGATATGACACATGCGCCAGTTTATAGTTACATAAATGTACCGGATTTTTTAAAGACGTATCCGGCTACGGAAATTGATTCCATTAGCAGACGAAGATGGGGCACGCGGTGGCGCAGTTGGTTGAGGTACTGTGCTACAATCCAGAACGGCGCAGGTTCGATTCCCGATGGTGTGATTGGAAATTTTCATTGAACGAATGATCAGATCTTCACACAGGCCGCTACCTACACAACACACATCAAACAAGAGAACTAACATCCATGCCCTCAGCGGGATTCGACCCCGCGATCCCGGCAATGGAGTGGCTGTAGTCCTAAGCTTTAGACCGCACGGCCACCGGGACGCGCCGTGGCAGATTTTTTTCTATAGCTGCCTCTATTATGTCATCACAATCGCCCTTCTAGACTTTCGACAACTCATAACTCGTGTTACTGGTGCAAAGATTTTAAACAAACGACAGCCATATATCACAGCCTGGAGCTATGAAATACCGACTCGTTAGTTGCGATTAGAACACTGAATCAGATTAACTTGAATTCGAACTCTGTTGAGGGAATTTATGAGTGGTGGTATTTGTGGTTTAGTATACGACAAATTATTCCTTAAATGATTACATAATGAAACAACGTTCACAGTTGCTCATCTTGAAAATGGTCATACAGTGAAACCTGTATTAAATGGAATTTGGATGGAAAGGAACCCTGTCTTGAGCGGAAAACTTTCGTAGTCTCGGGGATCTCTAATTTAACTTTAAGTATGTTTATTAAAGGGAATCTGTCAGAAAAAAGAATCAGATCTCTTGCGATTCCGTTATATTCAGGTTTTATTTAATTTTTTAATAGATAATAAAAGTTTGTGGCCCTAGCTTAATGTGAACAGTTAAAATTTGTCTGATAAAGTAAAATCGTGCTAGAACGTACGGGCAAGCAAATTTGCGTCATTTATCCAGTTTCGCGACAAGAATGGCGACTAATCGTAATACGTGACGTATGTTGCAACATCATATTACATAAAATACCCCAATGTCAAAAATACATAATTAAATAACTAACTTATGAGTATATTGAAAACCAAGACTTTGCTTGCTCGCGTATGAAAGATTATATTGCCACGTGTAAACGTTTTCGCGGTTAACCTGGGGTGGTCGAAGCCTCTTTGACACTTGTTACATCGTGCATGGTGAAAGCAAACACTTGTTCCAATTTATAATTTCCTCCATCATAAGTTGCAGTGAAGACGGGATCGGGCAGAAACAAGTAGTGTTGAGCGTTAAAAGTGAAAGAAACAGAAGAGGCGATGTTACATTTCGTGACGGTCATGTTTCTTCCGGCATGCAGTTAGTTGCTGTGTGTCGCTCACGTCTCTGTAATGTGTTGCACTACTCTTTACTCTTTACCAACTTCCTGGTTCGAAATTCAAACCTCCACCACGCCATATAACCTCGTCATGTGTGTATGTTAGGGGAAATTTGCCACCCCTCCCCGCACGCCCATATCTCTCTCACGCGTCATACAAGCCGCCCCGGGATGTCTCCAGCCTGCCTTGCCTTGTCTTCCCTTCGTTTCACATTTTAAACATGCTTACTTCCTTTATCTCTTTTCTATGTAAATGCCATTTCATTCTAAAGTCACTCAGTGTGCGTTCCTTTTCCTTCGTTGTCGTCTTAAATTCCATGGCAAAGAAGACTGGCCTCAACTACTTTGAAAAATGATGTATGTAATACTGTGTGTTGTATGAATTATTAGAAAACTTGATGCATACTGTTCACTACTGTTACTTTGCAGCACTCTGGCAGCGTGATTAGCAGAACAGATAAAGTCTTTGAACGTCAGCGAATATCTACACAAATTTGAACTTCGTTATAACGTTTCTCGATACTGCGTGCACGTTATAACGTTTCTCGATACTGCGTGCACGCCTGTATAACGTGATGGTTTTGATCCCAAAAAATTTTGTCTTCTATAAATATTTATTATTTTAATATTAAATTTGATATTTGTGTGACCGTGCATCACTGATACAGTAATATAAACAGCCAACTAGATGGAACAATAATAATTTTATTAATAATTTCAACCAGCTCGACATGTTTCGGGCGATAATTTCGTCCATCTTCCGGAGCACTAGACTGTGTTTACAGCTTGTGGTGTAAAGCACCAGCAGGCAGCATCGTTGGTTCTATACCACAAGCTGTAAACACAGTCTAGTTCTCCGGAAGATGGACGAAATTATCGCCCGAAGCATGTTGAGCTGGTTGAAATTATTAATAAAATTATTATTGCTGCATCTAGTTGGCTGTTTATACTATTATATCATTAATTCAGATGTTTTAGGACATAGTATTTTAATCTCATCGGGTGGTGCTTAATAAAATACAAATACATTTTTACCTTTTGTTATACACCTTCAAACGGACATTGTTAGAAAGAAGGAATTCATCCATTACACAACTGCAGTTACACGACACCCTTAATAGAAGCTCAAGTGTCTTCATGATATGTTCAAGAAGCAATGCAAATCAATCGTGTCGTTGCTGCTGTTTTATCAACACGGTGTGTACGCCCAGTCAATAAGACAGTTCATCCTGTTGTGTGGTAACTTAAGGGTGGTGGTAGCTAAAAGATATATATGTATTTTGCTTGATTCATTCATGCATTTTGTAGTCTGTCTTACGACAGGTCCAAAGCGAGCTCTCCACATAGTGCGATCTAGACCTTCCTCCTTAAAATGAGAGTATCCTCTCCTTTCCTTTGGGTCATCCAGTAGCTTCCTATGTCTTCTTCATCATCTTTGCTAGATACCGTTAATGTTGATATAGAAAGGTAGATAGTAGATAATTTGTCAGGTTTTCTTAAATTTATTTTCTTATTCTAAGAGTTTCTGTACTGTACTGTAAACAAATTATTCTTCAAAAAATTCCATCATAATAATACATGTATCTTGCTGCCAGCCATACGTCACTCAAATCCATTTTCTTAAGGCTAGATATACTAACTGAAACATCTTAGCAATTAACCAAATTAACGCACAAAATCTTCTTTTATAATAAGTTTATTATACGCCTCTACATGTTTCGAGCACTATGTGCTCATCATCAGGAGGTCAAAATTGTATTATACAGCCTCTAGTATCATCACACCTGTAGGTGACCGTCCCGTACACAGGTTGAGAGAAGTCTTCTCTGCAGGGGACGGCAACCTACAGGTGTGATGATACCAGATGCTGTATAATATATTTTTGACCTCCTGATGATGAGCACATACTGCTCGAAACATGTAGAGGCATATAATAAACTTATTATAAAAGAAGATTTTGTGCATTAAGTTGGTTAATTGCTAAGATTATACTGAGATGCACGGTCAGCAAAACTTCAAAATAACTGAAACGTATTAGAATGCTCTTCAGCCAAAACTCATTACACCACTTATGGTAAATGGTATGTGTTTCACGAATAACTCGTATTTTAAACCTCTGAAGCACAGGGGTTATGGTATGTATTATAATGTATAGGCCTACAACAGTCGTTCTGTGAGCTTTCTTAGACTCAGTTTTTACAGACCCTCATACTGTTTAATTTAATAACATTTCCGACCCAATACTGTAACAGCTTTCTGTCTCCCTCTTGCATACGTAACCCATCCGTTCAGAAGCCTTAGCCTGGTCCTGGTCCTCTAGTACAAGCCTCTCTTACATCTTATTTCTTCAAAATCATTTTTAGTATTATCCTCATATGTAGAGTACGAGAACTATGTCGATGTGTGTGTGTGTGTATATATATATATACATATATGATATGTTTTCACCTAGTATGACTTAACCACAAGCGTTTTAGCGCATTTAACAGATTACCCAAATTAATAACGAAATGTATTTTGCGGTACGGAAATATAAATTGACCACGAAATTATGCATGTGTTTTTCCGTTGATTTATCAGTAGAGTTATGTAACAGCGTCGGCTGGATAGCTCAGTCGGTGTAGCGACTCGCTACGGGCTGGACTGTCCGGGGATCGAATCCCGGTGGGGGCGAGATTTTCCGCATCCGTCCAGACCCTCCATGGGGCCCACCCAACCTCCTATACAAAGAGTACCAGGTCTTTCCTGGGGAAAATGGGGCCCTGGCGTGGCGTGGCGTTGACTACATAATACCCCATTTTGCTCCGAGGTTAAAGAAAAAGTAGTTCTATTCTTCTCCTCCACGTCCCGGCCTTCGTGGTCTGTTCTAGGGTGAACGTTTTTGTAGAACTGCTTATTTAAGAATGTGGCTGATGTTGGTCAGCAAGAACAGACCTCGCTGAAGCTCCTGATTTGTATTCAGAAGGAGAATGTTTCCTGAAGACCAGGTGTGCAACTTCATATCTTTTGTCTTCAAACACATGCCGGGCTGGAAACGTGTATCACTTTGCTTAAGAACGAAAATTCACTTCCACTAATTTTACTAACTTGCCGATCCCAGTGGCGGCGTGGTCTAAGGCTTGGGTTTGTGGCTGCTCGCGTGGTGGAATTGTTGGTTCGAAACCTGTCAAGGGCATGGAGTCTTGTGAGTGTTGTGTCTTGTCTAGTAGATGCCTCTGCGTCCCTCGTCCAGAGGAGACCTAGCGATGGTGTGTCTTAGTGTAATCGTGAATCTTCGATAATGGGGAGGACCTGAAGCACTAGGCGCTGTTGTGTTATAAAAAAAAGGTACTAAGCTAAAGTTTCTTTAATTCGAATTGGAAATTTGTCTGCCTGTAGGTATGATGCAACTGACAGATCTAGGTAAAATATTGTATATGTGGAACTTCTTTGTATATATGTTTTCGGGATTAAAACGTTCAGATACTCCTTCTTTGATTTAAGAGCAGTTTAAATAATATATTAAAAGTCCTACGATGCATGTTAGTGTTATTTCGCGTAGTAAGTTATTGCATATTGTGTTGTTTGTAGTTGTGTTGTTCTATGTATTAATTGTGTTATTTTATTTTTTTTCCTGTGGCGCTGCGGCCCAATGCAGGCCATGGCCTCCTCATTCTTGAGGTTTCTAGATCACACACAACGACGCACCACAGTCGGTAGGACTCCTGTGGACGAGTGATCAGCTCGTCGCAGAGACCTCTACCTGACAACACACAACATTTAAAACAGACAAATATCCATGCCCCCGGTGGGATTCGAACCCACAGTCTCAGCAGGCGAGCGGCCGCAGACCTACGCCTTAGACCGCGCGGCTACTGTACCGGCTGTTGTTCTATGTATTGTTTATATTTGTGTTGTTCTATGTATTGTGTTATTCTATGTATTGTTTGTAATTGAGTTGTTCTGGGTATTGTTTATAATTGTGTTGTTCTATGTATTTTTTTGTGTAAATGTACACTGTACCACTGCCACCGGGTGTCAACCCAATTGTAGTTAACAAATATATCATAAGATATAGGCCTAAGTTACGTTCGCAGTAAACCTGTTATGGCCCACATCACTGGAGGGTGTGAACATACTATTGGACGTACCTCGGTTTCGCCTAAGAGGAAGGAGTCCTGATTTAGCATTAGACTTATAAGTTTTCATGAACTACAACACGTTATGTCTCCAAAAAAAAGCAGTAAAAGCCACTGATATCAAGAAAATGATTAGTGTATTGTAATGAATTTGGCCTTCTTGGTCGCCATCGTTGGTGCAAAATTTCTCCGTGTTGTGGACTTCAACATGGATACGTTTCACAAACGATTGTGCAGTGTTATCAATCACACACACAAGCCACCTGTAAACGTTTTCCTGGCGAGTAGTGTTGGCTGTAAGATCGAACCATCATCAGGCCACTACACAAGAACAGAGGAAATAGAAACTCAGCATATCATTAAGATGGATAATTTCCCAGTTACATTACAAGATACATTCGAAACGTATATAAAACATGTAAAGGTTATCTATACGTGAAGCCTAAATAAAATATTAAAAACAGTATAACTGTGCGGTGAATATTAAACATACGTTTGTGGTCAGATATACAAAAGTGGATGTTTTGTATCAAGTGAATATATTTCTTCATATTTCTTCCGTCATTATCTTGTTTTGATGAGTCATTGTAATTGTTGTAGAAACGATTATCAATTATATATTTTTATGTATTGCTCTGCTCTTTCTCCCTTCCCATATTCATAAAACTATGCTGAATAAGGAGAGACCAACTTGTTGTCACTTGTTTCATTATTTCATTACTTAATGCTCAACATGTTTCGGATGTTAATACATCCATCCTCAGGAGCTTGCGACTTATTTGTTGAGTTATTTCATTGGTTGTATTGTTCTGGTTCGATGTGTGTTGATGTTACGTTGTGGTTT